>Ga0193729_1000610_pt1 | contig 18827 bp, 20 predicted proteins | sample U1c2metaG_FD_143036 | JGI IMG/M metagenome (GOLD analysis project Ga0193729, IMG submission 143036) | Soil microbial communities from a riparian zone of the East river system, Colorado, United States - U1c2 | ecosystem: Environmental > Terrestrial > Soil > Riparian zone | place: USA: East River...
GCTCCTGTTACACGGCGACGCTGTTCGCCGTGCTGCGTCGCGTTCGACTTCCGGTGGACTCGGTCGCAGTCGCCGCGAGCGGCACTGTGACCGGCTTTCCGAATCAGACGCGATTCGCTAGCATCCTCGTCAGTCCGACCATCCTGGGTGGCGCCGCTGAGCGTCAGGAGGAGTACGAAGCCTCGGCCATTTTCGCGCGCAAGCGCTGCTTCATCGGTCACAGCCTTGCCCCTGAGGTGGACTACAAGGTTGGCTCCGTGACGGTTCAGGAAGAGGTCGCGCTCGTACCGGTCGCTGACATAGGACGGCGGGCCGAGTCGGCTGCTCCCTCCGAGGCTGATGAGCGTCGGCTGCCTTGGCCCGCCGCGTGAAAAATGGAGACCACAACAAACGTGACGAGCATCGCGCGACACGCGAACTCTGTCATCTAGGCTGACGTCGTGCGCAGCGCAGGATATGTCCCGCTCCGCGACTACGCTGCAATTGGCGACGGGCGGACGGTCGCCCTGATTGCAGGCGATTGCTCAATCGACTGGCTGTGTCTGCCGGACCTCGACTCGGATAGCGTCTTCGCGGCCGTGCTCGACGCCGAGCGCGGCGGAAGCTTTCAGCTCGCTCCCGATTGTGCGTTTACCACCAGGCGCCGCTACCTGCCCGAGACCAACGTGCTTGAGACGACCTTCATCACTGGGGAGGGGGTGGTGCGCGTGATCGACGCGATGCTGCTGCCCCGCGTCGGCTTGGCGCCGTCCCGCGAGCTTGCTCGACGAGTGGAGGGCGTATCAGGACGCGTACCGATGCGCTGGCGGGTCGAGCCCCGCTTTGCCTACGGGAGCCGAAGACCGCACATTGGACTTCGAGGCGGGGCACCCGTTGCGAGTTGCGGGCAGGACGCCCTTGCGCTGTCTGCCTGGGGGGCCGGCGATCCGCTCCTTGACGAGCGCTCGATCAGCGGATGCTTCGTGGCGCCTGAAGGCCAGGCTGCGTTGATCGTCCTAAGCACAGCCCACCAAGAGCCGCTGGTCTTCCCGTCACGGGCGGAGGTCGAATCTCGCTCTGAGGCGACGCTCGCCTTCTGGCGCGACTGGGCGGCAAGCCGAACCTACGAGGGGCCGTGGCGGGAGGCGGTGATTCGTAGCGCTCTGGCCCTCAAGTTGCTCATCCACGCACCCTCCGGCGCGATCGCGGCGGCCGCCACGGCATCGCTACCCGAGCAGATCGGCGGCGAGCGCAACTGGGATTACCGCTTCTGCTGGATCCGTGACTCGGCTTTCATGCTGGACGCGATGATGCAGTTGGGCTGCCCGCACGAGGCCGAGGCCTTCTTCTGGTGGCTGCTCCACGCTTCGCAGCTGACCCATCCACGCTTGCGGGTTCTATATCGGCTCGATGGCGGCGACAAGGCGCAGGAGATCGCGCTCGGTCTTTCTGGCTACCGCGACTCGCGGCCGGTACGAGTGGGCAATGGGGCTGCCGAGCAGCGGCAGCTCGATATCTACGGCGACCTGATGCAGACAGCGTGGCTCTACGCCATCGCGAGTGGTGGGTTTGAGCGCGAGACCGGCCGCCGGCTCGCGGAGATCGCCGATCTCGTGTGCGAGATCTGGCGCCAGCCCGACTGTGGGATCTGGGAGGTACGCAGCGAGCCGCTGCACTTCACTCATTCAAAGATGATGTGCTGGGTGGCTCTGGACCGTGCAGTGCGCATGGCCGAAGCGGGATGGCTTCCACGCAGACACGCCGCGAGATGGCGCACTCAGGCGATCGCGATTCGCGACTTCATCGACGGGCACTGCTGGTCGGATGAGCTAGCCAGCTATGTGCGCTCAGCGGGGAGCCGAGATCTTGACGCAAGCGTGCTGCTGGGCGCGTTGATGGGCTACCGTGGCGAGCCCGCTTCTCGAATGGCCGCGACGATCGACGCCGTACGGCGGGGGCTGGGCAGCGGCCCGCTGCTCTACCGCTATAGCGGCGAGGACGGGCTGAGCGGTGGCGAGGGCGCCTTCCTCTGCTGCTCGTTTTTCTGGGTCGACGCACTCGCGCGCGCTGGACGGTTCGACGAGGCTAGCGACGCGATGCGCGAGCTGGTGGGCATGGCCAACGACGTCGGTCTCTACGCCGAGGAGGTCGACCGCGACACGGGGGCTTTCCTGGGGAATACGCCACAGGGGCTGGTCCATCTCAGTTTGATCAACGCTGCCGTTTCGCTTAGCAAGGGGCAGCGAGCATGAACGCCTGGGGCGCCGTCGCTGGGGGCTTCGTCGGCACCATCGTCCTAACGACCGCCCTGCGGACAGCCAGCGAGCTCGGCTTGACGCGGATGGACCTCCCTTTCCTGCTCGGGACAGCGTTCTCGGCCGACCGCACCCGTGCCAAGGCCCTAGGCTATGTCCTGCACTTCGCGGTCGGCCAGTGCTTCGCCTTCGTTTACTACGGCATCTTCACCGCCATCGGCCACAGCGGCTGGGCGCTCGGGGCACTATTCGGCCTCCTCCACGGGCTCTTCGCGAGCACTGCCCTGGTCAGCGTCCTACTACCGATCATCCACCCGCGGATGGGAACCTCAGAGAGTTCAGCCGCCGACAGACCGCTTCTTGAGCCGCCGGGATTCATGATGCTCAACTACGGCGCTCGCACACCACTGGCGACACTTCTGTCGCACGTCGCCTACGGGGCGATCGTCGGCGGCTTCATCTCCCTCGCGAGCTAGCGGTGTGGGAGCGGTGGGGCGGCGGAAGAGGCCAGGCTGAGTAGTAAAGACGGAAGAGGCCAGGCTGAGTAGTAAAGAATTAAGAATTCGACCCAGCGGCCGCACCGACGCGACCGCGCAGCTCTCGCCGTTACGCCTTGCCAGGTACCCGACACAGACCAACGGCTCGACCGTGACCAGGGATCATCTCCGCGCCGAAACGAGCCGCGCACCGCGACGGCGTGGCAGGCCGGACAAGATCAGCGCACCTGATGCTCCTGGCGACATTCAAGCCGCGGCTGTTCTCTCGGACCGGCCTAGCCGTCGCGCGGTTTCGAATGACGCAAGAAAGGGCGAGCGGATGCCAGCGGGAACGAGCAGCAACGGACAGCCGGCGCGTCGCAGCAGCCTCGCCCGGTGCAGCCGACGGCCACGCCGACTGTTCTGATGGCGCGGCCAATCGATAACCAGACAATCGGCGTCGCTCGTCGCGATGTCGATCAGGCCTGCTGTCGGATCGCTGCGTGCGGCGGTTGCGCTCGTGTAGATATGAAGGGTGGCGTCCGGTTCGCGATAATGAACGTCGCCGCCGGGGCCGGCGAGCTTCGCTATACGCTCGTCAACCTCGGCTCGTGCGGCAAGCTCCACCTCTGCGGGTGATGGGGCGGGGCTGCCCTTGGCAGCGACCCGGAAGACGCGGAGGTTCGTTGCGGCTTTCGAGTTCGCGGCGATCTGGACAGCGAACGCTGCGGCTACGTCCAACGCTCGGTCAGACGAGGGCGATTGGTCTCGAGCGACCACGAGCTGGCGTAGCGCTGGACGCTTTCGGTAACGAAAACCGCCAGGCGCAACTGCAAGCGCACAGGGCGACCGGCGCAAAAGGCCACGTACAACGCCGAGAGGAAGTAGTTGCGCAACCGAACCTCGATGACTTGAGCCCAGAATGAGCAGGTCGATCGATTCGGAGAGAGCCAGTTGACGCAGTCCGCCTCGAGGTGATTCGCACTCCAGGGTTCGGTAGTCGACGGCAAGATTGTCCGGCAATGCCGCTCTCGCCTCGACGAGCACCGCCTCGGCATCCTCGCGCACGAAGATCCGATGGTCGTCGCGGGCAACGCGGGCCGCTCGTCGTTCGAAAGTCATACCGGCCAAGGAGTCCGGTGGGAAAACGCAGGCGACAACGAGCTTTGAACCGGTCGACCGTGCTACGAGCGCTCCGAACATCAAGGCATCCATGCTCTGCGGCGAACCGTTGAAGGCGACGGCGACCCGGGCTAGGGCGTCCGTCGCGCCCTCGGCGCTGCCTGCGCGGGGCTCCGCGGCGAGCCGGTTATCCGATCCGCGGGGTCGATCGACGTGCGATGTCAGCTCCATGTCTAATAGCGTCGCTGCGGCGTTGGTCCTTACGACGGATGAGGCGTTCCTCGCCCGACCGGGCGCGCGAACGCGAGGCGTCGGGGTTGTGCGCGGTCTGACATCCACGGAGAACGAGCCTCGCCACTGGGCGCCTGGTGCGTCCCCGGGGCGTGCGCTGGGCTTACGCTCGCAAGCGACTCCGTCAAAGGGTTGCTGCTGAGTCCGACGGCAAGCACGACAGGACGGCGGTTCGCACCTGGACCGCCGACCGTATGCGCGAGCGGAAATGCGTGAGACCTCGAGGTTGGTTTACACCACGCCCTCCTCCTCCGCTAGTGACTGAAGCAACAGGTGGAAATAGACCATTCCCTCATACGGATGCCACCGGGCAACCAGCCCCCCGACCGCCGCATGGTCCAGTTGTGTGTCTATGTCAAAGAAACGCCTGAGCTTGTTGTGTGCTCCGACGTCGTCTCCGGGGAATACGTGCAAACGGCCTAGGCCGCGAAGCAGCACGTACTCGGCGCTCCAGCGACCCACGCCGCGCAGGCTCATCAGGCGCTCGATCGCTGCTTGATCATCAAGTTGTTCAAGCCCCTCGAGGTCCAAATCGCCGCCGACAACCGCCCGCGCGGTTTCGACGATCGTGCGAGCCTTCGTCATGCTGAAGCCGTGACGCTGGAGGTCATCCGGGCGCAGGGTTGCGAGCTGGTCGGGGGTCGGAAACGCACGCGGTCCCCGCGGGCTTTCGGACGCTGGGCTTCCCTGGGCCGCGGTGAGGCGGTTGAGGAGATAGATGCCCACTGTGAGGGAGAGCTGCTGGCAGGCGACGGCGTTGATCAGCGCCTCAAAAACGGTGGGAAATCGCGGGGGCTTGAGGCCGCGCAGACGATCGACGAGCGGACCTAGTAACGCATCCTGATCGGTCATCGCCGTGAACTCGCTGAGATCGACCGTTAGCCCCAAGAGCTTGTCCAGCGCGCCATGAGCCAGCACCTCGACGTGCTGATCGATGGGCCTGCCGGCGAGCAGGACGGAGAGCCGCGGCGACTCCCGTCCACCATCCTGGGAAACGGAAACCGCCACGGGTCCACCCTCAACGGACACCACGCGCCGATAGCCCGATCCGTCCCAGCGATCGACTTCGTTGTGGAAACGGCGGCGAAGCGCCCACGCCGTGAGGTCAAGCCGAAACGGTGCAATCGGATCGAGCTCAAAGCACTGGCCTTCAGGCATTTCTGCCTAAGCCAAGACTTGCGAGCTGGTACTAACGTACTTTGGCCCCTCGCACGCTCGACGATCGCCACGGCCGCTAGTCACTTGCGGTGTAAGCGCGCTCATATCGCGCTCAATTCGAACAGGAGTGCCGTAGTCGGAATTGTGATGACCGCGCTGGCGCCGACGAGCGCCAACAGCTTCGTGTTTATATGCCGGCGGGGCAGCGTCGCGGCTCGTGTGTCAAGGACGTTCGCGGTGGCGATGGCCGGCTCGGTCAACGAGAGGTCTCGATGCTCGCGCAAGAGGCGGCGAGGCATCTCGGTCTGACCGAGGCTCATCGCGCGATCGCAAAGCCAGGTCATCGAGTCGGGCTTCGCGCAGATATCCGCCCAACCCTCCAGCGCCTCTTCGAGCTCCTCGTCAGTGGCGTGACCGAGGACGTAGATCTCGCCCTGTTCGTTGGACATGCCCCGGCGTGCGGCATAGAGCTCGCCCGTCTCGCGCACCCAGGCGGCACGGTAGCTCGGCCCACACAGTCCGATGCGCCACCATAGCCCGAGCTCGCGCTCTTCGGATGCGATCCGTCGTGGATCGGCGAGATAGAAGTTGCTCGGCGATCGGTAGCTGTCGCCTGGATCGGGGCGGTCTGGGATCTGACAAGCCATCTCGTTACCTCCTAGAAATGTCTGGGAACCGGGGCCACCCGCCAAACGCTGAGCTCAGTCGGCGCGCTAGGTTTAGTAAGGACGATAGGCGTGCGACGGCTCGTCGAAAATGGGGACTCCTACCCATCTGCCCACGAAGACAGCTTGGTGTGGCCGAGCGCCAGATACGCCAATCGCTTAAGGCTCGACCAACCCGTGGCGAATCGCGTAACGCGTGAGCTCCACGCGGTTGCGCATTTCCAGCTTCTCGAGAATATTCGCGCGGTGTCGCTCGACCGTCTTCTTGCTGATTACCAAGAGTTCGGCGATCTCCTCAGTCGTGTGACCCTCTGCGATCAGCTTGACGACCTCGAGCTCGCGCGGTGTCAAGGGGTCCTTCGGTGCCGCCTCTCCGCGCCTCGCACGGTCCAGGTAGTCGCGGACCAAGGCTGTGACGGCCGCGGGGTACAGAAACGGCTCCCCCCGCATGCTCGCCCGACAGGCCTCGACGAGATCACGCTCGGCGGCAGACTTGAGTACATAGCCACTGGCCCCTGCCTTCAATGCCTCGAAGAAGTACTGCTCGTTGTCGTGCATTGAGAGGATGAGGACACGCAGGTTAGGTCTCTGACTGCGAAGCTCAGCTGCCGCCTGGAGACCAGTCAGGCGCGGCATCGCGACATCGAGAATCGCCAGATCGATGTCCTCCGACAGCGCCAGTTTGACCGCTTCTGCTCCGTCGCCTGCCTCCGCTACCACCTCAATGTCCGGCTGCCTATCGAGCACCATCCGCAGCCCACTTCGCACGAGCGCGTGATCGTCGGCAAGCAGCACTCGAGTCTTCAGCGGAGTCGTCAAGGCGCTGTTCCCTGAGCAACCTTCAGCCTGACGGCGACGCCCTTGCCTGCCTCTGCTGTGATCTGCAGATCCGCGCCTACGAGCATTGCGCGCTCGCGCATTCCCGCGATCCCGCTGCCCTCGTCCAGGCCCTCTTTGAGACCGCAGCCGTCGTCGGTAACCTCGAGCACGACGTTCCCGTCCTGCTGGCTCAGCGAAACCGTTACCTGTGCCGCTTGAGAATGCCGCAGAACGTTGGTCAATGCCTCCTGCGCCACGCGGTAGATGACGAGCTCAACATCCGCATTGAGTTGCGGTAGACCCCCTTCGAATTTGCGTCGTACCCGTAGCGATCCCTGCTGGCCGACGCGCGAACACAGCGCGATCAGGGCATTCACAAGACCGAGGTCATCGAGGGCCTCGGGTCGAAGCTCCCTCGCGATTGCTCGTACATCGTCGAGGCTGGCCTTGATCGTCTCGGCAATGTCAATCAGCGCCTCGGACTGGGCAGGGGCTTGCCCAGCGGCGTGCTCAGCGCGCAGCGCTACAGCGGTGAGAGTCTGGCCTATCTCATCGTGAAGTTCGCGCGCAATGCGTAGGCGCTCGGCCTCTTGGGCCGCCAGTGCCACCCGAGCACTATTGCGTCGCTCGGTCTCGACTCGGTCGAGCATCTCGTTGAAGGCTTGTGCGAGAGCCAGAATCTCACTACCCGCGTGAGCCTCCTCTTTCGCCCGGCGGCCGGGCCGCGTCGGGTCGACCGCGTGCATGGTTTCTGCCAGCCGCCGCAGAGGACCGAGCGCCCGGCGCAGGAGTATTAGGTCGGCGATCAGCAGCAGGAGCAGACCGCCGAAGAGGAACGCGAGCTCTCTCAGCCTGATAGGCGCGTGTATCGTGATCGGGGTCACGGCCAGCAGCAAGAGCGCGACGATGAAGACTGCAGCGTTGCCGGCAAAGACCTGAAAGAGCAAGGTCCCAGGTGCGCCGCGGCGGCCGAGACGACTCTGCTCGTGACGGTGCGTTGAGCCGGACGTTGCTGGCAAATCAGATGCGTGCGGCGCCAGCCGCATTGAACTCGGCGCTGGCATATTGCAAGGCTACAGCCAGCGACAAGCCGGGCAGTAGGGAGCTGGACGACCCGGGGTCCGACGCTTACATCTACGGGTCCGGCCGGACTACGGCCAAATCTACACAGTTGTACCCAGACCCAAGGGCAACAAATATGACTACATTGCGAGCAAGTGGTCAGCGCGCACGCGAAGCTAGGGTCTCTTTGCCAATGGACCTGCTCGACCGTCTTGGACTTCAGTATCCGATCGTGCAGGCAGGCATGGGAGGGGGTACCTCCGGTCCAGAGCTGGCCGGCGCCGTCTCGGCCGCAGGAGGGCTGGGTACCGTCGGAATAGTGCCCGACCCGCAGGAGATGCATGATCAGATCCTGCGCGCGCGCGCCCTCGCGCCCGGCCGTCCCGTGGCGGCCAATTTGCTGATGCCGTTCGCAAGCAAGGGCCACGTGCGGGCATGCGTGGATGGGGGGGCCGACTGCGTCGTGCTGTTCTGTGGTTTCGACGCGGGGCTTGTGGAGCACCTGCACGCCGCTGGCCTGCTCGTGCTGCAGCAGGTCGGCACCCGCGCGCAAGCGATTCGCGCTCTGCGCGACGGCGCCGACGGATTGATCGCGCAGGGGATTGAGGCGGGTGGTCATCTGCTTGGAGTGGAGCCCGCGCTCAAATTTCTTCCGCGCGCGCTCGAAGTCGCGGGGGACCGTCAGGTGCTGCTTGCCGGCGGCATCGCTGAGGCTGGTGACGTCCGCCGTGCTCTTGCCTCCGGCGCGGCGGCGGCGCTCGCCGGTACGCGCTTCCTGCTGACGGACGAGTGTGCGGCTCACCCCGCCTACAAGCAGCGTGTGCTTGGCGCGACCGAGACGATCGAGACGCTCCTATTCGGCGTGGCCTGGCATGAGCGCCACCGGGTGGTGCCCAACGCGGCCACCGAACGCTGGTGTCGTACCAGCCCGCTCGGCCCGCGGCCTGTGCGGGCGATCAACCGAATCGCTGCGCCGTTGCTGCGCCGGCTGCCGTCCTCGCTGAATGCCAACGCCCTGCGCATGCAACGGCGTTCGGTGCCGTTCTACGGTCCCGCGTCGATCCTGCTCGGTATGGATGAGCGTCTCGTAGAGGTCACCCCGCTTTACGCAGGCGAGACTGCGGGTCGGATCGGCAGCATCGTGCCGGCAGCCCAGGCCGTTCTCGAGCTCGCCGGCGCGTAGCTGGGCGACTGCGACGCGCAGCCATTCCCGTCGCGCCCCGCCGTTCGCCATTCTTAAACTTGCGTCCAGCTCTTCGGCCACGCTGCGACGTCACGCTCGGGCCCGCCGGAGGACGATGGGCCACAACTATGGGTGGGCGGGCTGGGCCTCTGCTCCTCCCACGACATGCCCTTCGTCGTCAAAGAGAAACACGATTGTCGGCAGGGCGAAGTGTTCGCGCACCTGCTTTGCAATCCGGTGCTCACGCCAGTTCTCGCTCTTGCTACGAGGAGCATGCAGTCTGAGCACGATCAGATCAGCATCGAAATTAGCCAGCGCGTCGGCGATCGCTGTGACTTGGTTCTCGCCTGTCACCGTCCCGGCAGGCTCCAAGCCAGCGGCGTGCATGTGGTCAAAGACCGTATGCAGACGCTCGTCGGCCGAGACACGGGCGTGATCGACATCGGAGGCCACCCATTGCAGCCAAGTCGTCAGCGTCGGCGCGATCACATAGATCTCTTCGGCCTCATCGAAAATCGGCCGGAGCGGCTCGGGCACCTCGTTGGCGTCGGCCAAAATCTCGTTTGTCACGACAAGCACGCGCTTGGCCATTGGGTTCCTCTCTTTGGCAGCAGTGGCCTCTCATCCGAGTGTCCCGCGGTTCGCGGTTCGCGGTTCTTACGCTGCGCCCAGCCGTCGGCTACGTCCGGACGTCACGCGCGGGCCGCCGAGGACGGGCATGTTCGTGTGTCTGCCGACGGCCGTCTGCGACGCAGCTAACCGAGCAGTCGAGACCTAGGTCGTCCTCGCCACGACGCCTGGAGCGCCAGTCATACGTCGTGCGGTCGGTGGTCGTAGACTGGCTGCAATGCGTCTCGACGCTGCTCTGGTCAGTTTCAAGTCCCAGCACGGGGCTGTCTCGGCATTCTCGGCGGAGAGCACGGATGCGCCGTGGAGACATGAGGTCGCCTTCGTCGAGCATCTGCACAACGGGCGCATGGTCGTCAAGGGAACATTCGCCGGCCACTACGTGGACGTCGAGGAGTCAGACCACGTCTCTGAGCCGGGTGCTCTGGAGGGTGCTCTCACCGGCACGCTCGTCGGTGCGATCTTTGGGTTGGGTTTTCCAGGAGCCGCCTTCGGGTTCGTGTTCGGCGGGACCGTCGGTGCGGTGGTTGGGAAACCAAGCGAGACCGCGAGCGAGCCCAAGCCACTGATCGACGACCTACGCGAAGCCGTTCCGACGGGCGGGTCGGCAGTGATCCTGTTCGCCTCGCCAGAGCACGTCGACGCGATGCTCGGCGCCCTCGCGGGCGCGGGCGGCGAGCCCACGCGTAGATCGCTAAGCGACGAGCAGACTTCCGCGCTAGAAAACCTGCTGAGCTCCACGCCGCACGCTTCGCTCGGGCCCACCGAACAAGGAGCCTCCCGAACGACCTAGCGACCTTGCATCGCGATGCGTTGCGGGCGCCGGCGCTGGTCACCGCGATGCAGGTGGTGAGCGTCGTGCTCAGCCCAACGACGTTTCGCGTGCTGGCGATTGTCGGCGGGGTTGTTGTGGCGCGATCGGCGCCAGGCGACCACCGCGTTTCTGGTCGGCGACAGTCGGGGTCGGCGGCCTGGTTGGACTCGGTGTCAAGGAAGCGGTGGCTCGATCGCGCCCGGTCATCTCCCAGCCGTGGCCGCCGCCCAGTGGGTTCTCCGTCCCGTCCGGGCACGCCTTCCGGGGGCGGGGGATGATGGGGATCGGAGCGCTCCTGTAGGCGCTCTGGCTCGACGGCGTGGTGCCGTCCGGCGACCGGTATCGCGGCCGCTGTCCCGGCGCGTGACCGCGCGCCAGTCGCGCGCCAGTGAGCTCCTGACGTGGCCGGACTCGGTCGGGTTAGATCGGACGACGGCCTCCCACGTTTACCCTGCAAATCGACGAGATTGGCTCTACAGGAGGGATCACGGCACGGAGACAACACGGTTCGAGTCCCTGTCCCGGAGTCCACGGAGGCCCTGCAAATCGTGGGGCTTTCGTCTTTCCGAGGGCATTGATGGGACCGATGATGTCCCCTCGTCGCCCACTGAGGATCGGAATCGAGGTGACGCCCGCATTGGTACGCGCTGTCGTGATGCGCGGTGCGGGGCCCCAAGACTTGCCCGGTTCTAGCCGAGCCTCAACCGAAGGCTGCCAGCCCCACGGCTGCCGCGACGGCGATAAGGGCAGGCTCGGGAACACGCATCCCCTTCTGCAAGAGGACGACGAGGCTCACGGCCATGATGGCGACTGACGCGGCGTCGTTGACGATCCCTTTTGCGATCACGATGGCGGCGCCAGCAATCGCGCCCGAGGCGGCGGCGGTCGCCCCGGCTACAAAGCCCTTGACGCGCGGGTGATCCGCGTGGCGGCGGTAGGCGCGACCGAGCGCCACGACGAACACGAATGCCGGGAGGAAAACCGCGACGGTTGCCACGAGCGCGCCAGTCAGGCCGAACACGAGATATCCGGCCACCGTGCCGATGATCACGACTGGCCCCGGCGAGATGATCCCCAGCGCCACGCAATCCGCGAACTGCTGGTCGCTCAGCCAATGATGGTCGCTGACAAGCCCTTGATGTAGGAAGGGCACCACGGCAAGCCCCGATCCGAAGGTGAACGCCCCGGCCTGCAAGAAGAAGAGGCCGAGCGTCCCTAGTCCTGCGCCTGAGCCGGTCAAAGTCAGCCCTTTGACCGTCGCGAGGAGGTTGAAGGGACCAACGCTCGCGACCGCGCCCCGCTTAGGCAGCCCACCGCCGTACACGATGGCGCCGAAGATGCCAGCGGCTAGAAACAGCCAAACAATCTCGGCCCCCGCGATCACCGTCACGGCGCAGACCCCGGCAGCTATCGCCCATAGCAGCGGGTCACGCTTGTTAGTGGTGCGCGCGAGCTTCACGGAAGCGATTGCGACGATGGCGACGATTGCCGGGCCGACGCCGCGAAACAGCGCGTGCACCACCGACGACCCTTGATGTTCGACGTAGATCACGGACACCGTCGTGATGAGCAGGAATGGAGGCGTGACGAACGCGACCCCCACCGCCCCCGCACCGACCACGCCTCTCGTCACGTAGCCGAGCCACATCCCCAACTGAGCCGCGAGTGGCCCCGGCATCGTCTGAGCGAGGGCGAGGCCTTGCCGGTACTCATCATCGCTGAACCAGCCCCGTTGCTCGACGAGGTCGCGGTGCATGTATCCGACCAACGCGATAGGGCCGCCGAAGCCCGACGCCCCGAGACGCAGGAAGTACAGAACCATGCCCCGCAGCGTCCGCTGGCTCACCGGCCCCGACCGGCCAGCGACCCGCTCTCGCGAGGCCTCAGCTTGCATGGCCGGAAGTATCGCTACCGGCGTCGCCTCACGGTGCCGTGGTAGCAATGAGGTAGCAATCTGAGCGGATTTACCACCGCCGAGGCCGTGCAGAACAGCAACATGGCTGCGACGAGCCCGACAAAGCGCCGTAGGCACCGCCGCCGAATAGCGAGAACACCCCACGTCGCGTGCGGGATACTCCCCGCGTGACGTCCGAGGAGTCCACGACGCCCGACCTGAACGAGCTTCAGCGGCTTGGCATTGAGGCTGTCAACCGCCGTGACTTCGACGCCATGCTGAGCTTCTTTGCCCCCGCCGCCGTGTGGGACTTGTCGCCCATGGGGCTGGGCACGTACGAGGGTCCGGCGGCGATCCGTCGCTTCTTCGAAGACTGGATCGGCGCTTACGAGGAGTTTGCGTTTGAGGCTGAGCAGAATCTCGACCTCGGCAACGGAGTGACCTTTGCCGTGATCATCCAGAACGGCCGTCCGGTTGGGAGCAAGCGGTAGCGTCCGAACGCGGTATGCGGCCGTCACGGTACGAGAGGACGGTCTGGTCGTGCGGATGACGAACTACCCCGACATCGACGAGGCTCGCGCGGTCGCCGAGCGCCTTGCCGAGTCGAGGGGCTAGTCGATGTCCCAGGAGAGCGTGGAGGTCGTGCGCCGAGTCATGCGTCGCTTCGTCGAGCAGGACATCGAGGGGGCGCTCGGAGACATCCATTCGGACGCCGAGCTCGACTGGTCGAATTCGGATGCGCCCGATAGCGGCATCTACGTAGGTCACGCGGGATGGCGTGCGTTTGTGGGGGCGCGCGACGAGGCGCTCCGCGCCTGCGCGATACTTGGCGGGCGATGTCGCGAGAGAACGTGGAGCTCGTCGAAGGCCTGTTTGGCGGAGCTGCGGGCGGGGACAAGCAGGCACTGCTCGCGGCCCTGCCCGAGATCATCGCCCAGGCCTGTGACCCCGAGATCGAATGGGTGGAGGATCCCGAGCGCGCCGACGGACGAATCCATCGCGGGCACGAGGGAGTGCGCGCCTCCTTCGAAGAGTGGCTGACCGGGTTCGAGGAGTACGAGTTCGAGCTCGAAGAGGTCATCGACTGCGGCGATGACGTGCTCGCCTTGGGGACGGAGCACGGCCGGGGAGCAGCAAGCGGCGCAGCGGTCAGTTCGCGCAACCATGCAGTGCTGACGTTTCGGGATGGCAGGCTTCTGCGCTATCGGGAGTTCTACGACGAGCGCGCCGCACGGCAAGCGGTTGGCCTGTCGGACTAGAGAAGCTGGGCGGGCGCGACGATGGCGTGCTCATGGGTTCGGCGAATCAGGCCGAAAAGTGGGGGGTGATGGCATTGACAGCCCTGATCGTCGATTTGCCGCTCGGCCTCGTCGTCGTCTATGTCCTGGCCGTCATCGTGTGGTACGAGTTGCTCAGGTTGGCGGTCGTGAGTCGTCTCTCGCGGCGGCGAGGCGACAGGGGTCGCGGCGACGCGCTGCAGAGCGAAAGCTGGGAGCAGGCCGAACTCGCCGAGCGCGAGCTCGAAGCGGCCGAACAGGAAGCTGCCGAAGCATCGGAGCCCGACCTCGCGCGACGGCTCTACTACCTTGCGCGCAAAGCGGCCAAAGCCGAACGGGACCTGGCGATCCAGATGGCCAGCGAGGCCACCGAGAAGGCCGTCGAACGGATCGAGCGCCGGCACCAGGAGATCGACGCGGAACTCGAGGACGAAGAGGCGGAGCGACTGAGGAGCGGTTAGAAGCGCAGGGCGTCGGAGGCTAGGTCCGGATCGCCAGCAGCTCGCGAGACTGCTCGGCCAGGGATCTCACGCCGAGCTCGTCGAAGCGGCGGGCGGCCTCGGAGAGCACGTCGCGAGCGCCCGCCGGGTCTTCGTCGCGCAGGCGTCCGCCGAGCAGCATGTCGCAGCGCGCGACGTCGATGGGCCTGCCGAGTCGCTGCCAGATCGAACGCGCGCGGCGGAGCTGCTCGAGTGCGCCCGGCAGCTCGTCGACGATCCCCTGCGCTTCGAGAGCGGACGCTTCGCCGACCGGGTAGTGCACCCGCTGCGCGAGCTCGACCGCCTGGGTCGCGGCCGCTCGCGCGGGCTCTGTCTGCCCGGCGAGTACCTGCGTGAGTGCGAGTGACGCGTGCGCCTGGACGGCTTGCGAGACGAGTCCGGCTCGCTCGCACACCGCCAGCGCCTCGGCGAGCGTCGACTCGGCGCCGCTCAGGTCGCCGTGGTCGCGCAGCGTCGCGGCCAGTCCCAACAGCGCCGCGAATGAGGTCTCAGACCAGCCCAGCCGGTCGGCCAGCTCGTGCGCGACGGAGAACAGCCGGGTGGCTCCCTCCCAATCTCCCTCGCGCCAGCACATCAGGCCGCGCAACGTGTTCGCGAGGCACAGCTTGCCGATCAGCCCCTCGCCCTCGGCCAGCTCCGCGCTGGCGTCGGTCTCGTGCCGCGCGGTCTCCCAGTCGCAGCGATAGTAGGCGAGCTGGGCAAGCGCGGCGTGCAGCTCGATCTGCGCCGGGATCTCCCCGATGCGCTCGGCCAGCGCCAGCGCGTCGGCATACGAGCGCGCGGCCCCTTCGTAGTTGCCCTCGGCGTTCTCCAGATGATGGCCGAGGGCGAGCATCGCGAGCACGGTCTCGTGCTCGTCGGAGTCTCGCGCGAGCTCGATCGCGCGCTCGAGGTTCTCGCGCGCCTTCGGCGTGTCGCCGATTCGGCCGAAGACGCGGCCGAAGATGCCGTGCGCGCGGCTGGCCGCGCGCACCTCGCCGAGATGCTCGGCGAGGCGCAGCGCCTTCTCGGAGGCGTAGATTGCGAGCATGTTGTCGCCCACCTGCATGTAGAGCCAGGCCGCCTCCTCGTACAGCCGCACGAGCGCGAGCGAGGGGGGACCGTCCTTGATCAGGTTGATCCCCTTCTGATGGTGGCGGATCGCCTCGGTGCGCTCTCCCTTGTGCGCGAGCGCGGCGCCGATCTTGCGGTGCAGCTCGGCGACGCGCTCGAGCTCCTCGCGGTCCTCGTGGTACTCGAGCGCCCGCTGCCATACGTCGATCGCATCGTCGATGCGTCCCAACCGCAGGGCCAGGTCGCCCTGGCGCTCGTGGATGCTCGCCTGTCGCGCGGGATCCTCGCCGGCCAGGGCGCCGGCGGCCTCGTAGTGGGCCAGCGCCTCACGGTTGGAGTACAGCGCGCTGGCGGCGTCGCCCGCGGCCTCGAGGAACTGCAGCGCCTTGGCGCGCAGCGGCTCCAGCTCCTGTGGCTCGAGGTGCACCTCCTCGCCAAGCGTCGCAGCGCGACTGTAGTGCTGGGCCAGCAGCGCTGCGACCTCCTCGGGCCGCTCGCCGGCCCGCTGCTCGATGAACGCTCCGACCTCGTAGTGCTTGCGCGCGCGCACCGCCTTCGGCAGCATCGCGTAGGCGGCCTCCCGGATCAGCACGTGCTTGAACGCGAGCTCCTGCTCGCCGGCCAGGCGTGCCGACTCGCTCGGCACGATGATGTCCTTCTGGCGCAACGTGCCCAGCGCCGCCTGCACGTCGGAGCGCTTGGCCTCGACGACCGACAGGAGCGCTCCTTCCCAGAAGGTCTGGCCCACGACGGCCGCGTGCGCCACCAGGTTGCGCTCGAGCGGGCCGAGCGAATCCAGGCGCGCCGCTAGCAGCCCCTGCACCGTGTCGGGCAGCTCGGTCGCCTTCGCGCTGCCCTCCTCGGCGAGGCGTTGCACCATCTCCTCGGCGAACAGCGGGTTGCCCCCGGCGCGCTCGGCGAGCGCCTCGAGCACGTCCGGTGTCGCGACGGCCTTACCAAGCAGGTTGCCGATCAGGTCTCGCGTATGTGCGGAGGCCAGCGGATCGAGGAACACACTCGCGGTCGTGCGACGAGACGTGCCCCAGCCCGGACGACGCTCGAGCAGGTCCTCGCGTGCCATGCACACCTGCAGCACCGGCGCGCGCAGCCACTGCGAGAGGTATTCGATCAGGTCGAGCATGCCCTCGTCCGCCCAGTGGATGTCCTCCCACGCGAGCACGAGCGGCTGTCCCTGGGCGATCGCCTCCAGATAGCTGCGCACGGCCGCGAAGAAGCTCTCGCGTGCATCCTGGGTCTGGTCGCGATGGCTTGGCTCGGCGATCGGGGCCTCGATCCCCAGGAGCAGCGCCAGGGGTGCGATTCGGCGGGCCACCTGCTCTCCGTCACCGTCGCTGCCCATCAGCGGCTCGAGTCTGCCCGAGAGCTTCGCCCAGGCGAGCTCGGCGGAGTCGCCGTCCTCGATCTCGCATTCGGCGCGCAGCACTTCGCGCAGCGGCCAGTACACGATGCTCGATCCGAAGGGCAGGCAACGTCCCGTGTGAATGACCACGGGCGGGTTGCGCGTCCCGAGCGAGCGCGTGAGCTCGCGCAGCAGCCGCGACTTGCCCACGCCGGCCTCCCCGAGCACCGTGACCAGTCGCGGCTCGCCGGTGCGCGCGACGCGCCCGAAATGCATCTCCAGGGCGGCGAGCTCGTCGTGGCGTCCGATCAGCGGCGTCTCACGGCGCGCGCCACGCGCTCCGGCGCCCTGCTCTCCCGAGAGTCCGAGCACCCGCCACGCGGGGACGGGCTCGGCCTTGCCCTTCAGCGTGAGCGGCTCGAGCGGCAGGTAGTCGATCGAATCCTGGGTCGCCCGTTGCGTTCGCTGGCCCACGGTGATGGTGCCCGGGCTGGCGCTCGTCTGCAGTCGCGACGCGACGTTGACGGCATCACCCATCACCGTGTATCCGTCGCCGATCTTGCCAGCCAGCACCTCGCCCGTGTTGACGCCCACGCGCAGCGCGAACTCGAAACCGTGATCCGCGCGCAGGCGCTCGTTGAGATCGACCATCGCGGCCTGCATGCCGAGCGCCGCGCGCACGGCGCGCTCGGGGTCGTCCTCGTGCGCGACGGGCGCTCCGAACACCGCCATCACGTTGTCGCCGATGTACTTGTCGATATGCCCGCCGAAGCTCTCGACCTCGGAGGCGAAGCGAGTCAGGCAGCGCTCGATCAGCACCTTGACGGTCTCGTGATCGAGCCGCTCGGCGACCGCGGTGAAGCCCGACAGGTCGGCGAACAGGATCGTCACGGTACGTCGCTGCTCGGTCGAGCCCAGCGGCTCCTCGGTCGCATCTGCCGTGTCGTCGAACGTCGCTCCACAGGCGATACAGAAGCGAGCCGACGCCGGCGCACCGGCCCCGCACGCCGGGCAGGTACGTGCGAGCGACGCCCCGCATCCCATGCAGAACAGCGCGACGGCGGGATTCGCGACCCCGCATTGTGGGCAGCTTGCCTCGGGCCCCATTGCTACTAGATCTTTACGCGCATCGAGTTTCCGTGCGCGGCGCAGCGATGATCGGTGCTCCGGCGAGCTACTCCCAGTGGGTCGGGCCGCCGTCGACCGGGCGGTTCGTCTCGAAGGGAAGCAGGTCGATCAGTCCGGTCAGTTCGAAGACATTCTGCACTGACTCCGGTCCGGGGATGATCGAGAACTCGATCATCGCCTGCGTGCACCACTTGCGCACGGTTGTGATACCCTAGAGCCCGGAGGAGTCGATGAACACGAGTTCCCGCAGGTCGAGCGTCACCGCGCTCGTCGTCTGCGGATCCAGCTCGCGCATGGCCGACTCGAGCGTCTCGACCGAGTCGAGCGACAGCTCGCCGCTCAGCAAGAGCGTCTGCCTGCCGCCCCGCTCGACGTGGCGCACGACGAGCTCATCCTGCGCCTCACCATCGAGCGCCTCGCGCTCGCCGGCATCGGCCGAGAAGCCTCGGTTCGCCTCCACTTCCACTTCCGGCCATCCGATCCGCGCCGCGACCGGACGAGCGCGACGAAACGGCACGCGTATCCGCCGCCTGCGCGGTACGTCGGAGTCCGCCCCGGACCAGGGCTGCATCGCGTTGCCGGCTACCCGCCCGTGGCCATGCGCGGGAGCCGCTGAGCTGCTCGTCGACGACGCCAGCTCCACCGCCGGCTCGATCTCGGCTCGAAGCGCACACCCGGTTGCGCGGCGCTCGAGCGGACGAGCTGCTCACCGCCCGAGGAGACGGCGCTGTCGTAGTCCGTCTGAGCGATCGATCGCGCCTGGCGGATCAGGCTGTCTGCAAGGTTGCCGCTCGCCATCCCGACCGCCCGCCCGTCGGCTTCGCGAATGACGCCGACCTGGATCGCGCCGCGGTCGAAACCGAACGTATCGTCGAGTCTGTAGCCATCCACCCCAGGGATACGCATTGCCTAAAAAGCTATACCCCCGATCGCCTGCGTCAAACCCGCCTCCGCCCGATCCTCACAGGCCGGCGGCAGCCGCGGACCGGGGGAAGCCGCGGACGGCGCCACCGCGCACAGACGCCTCACGCGGCCGCTTGCGCGGCCCAGTCGCGATACAGCTCGAAATAGCGTCCCTCGGCGGCGATCAGCTCGTCGTGCGTACCCTGCTCGGCGATGCGGCCGTGCTCGAGCACGACGATGCGCCCCGCCTGGCGGATCGTC
>Ga0193729_1000613_pt1 | contig 18771 bp, 19 predicted proteins | sample U1c2metaG_FD_143036 | JGI IMG/M metagenome (GOLD analysis project Ga0193729, IMG submission 143036) | Soil microbial communities from a riparian zone of the East river system, Colorado, United States - U1c2 | ecosystem: Environmental > Terrestrial > Soil > Riparian zone | place: USA: East River...
GTCCCGACTCGTCGGGACTTGTCCGCAGACGCCTCTTCACCTGAAGCAGCTGCGAAGGCTGCGGCGAAAGGGGATGACCCCGAAGCAAAGCCTCCGGCTGCGGCCGACGATGTCGGTCAAGCCACCGCGGTCAACGCCAGCAGCAACAGCAAGGGCCCTCTTCCCTTCTGGGTCGAACTCTCCCTCTACGCATCGATGCCACTTTTTCACGTGCATACCTTTATTGCTCTGACGATCGTGCTCGTTATCGCGCTGTTCTTCGAGCGGTTGACGTGGCCCAAAATTTTCAGTGAGGCGCCGCTACGCAGACATGCTGCTACCCTGCTCAGTGCTGCTTTGATTCCCGCAACGTTTTTCGTCTGGCTGGTTACCGACCAATTCCATGCGAAATCAATGGTGAAATGGCACCCGGGCTGGGTGCAAGATTCGGCGGACTTCAGCGCTCCCTTCTTTCGGATGGGTGGCGCTGCGAATTTTGGCTCTGCCACGGCGTTCGGCTCACTGTTGCAAAAGACGTGGAACGGCGTAGTCGCACCGTTCTTTCAGTTCTGGCTAACGAACTTTGGCTTATGGGTCCTGCTGGCGCTGGCATTGGTAGCGCTATGTGGCTGGCATGCTTGGAAAGCCGGCTGGCGCTGGGGTAAGAAACCGCCGGCGGACGTCGCGTTCGTGCTGTCTGCGGTTGTGATCTTTGCCATTGGGTACTTCGTTCAAACCGCGCCGTGGGACTGGGATAATCTCAAGCTGATGGTTTGGGGTTACTTTCTCATTCTCCCGTTTTTGTGGAGCGATCTAATTGGACGTTGGGCATTTCCGGAACGAGCAGTTACCTGCATTGCACTCTTCGCTTCCGGTTTTATCACATTGCTGGGCGGCTTGGCTGCCGGGCATCCAGGCTTTGGACTGATGGACCGCGCGAGACTCGATGCAATCGGCACGGCGGTTCGACCTTTGCCTGTTGAGGCTCGTTTCGCTGCCTACCCGACTTACAATCATCCGCTCTTGCTTCAAGGCCGTAAAGTCGTTCTGGGATATCCAGGCCATCTGTGGACGGAAGGATTCGATTACGACAATCCCAATAGGCAGTTAACGGCCTTAATGCGTGGTGCGCCTAACTGGCGCGAAGCTGCTCAGGCTCTGGGCGTCCGCTACATTTTCTGGGGTCGCGATGAGACGGCGAATTATCAGGGGAGCAGCCGCCCATGGGAAACAACCGCGCGGCGCATAGCATCGGGCGACTGGGGCGCGATTTACGACCTGTCACCTGAATCGCCTTCTCGCTAAGGCGCGACTCGGGTTTCGCTGCTCGAGGATTGTCCCCTGGAGGCCGCGATCTTCCTACGCACTCGAAATGGATGCGCAAGGAAAACAAAATAGATCGCGCTCGCAAGGTCCGTAAAACTGCACGCAGGACTCGTTAGGCGGAGCTGGCCACTGCGCAAGGCTGCGAAAACATTTTCGGCGGTCAGCGCAGCGGGCACGGGGATACTGGTGTAATGGCGGCCAAACGCGTGCAGCCGATGCGCGTCGGACGTGGCGATTAATGGCTTTCCAAAGCGCGACGCCACTCTCTTAGCTCGGCGATTCGGATTAAACAGGCCTACGTGAAAATGGCAAAACTCAATCGCGTCGAAGCAATCTATTTCTCGAAGTAATCGCGATCCAATCGAGCCGCCAAACATGTAAAAGGGGTGCGGCGCAATTGTAAAAATTGAGTCGCCGCGCTGCGCCCGCAGCCGCCGTAGGTCATCAAAGCTCTTCAGTTCAGCCATTTCCTTGGCGGTCACATTTAGCACGATGACGTCTGCGCCGTGCAGACGCATCTCTGCGGCAGGGATAAGCAAAATCCCCATCGCCGCCGCATCGGCGAATACTTCCTGTCGACCAAAGACAGCATCGTGCAAGGTGATCGCAAGAACGCGAAAACCAAGTGTGTGCGCGCGTTCGAGCAATTGATGCGCGGAGTAATCCACCGCGTCTTTGGGGTCATCGAGCGTATGAATGTGCAAGTCGATTTTGATCCATTCTTCGGTCTCACTCGTGCCTGTGCTCATGCTCGTGCTCGAAACTTAGCCGTGAATCGCAAGGATTTCATTCTACTGGTCAATACGCGCACCTGTTGACGCTTGCTCTCGAATTTCGATTACGAGCATGAGCAAGAGTAAGAAACCTGCGCGACAAAGCGCTTGCGAGCCTTGCTCCGCCATTTACCGTTCACGATTCACCTTCTCAACGCTCGGGTGGTGGAATGGCAGACACGTACGTTTGAGGGGCGTATGCCGAAAGGCATGCGGGTTCAAGTCCCGCCCCGAGCACCAAATCGCGAGGTCAACTTGTTCGTTCGCCAGCCAGCTGTTCGACCTGGCTTTTGTCGCTTACAGATTCCGTTCGCTTTCCCAAGAAATCACGAGCCATCGCGGCAAGGAACGCTTTGCCTCCCAAATTCCAAAGATCCACAAGGAACCACCGGATGGCGTGCTCACGATTTCCAAGATCGGGCATTAGACTCTTAACAACCATGCCCTGAGGCGTGCCCTGCCGAATAGCTGCTACTACTTTTCGAGCGAGCTGAATGCGGACGATCAGATGCAAATGCTCACGATGTGTCAGAGCGGGCCAGGAGCTGTCCCGGATAAACGCGGCCACGGCCTTTTCTATCGCAGGCTTCGCCAATCCTTGATCAATTCGAAGAAACGCGACGTTTTTCTCACCAGCAACGTGTCCGTGGCCAATGTGTTTAGCGACGCACGTATCAAAGTAAACATTCTGCGCGGTTAAACGGTTGTCCCACGCTTCGAGTAGAGGTTCCTCGAATCCTGTTACGTTCGCGGACTGATACCACTGTTGCCACTCTTGAAGCGTGTGCATTGGAGTGAATGTCGAGATGTCTAACGGGCCCCTCGCAAAAGCGAAATCATGGGAATTGCGCTTTTATCGAAAGGAGCGGCGTAAAGCGAGCAAAAAACACACCGCTTCTCGAACCAGGCTTTGTACAGGTGGATCGGCTTCTCTGAAGACGATGAGCTAGGCGGCAAAACCGCACGCGATTTCCCAACGCGTTGAGCCGCGCTCGTATCGCTACGGCGTGCCGAGGCGCAACGCGTTCCAACTAATTAGAACTTTCCGCGTTGTTTCGGTTCCGATACTCTCCGCTGCCATATGGAATCGCTTTATCTTGTCGGCCTCGCAGTCCTGGCGCTGTTCGCGTTCGTGCTTGCGGTTGTTCTTTTCAACTTTTTTGGTCTCTGGCTTCGGGCTCGGATCGCAAATGCGCCGGTGACTCTGGGTAAGATGGTTGGAATGCGGCTGCGCAAAGTGCCGGTTGGTTTAATTGTGGACAATCGCATCACGGCAGTGAAAGCGGGTCTGGATGTTCGCAGTGATCCGCTGGAAGCTCACTACCTGGCAGGCGGCGACGTGAGCCATGTTGTCCTTGCCTTGATTGCTGCTGATAAGGCAGGCATTACGCTCGATTTCAACCGTGCTTGCGCCATCGACCTTGCCACCAAAGGAACTGGCAAAACGGTTTTGGAAGCAGTGCGCACGAGCATCAATCCGAAGGTGATCGACGCTCCGAGCCCAAACATGGGCCGCACGACGATTGACGGAGTCGCACAAGACGGTATCGGCGTGAAGGTCAAAGCGCGTGTTACCGTACGTTCACATCTCGATCGGTTCGTCGGTGGCGCCACTGAAGAAACGATCATCGCGCGCGTGGGCGAAGGCATTGTTAGCGCAATCGGCTCAGCTCATTCCTACAAGGAAGTGCTTGAGAATCCCGATCGCATTTCGAAAACGGTGTTGGCCAAAGGTCTCGATAGCAACACCGCGTTTGAAATTCTCTCGATCGATATCGCCGACGTGGATGTCGGCGACAACATCGGCGCGAAATTGCAGACCGAGCAGGCCGAGGCCGACAAGCGCGTTGCGCAAGCGAAAGCTGAAGTGCGCCGCGCGGCTGCCGTGGCTGTCGAGCAGGAGATGCGGGCCAGGACACAGGAAATGAGAGCCAAAGTGGTGGAAGCCGAATCGCTCGTTCCCCAGGCGATGGCAGATGCATTTCGCTCGGGTAATCTTGGCGTAATGGATTACGTCCGGATGAAAAACGTGCAGGCGGATACGTCGATGCGCGAATCAATTGCAGGCGGCGAAAAACCGCGGAGTGAAGGAACGTGATTCGTTGAAGGGATACAGCGTTGAAGCGGACAACCGTAGTCATATCATGTTGGGCAAAGCGGAAAATCTCAGATTGTGGTTCTACGGTTTGGCGGAAGAATTGATTAGATTTTCTTCTCCCGCGACTGCGGGATCAGAATGACAATACCTCTTAACACCGCTTTGACGTTTCAACGGTTCAACGCTTTAGCGGAACCTTAACCAATGATTGCAGCGCATCTCGATAGTCTGCTTTTCCTCTTGCTTGTCGCGGTCGCAGTCTTGTTCCAGTTCCTGGCGAAGACGGCAGGCAAAACAGGCAAAGATCAGACAAAGCAGACATCGACACCGATTCCAAGAACGCCTACGCCAATGCGGCGCGAGCCGACGGAATCAGACGAGGACCGGATTCGCAAATTATTGGAAGCCCTTGGCCAACCTCCAACCTCAAGACCGCCGCCGTCCGTGGTGCCTCGGACAGATATTCCGCCCCGCCCACTTGCACCGGTCCAGCCGCCGAATTCACCTTTTTCGCAACTGAGACGAGAAAAGTCGCGCAAGCGCGAGATAATCCCGAAAGAAATTCCTCCGCCGCGGACGGTCAGGGTCGCGGAGAAAATCGTTCCACCCGCGCTCGAAGTTCGGGAAAGATCGTTCCCGATTGCGCCGCCGCCGATCTTCAAAGCGCCTGCGGAAACTGACGCGGGAGTGACGCCGACAATTGCTAAAGCCGAGGAACGAAGAACAGACATCACCACGTTCCTTGCATCGACGTCCCGTTTGCGCGACGCAGTTATTCTTCGCGAAATTCTCGGGCCACCGCGCGGTTTGCGAATGCTCGATCTGCTGTAGCGTCCGCTGTCCTCAGCGGATTGCGTCTTTCCGTACAAACAGGATGCGCTGAGGACAGGGGCACTCTACAGCGCCACGAATCTCGTATCCTTTCGCTCCGGTCCCCGAGCGCCGGCGTGGCGGAATTGGCAGACGCGCTGGACTCAAAATCCAGTGATCGCAAGATCGTGTGGGTTCGAGCCCCTCCGCCGGCAATCTTTTTGTCTGAGCATTGGGCGTTGAGCGGTGAGTGTCGGACGTGAATTGAAGGCGCGATTTTGTTTGTGTGCCGCAAGAAAAATCCAGAGATGCCTCGACTCCGCTCGGCATGACAATCCTTGCAAGGCCGTGTGGTCTCAAGCCGTCCGCCGAAAGTCCCCCTTAGACATCTGGCGCTGGCAGGCGAAGACATTCGCACTTGAATCTTGTGTGTTCGCGTTTCGACGTCACACCACTGACGAAGCTCTGATTCAATTTTGCTTGCTTCGCCAATGCGCATTATACGTAATTTCCATGTTTATTAAATTACTGCGGGTAGGTTTCGTTGGGCTTGTTTTTTCTGTTGCGACTGCGTGGGCTGGGCCGGCAGCCATTCTGGGCTTGGTGAAGGACGCAAAAGGGCAAGCGATAAAGGGTGCAGATGTTCGAGTTGAGTCGAAAGACGGCAAACAGCAGTTCAACACCGTCAAGACCGATGCAAAAGGTCGCTACATTTCAGAGGGTCTGCCCGTGGGCGTTTTCCGCGTGACGCTGATCGTGAATGGCGCAGTGAAAGCGTCCGTTACGAATACGAAGACCAAGGCGGACCAAACGACGCAGTTGAATTTTGATCTGAAACCGGTTCAAGCTGCGCAAGCAAGCGCAGGCCAGAAAAAAGGAAAGCACATGGTCTGGGTGCCAGCGACCACGGGAAGCCATATCGGCGGTCGATGGGTCGAAGTTCCCGATGGCGCGTCTGAGCCCGGTGCGTTGAACGTGCAGAGAGCTAATGCTGAACAACTGCAGCGAGCGGCTCAGAGCGCGGGCTCAAGCGGGACTGGACGTTGACCCGTCGCGGCCAACTGGTCTTCGGAAAACTTGTAAAGCAGAGTTTCAGCCAGGCGCTTGTGCGGTTGCGGTGGAGAACAATCCCCGGACCGATTCGCGCGAAAGCGCAACAATCGTAAACACGCCAAGAATTGTCCCAAAGGGAATGAAGAGGCATTCGATGCAAGCCATCACGAGGACGAACGAATAGCGTTTGCGGAGCGCAAGAGATCGGCCGGCAATTAGAATACAAATTGCCATTGCTATTCCGATTAGGAACAACAGCGAGCCGAGCACAGCAAAAATCCAGCCAAGAAATTCAGGTGGCAAGTCCTCGCCTGGTTTCGATGTACCGTGCCGCGCGGCAAATATAAGGATGGCGCCGACCGTTGTATAAAGTAGTGGGAAAAAAGAGAAGAGCGCGGCCAAGCCAGCGACAACGTAATGAAAGATCGCAAGCAGCCGAAGGTTTTCGGCGTCCTGATTCATTTCGTTAGCCCGCTCCGCCATTCTGTTTTGATTTAGTCCACTGCTCAACCAGCTCTTCCAGCACATCGAGCGGTAAAGCGCCGTTTGTGAGCAGTACGTCGTGGAACTGGCGGAGATCGAATTTGTTTCCGAGTTGTTTTTTTGCTTTTTCGCGCAACTCGAGAATCTTGATCATACCGATCTTGTAAGCAGTCGCCTGGCTCGGCATCACGATGTAGCGATTGATCGAGTCGGTGCAGTCGGCCTCTGAGTTCGGTGTATTTTGCTTCAGGTAATCGATCGCCTGTTGTCGAGTCCATTTCTTATCGTGTATGCCAGTATCGACAACCAGACGTCCGGCGCGCCAAAGCTCGAGCGCTAATCTCCCGAAATCCGAATACGGATCCTGGTACATGCCGATTTCTTTAGGCGCCTGTTCGCTGTAAAGACCCCAGCCCTCTGTGTAAGCAGTGTAGGCGTGCGAAAATTTGCGGAACTTCGGAATGCCGCTCAGCTCCTGGGCAATGGCAATCTGCATGTGGTGCCCGGGAATTCCTTCGTGATGCGCAAGCGCTTCCAGCTCGTAAGTCGGATTGCTCTGCATCTCGCGCAGATTCACGTAAAACATTCCCGGCCGTGAGCCGTCCGGAGCGGGCTGCTGATAAAATGCTTTGCCAGCGGACTTTTCACGAAATTTTTCGACGGCCTTTACGACAATGTCGGCTTTTGGTTTCGTAGCGAACAATTCGTCGAGGCGCTTTTTCATTTCATCGATAATCGCAACCGCGCGCGTGAGGTACGTTGCCCGGCCTTCATCCGTGTCCGGCAAATAAAATTGTCGATCTTCGCGCATGAATTTGAAAAAACCCTGGAGGTCGCCTTTGAATCCGACCTTGTCTTTGATCTTTGTCATCTCGCCGTGGATGCGAGCAACCTCTTTCAGACCGATTTCGTGAATCTCGTCGGCCTTTAGAGACGTCGTCGTGGTGCGCCGCAGAGCAGAACCGTAGAAATCAGCGCCATCCGGAAATTTCCAGACACCAGCGTCATCATTTGCGCGCTTGGATTGGCCTTCCAGAAATGCAATTACCTTTTCGTAAACCGGTCTTACGGACTCGTTCAACGCCTTCGTCGCACTAGAAAGCAATCGATCGCGCGTGACTGAATCAACGTCCTTAAGGGCGCCAACTTTCTTCGTAAAATCATCGAGCAGCGGACTGTTGCCCGGGCTGGAATCGAACGGCTTTCCCTGGATCACTTTGTGGCAGGCGTCGAGCACGAGTGGAAAAACAAACCGCGGCGCGACCACACCTTTGTCTTCGCGCACCTGTAAATTGACGATGAGTTGATCGAATAATTTCGGGATCGCATTCAACCGCGCGATGTACGCTTCCGCGTCTTTCACATTGTCGATCTTATGAATATTGATTAGGAACGTCGGAATCTGCGCGTGGACGCCGCGCATCTGGCTGACCGGATACACGTCGAAGCGAAACTTAAACTCCTCCTCCTCACGCTCTGCCTCTCGTTCGAAGAGTTTGTAGCTTAATTGCGCTTGTGAATTGAGCAGTTCCGGTTTGAAGTCGCGCTTGAGCGTCGCAAGCTGTTTTTGCAAGACTGCGTGGTCTGCCGCCGCTTTTTCGTCGGACAAGTCCTCCAACTGATCGTAATGCGTCTTGATTCCATAAAACGATTCGTCGACCGGGTGTCGCGCCATATTTTCGTCCCAGCATTTGTCAAAGAACTCATTGGCGCGCTTCGATTCGACTGCGATCTGGTCTGGTGTCTGGGCGTTTGCGGCAACGGAAATCGCCGCACCTGCTACTGTCGATATTAGTGTCGCAAGAAATCGCTTCATAAAAACTAGCCCGAGGTAATGTAGCCCTCCTCGCCATGCTGATTGATATCGAGACCTTGCCGCTCGATCTCGGGCGCGATCCGCAGACCAATCAGGCCCCTGACGATTGCACCGATAATCGCGCTTCCCACAACGGCAAGCACAATCGTGACGGCGATAACCTTCAATTGCTCCAGCCAGAGAGTGTGCCCAACAATCTTTGCGAGGCCATTTTGCGTGGCTGGATTAGGCGATCCAGCGACGCTTAACAAAAGATTTGGATTCACATTCGCCGTGGCGAACAGGCCGGTAAGAAATGCGCCGAGCGTCCCGCCCACTGCGTGGATCCCGAAAGTATCAAGCGCGTCGTCGTAGCCCAGCCACGATTTCAATTTCGTGCAGGCGAAAAACGGGACGATTCCCGCGGCAATTCCGATAATTACTGCCCCAGTCGGTGCGACATAACCGCACGCCGGTGTGATTACGACCAATCCGCCGACCGCACCGGAACAAAATCCGAGCACACTGGGTTTGCCGCGCAGCGCGTACTCGAGCATTGCCCAGGTGAATGAAGCCACCGCGGTGGCAAGAGTCGTGCTCATGAACGCGTTCGCGGCGATTCCATCCGGCGCAAGAGCGCTTCCGGCGTTGAAGCCGTACCAACCCACCCACAGCAAACCCGTTCCCACCATGCAAAGCACCATGCTGTGTGGCGCCATGATTTCTTTTCTAAATCCGAGCCGGTGCCCGAGAAGAATACACAAGACCAGCGCCGACCACCCGGAGCTCATGTGGACGACTGTTCCACCAGCAAAATCGATGGCCGTGATCTTTGCGGCCGGGTTCCAAACTCCGTTCATCCAACCATCGATTCCCCAGACCATGTGCGCGATCGGAAAATAAACTGCAAACATCCAGACCCCGACAAAAACGAGCACCGCCGCGAATTTCATCCGCTCCGCAACCGCGCCGATGATTAACGCGGGCGTAATGATCGCAAACATGAGTTGATACATCGCGAAAACATTCTGCGAAACCCAGTACGAATAATCACTGTTCGGTCGCCCATCGACACCGTGCAGAAAAGCAAACTTCAATCCACCGATGAAGGGCGAGCCACGGGAAAAAACGAGGGAATAACCCACCAGCCACCAGAGGATCGTCACTAAGCCGGCAATGCCGAGACACTGCGCCAGCACAGAAAGAACATTCTTCGCGCGAACGAGACCACCATAAAAAAGCGCAAGTCCTGGCAGCGTCATGAAAAGCACCAGCGCCGCGCAGGTCATCATCCAGGCATTGCTCGCAGGACCAGGGCCCGAGACGTTTGATGCTACTGGTGCATTCGCCGAATCGGCGCCGCGTGCCGAATTATTCACGTAGGCTTCCAAGTCGGCAACGCGCTGCTCCAGAGACGGCGAAGCAGAAGGCGACGGCGTTTGCGCGTGCAGCGGAGAAGAAAGCGCAATGACCGCTGTGAGCAAAAAGAGCCGCATCATTACGCGCTCTCGTTATAGGCGCGCTGATTTGTTGCGGCAAGAAAAATGGCGAAGGTCGAGCAGCAGGAACCATAAGCCAGGCGGCAGAGCCGGCATCTATTTGCCAACGCGTTCAGTACAACCCGATCCACCTATCAAAGGTGGATCGGCTTCTCCTGAAAATGCCAGTCCGGCTCGGACCGATGCCAAACAGTTCGCCGAAGGCGCAAGAGCAATGGTCGCGAATTACGCCATTTCACAGCAAGGAAAACTCCGCCGAGCGGCCGGCGAGGCCAGGTTAAGGCGCTCGACGGAGTTTCTCCTCAGCCCCACGATCGCCAACGTTTAGCTTGCTTGCTTCAAGCTTGCGTTGTTGAAGTCATTAACTTCGCGTGCAACCACGCACCATTGAATGCACAGCGGCGCACAAACTGTGTCAGTCGATTGCGCTGCGTCGTCATCCTCGTCGGCATCGTCCTCATTCTCTTCGTCGGCATCTGCTCCAGGCGCGACCTCGGGTAAATCATTTTGCTGCAATTTTTCATAACGCTCACGAACATCCGCGGGCATTTTATCCCGATCCTCTTTCGTCTCGACCGGTCCGCTAAAGAGCAGTTTTCCCTGCGGATCTTTCGCGGTCAGTAATTTTTTGCCATCCACGTTTTCCACCTTCATCTCGCCTTTATCATCGGAGAAAACGATTTGCGCGTTGCCGAGGTCGATCCTGGTGGCTTTGAGCGCGCCATGATCTTGACTGAGAATGCGAATTTCGTGCGCGGCGCGGCGGGCATCTTCCCGCGCGAGTCTTGCCGCCTCGTGAGCTTTCATCACTGCCCCACGGATCATGCCGCGTTGTGCACCGAGTTGCTCCTGCAACTGTTCTTTCAAACCTTGCATCTGCTCGCCGAAATCACCTGTGTCATCGAAATCCCAGTGCCCTTCGTGTTTGTCCCCGGGCGTCCAAGAATGACGCTGCGGTCTTTCCTTTTTTGTGAGCTTGACGGTGACCTTCTGCTCCTGGCCCTTGCGCAAAATCGTGAGCGTCACGTCCGCACCGTCAGAAAACGTCTGCAGGAGCTTTCGCAATTGACTCGGTTCGATCAGAATCTGGTCGTTCAGCATTTTGAGAATATCGTTCTGTTGAATGCCCGCCGCTGCGGCAGGGCTATCGGGCACAACGTACTCGACGACTAACCCAAGCCCTTTGGACAGGCCGAGCTGTTCGCTTACCACAGTTGGCACCTGTGATGTTTCTACGCCGAGAAATATCGCCGGAACTTTTGGCGCTTTTTCATGGCCACCTGGCGGCCCTGGCGGATGACCCGGCGCTGGGGGTTGTGGCGGCGCGGGTGGTGTCTGTGTAAATCCCACAATCGGCAGGAAGCCGACGCATGCGATGATAGCAATGAGTGTTATTTTCATGGTTTTTGTTTGGTTAATCATTGGCCGGAAACCGGAATGAGGACGACTTCCTCGCTGGGGTAAGACACGCGAAGCGATGCGCCAGTGGAGGGGTTACGCCATTGCCACGTCTGTTGCGTTTGATAACGAAGACGCCTCAACGGTTGTCTCGAGCCGTCAGCAAACTGCAACCCCTCGTCACGAGTGTTATAGACGACCTGCGTCGCGCCAGCGGGAACGAATTTGTTGGAGGACATCGATCGGTCGACGCTCGAACCAGAGAAGGCAGGCAGGACCGCTTTTGTTTCGGACGCAGGTGAAACTTGTGCGACTTCTTTGTCTTCTTGGCGCTGGCGCTCCACACTGATTGCCGCGAACAAAAGCAAAACGGCCGCGGCAGCGAGAGCAAAACCAATTCTGTAGGGCGTTTCTGTGAAACGCCGCCAGCTCCATCCGGCGTCCGCTGCGGCGGACGCCCTACAATTCTCGACCATCGCTTCCTCGATGCGTTCAAAAAGTACGGGCGAAGGCCGCGCTGGCCGTAATGCTTTCAACTCATTCTCAAGCTCCGGGAAATCGTTCATTGGGGTTGTAAGCTTTTCTTCAGGTTAGCCAGAGCGTATCGATATCGCGACGCCGCAGTATTTTGAGAAATGCCGAGTGCACCGGCGATCTCGCTAAAGGTCAGTTCGTTCCAGATTTTCAAGACGAGCACCTCGCGTTGTTCGTGTGGCAAGCAGCTGACTGCCGCGGCGAGCGCCGATTGTGCTTCATCTTCCCATTCAAACTGCGGCTCGACGGTTGAATCGGCGTCGGCAAAAACAGTGGCCTCGCGTCGGGCGCGGCGTTTGTCGCGACGAATAAAGTCGAGAGCGATCGAACGCACAGTTGCGTAAAGCAGCGCGCGATTATTGATCCTATGGTTTCGCCGCCAAAACTTGACGAAAGCCTCCTGGACAATGTCTTCGGCGTCAGCTGCCGATCGTGTCCATTGCCGGGCAAAAAGCAGCAGACCGGGACCGATTTCAGAAAAGCAACTCTTCCAATTCTCATGGCTGGCGATGTTGTCCATGACCTTTTCACGGTCTTTATTTCCAAGACGCCGCCAACCAATGAATTTGTCTATGCGATCGAAATTTTTCTCGTTCATCGCATTGCTAGCTGTCGCAGGAGCACACGCAGAAGACGTCGATCTTGAAAAAGTCGTCGGTTCACTCATCGCTGCAGAAAAGGCTTACGCCAAACTAGCCGCCGAAAAAGGATTTCGCGAAGCTTCCATCTCGGTGTTCGCCGACGATGCGGTAATCTTCGCGCCGAATGCCGTCAATGGGAAAAAGTTTTGGCGGGAAGCGAAGGAGAATCAGGGAAGGCGATGATGGAGGGCGGAGCTCTGCGACGCCTAACGAGTGCCCTCCGATCGTCCGCTTGGGAAGAGGCTCGCGGAGCTCGCCCCTCCATCGGGCCAGTCTTTCTGCTCTCGTTAGATGATGAGAGGAGGCTCGACCCCTTCGAGTTCGCTCAGGGCAAGACTTCGCTCGACATGACAAATCACCTTTTCGGAATCGCTCGCAGGATCAAATCCCCCAGCCAATCAGGATTCGCGACGCCCTCGCGGTACGCTCGGAGCGATTCCACCGAAGAGTTCACACGCAGATTGCTGTAAGATCCATCGGCGTTCTGCCAGCGCTCATGCCAGTAAACCGCCGCCTTGATGCGCGGATAACGCGTGCGAAACAGCGCAAGTCCCTGCGTAATCCACTTGGCTTTGCCAACCCCGCCGCCTTCCGCCGAGTGCGGGAACTCGCCGGTCGCCCATTCGGCAATCATGATTGGCTTATGGGGATCGAGTCTGGATATTTCCTCGTATGGCCAGCTCACCAATGAAGGAATATCCGGATTTGGCTCGTCCTTATACTGCTGTCCATAGACGCTCAGGCCGAGCCAATCGACGTAATCCGACCCCGGATAGTAAGCAGCCGCGCAATTCCAGGTTTCGTACGGATAGGGATAATTGTTCGTATGAAACATCCATTTGATATTTGAAGCGCCGCGCGCCCGGACGCGATCCACGACATGGCGAAATGCTTTGCGAAATGTTTCGGGGCCTTTCCAGTTGTTCTGGTCTTTGTCCCATTCGCCGCCGCCATAGTAGGCTCCTGACCACGGGAACCAGGTGCCATTCATTTCGACGCCGAACACGACAATCATTGGATGACCAAAATTCCGTGCGGCGTCGCCCCACTTGTCGATGTACGCGTCCCACTTGCCAGAAATAATCTCGGTCAAACCAAACTTGTCCGGCCCATGATCCTCCTCATAGGGCCTGTCCCACGGCGACCAAAACACAAGCGGCAGCGAGCCGTGCCGCCAGATAACATTGAGATTGTCCACGGGAAAATTTTGTTCTCCCCAGTAACTGGACGACGCGATGATGGCCTGATGCTTGCCGACCATCTGCTCAAAATCCTCGATTGTCTCCAGAGTGACGTCGTCCTCCGCGTCGCCAAAATCCATGAACGCGCCGGTGTATGCGCCATGTTCAGGAATCACCACCTCGGTCGGACCATTCAGATCGACGTGCTGGACGGCTACGCCTCGGCGGCAGCCGAGCAGCGCGAAGCTCGATGCAATCGCTGCAGTGATCACGACAAAAACTGCATGGCTGCGGATTTGGTTTCGCACGGTCGGTACAAAAAATGGTGTGTCCAGAGTCGAAGCGGATTCGAAGGCAATAACTGTAGAGGCAGCCGTGCCGGCTGCAATCGTGGTGGGGTTTTGCAGGCCGCACGCCTGCCACTAGAGCTGCTCGATCAGGGTGTGCGCATGAATCTGGGCAATTTTCCTTGCTGGAAAACTATATTTAACAGCAGAATGCCGGTGATCGAAGCAACGGATGCAGATAAAACTTCTCAGCTTTCTGATCCTGTCATTCATCTCAGTCGCGCTAGCTGACGATTTTAAAACAGTTAGCGGAAAGGAATATAAGAACGCCACAGTGAGCAGGGTCGAACCGGACGGCATCGTGCTAACCAATAAGGCTGGCATCTCCAAAGTTTATTTCACCGAGCTTCCTAAGGACGTTCAGGAGCGCTTCGGCTATGATCCTCGGAGAGCCGCCGATTACTCGGCGCAGCAAAGTGCCGGATTCGATCAGGTCCGAAAGCAGCAAGCAGAAGCCTCGCGGCGGGAAGCAGAAGCGACCCAAAAGGCAAATCAATATCGAGCAGAACAACAAACTCGACAGAACGAGCTTCGCGCGCTCCAAAGCCGCTACGAGGAACTGCAGAGGCAAGAAGACGACTTACTTTTCCGGATTGGTGAGGCGAAGAAACCGGGACCAACGTATTTCGGAGGCAAGAACAACAAGACTGTTCGCCACTCTCCGAATCCACAAGCATCGCAGTTGCCGCTTCTCCAGAGTCACTTGAAGGACGTTCGCCACGAGAAAGACCAGGTCAGGAAGCAATTGGAGAAAGCGCAGCGGTAGCAGTGAAAAGCGACGCGAGGACCCCATTCGACTTCGCTCAGGACAGGCAGTGCGCATTCTGAAAGCTTTCGCGAAATCAGATTTGGTCGGGCGATGCGTCCGCACATTGCTTTGTCTTATCGGGATCAATCTCATCCAAACAGCAGCGGCAACAGACGTGCGTGCCGATGAAAAGCCCTTTGCGGTCTCTGCCGTCGTCATTGCGGATCGCCCAGTAAACCAGTGTGTGCCAACCAAGGCGTTAGGCGCCGGCGTTGATGGTCACGAGCGGGACGAATGTGCTCGGATGTTTACGGACAAGAACATCGCCGAGATGCGATCAGCCGGGTTCGGGCCACTGACGTATCGACTGCGGACTGAATTGGCCGGCGAAGTCTGGCATTGGAACCCGCGAGGCACGTGGAGCAATCCCGTTCATCAGTGCGGATACTGGATCTCGGACGATTCACTCGCCGAGCCGATTAATCTTTCCTACGGCTACCGTTTGCCGCGACGAGGAAACACGATCGACCAGGCTAACGATGACGGTTACTCACGCATCACCGACGGCAACGAAGAATCGTTTTGGAAAAGCAATCCGTATCTCGATTCCCACTTCACAGGCGAAGCCGATGATGCGCATCCGCAATGGGTGGTAATCGATCTGGGCGCCGCGAGACCGGTGAACGCCATTCGGATATACTGGGGGACGCCATACGCGCAGCAATACAGAGTCGAATATTGGAGCGGCGCTGATCCGATGCATTTGCACGCCGATCGGAAAGATGAGTGGCGTCCTTTTCCAAACGGTGAACTGAACCGCGGATCGGGCGGCGACGAATCTGTTCGGCTGTGTGCAAAAGCACTTCCGGTTCGCTTCGTCCGCGTCGTAATGAGCCGGAGTTCCCAAGCAAGTGCGCAGATGTCGGATGACATTCGCGATCGAATCGGATTTGCGATTCGCGAGATTGAGCTCGGGAGTATCGATAGCCGAAATCGGTTTCACGATCACATCCGTCATGCGGCTGATCGGTATTCGCAGACAGTGATTTATGTATCATCAACCGATCCCTGGCACCGAGCCGAGGACATTGATTACAAAATCGAGCAACCGGGACTCGATTTCATCTTGCGCAGCGCGCTGACGAACGGCTTGCCCGTCCTTGTGCCTGTCGGCGTTTTGTACGACACCCCGGACAACGCAGCGGCTGAGATCAGCTACCTGTTAAGACGACAATATCCTCTTGAGGCCGTCGAGCTAGGCGAAGAACCCGACGGTCAATGGGCTTCACCGGAAGATTATGCCGCGCTTTACACCGGAGTTGCTCGTAGGCTGGCTGCGCTGAATCCGCGTTTGAAACTCGGAGGACCAAGCCTGCAAAATTTCGACGACCACCTTCTCACGTGGCCTGATGCATCGGGCAATCGCTCCTGGATGAACCGGTTTCTGAATTACATCCACGCGGCGGGATGCCCCTTCGATTTTTTCTCGTTTGAGTTCTACCCGTTCGACAATGTTTGCGCCGACGCGGCACCGCAGCTGCTGCAAACCCCAAAGCGTCTGGGTGAAATGATGACCAGCCTTCGAGCGGATGGCGTTCCCACAGCAATTCCATGGCTAATGACAGAATACGGCTATTCGGTTTTTGCGGGACGCCACGAGGTGGACATCGAAGGAGCGCTCTTCAATGCGGACACAGTGGGAACATTTCTAACACTCGGCGGCTCCAAGCCGTACCTATACGGATACGAGCCAAATTATCTCGAAGACGAGCTCAAATGTTCCTGGGGCAACCTAATGATGGTTCAGATGAAGCCAAACAGTGACGAACTGAATCGCCTGTCGGTTTACTATGCCGCCCAACTCATCACGAAGGAATGGATGCAACCAATTGATGAGCCACACGAAATATTTCCCGTAAGCGTTAAGCAAGCCAAGGCGAGTTCATTATCTGCTGTCAGCGTCTATGCAGTGCGACGGCCGGATAAACAGTGGGCCTTGTTAGTGATTAACAAACATCCTAATCGCGCAGCACGGCTTAGCGTGCAGTTCAACTTCTCCCCCGCGCGACCGCAGGTAACCTTCGCCGGCAGCGTGGATGTAATCCGGTTCTCGCGGGAGCAGTATGCATGGCACGATGACGGGCCAAATGGCTATCCCATTCGAAGCCTGCCGCCGGCACACTTTACCCGGGAAGCATCTTTATTTTACGACCTGCCGCCGTATTCGCTCACTGTCTTGCGCGGAAAACTTCCCGATTGATCCGTCTCATCGGCGGCGGTGCAAAATGTTGCGCGACACTGCAACGGACTCGCCGGAGGCAAGCTGAATCCCTACCGGGCGCTCCGGATAACACGAATCTTCGTCCCAAGCGGGATCACGTTTCACGAGGGCTTGCGCGCCCTTTACCGCGAGAATATCGCCTGCCGGTGCAGAGCCCGGCCACTCGAAGTCTCTCTCGCCCTTTCTGATCACCTGATCTGCCGGCGCGGCGCGGAAATCACGGGCAACCACGACGCGCGCTCCTGATGGCAAGATGTTCGTGTGTGGTCTGTAATAAGTGCGCTCTTGCGACTCGTAAATCCAAACGAGTGCAACGACAACAGTTACGATAAGAAGGAAAAGCCCGCCGAAGATCGTGAGAAGCTTGGAGCGGACTGACGTGCGAGCCATCTAACGGGACGTAGGATCAGCCATCGCTTGCCCGCGACTCAGCGGGCTCGCTAGCGAAAGCTTTCAGAGATAGCCGAAGCCATTGGTAAGGCAGTGGGCTACAATTCACTTTCGCTTGTGGATAACCAGTCGGTTTCCGTCGGGATCGCGAAACACCGCCCAATTGCAAACCTTCGTTTCACATGGACCAAGGAAGAAGGTCACATCATGATCGCGTAGATGCCTGATCGCGGCGTGAAAATCCTCAACTTCAAAAGTCGCTGACATCCCATCCGGAGAAACCGGCCAGTCTGGGTTACTTTCGATCGCAATTGTTCCGGCCTCGGCGTCGTATTCGATGCAATAGGGACTCGGACTCATGGGAGCATTTGGCTTCAGGCCCAGCACACCTTCGTAGAAGGCGCGCGCACGGCCCATGTCACTCACGGCGCAAGAAACGAAGGCAATGTCTTTTATCTTCATAGGTCCTGATACGCTGTGCCTTAACCGGATCAAGCTCGGCAATCGTTGGCGAAAGCGAGCTTTGCTGCTGTACTGTCAACTATCATCCGTTATCCCCCAACCTTCTTGGTACACCGGCCAACGCGCCTGCCGGCGAAAGCCTTCGGAGCTGGTTCGAGCTATTGGTTGGACTTAATTGTGCGTGTCATTCTGTCGTGACTCGACGCTGGTGCGGATGCTTCGTCCGCTCGCCTTCATCTTTGAACTCACGAAACGCCATGCCGTTCCCAGCAAATCCCTTAACGAGTTCCGGTCGATCCGCGACAATCGCACAAGCACGGTTGTAGAGTTCACGTAATGATCTGTTACGTAGTAGACGCTCGGCTTTGCCGCCACCAACTCAGCGCGCTGATCGAAATCGATTCGAACCGCAAGCGTGTTCGGCTCGGCTGATGTATGGAGAGCCGGACAGGTCAAGAGCCTCCCTCGCACCCTCAACGAAGGAGCGCCGTGAATCGTGCTTTCTTCGACCTCCGGTAGCGCCAGAGCGATCTCTCGAACCGTGTCAAAATCTATCTTCTTGCCTGGCATGGCACGTCTACTCTGTCTGCGCGTATTCCATTATCAGACCGAAAGCGACAAAGTGTCCGATGCTGACGGGCACTGCTAGCAGTACCAAGATCGCTGCCACGAAAGGATGGCCGTTCGAAGCCGCTAGGGCTCCCACTGCCAATACCGCAAGCAGGTTGAGTAGAGCCCCGACACGAGCGATGTACAAACATGCCATGGCAAACACTCCGACACGACGGGTCACCACCGCCCCGGCGGGTGTGCCACACGCGGGGCACGACGTAGCGGGGCTGTCGTATCCGGTGCCACAAAGCAGAGCAAATCATAACGTTGGTATCTTCGGGCGCGTCGAGTCTTTTTAAGGAGAAAGAGATAAGCCACGGCACGGTGTCGTGGCAAACACGCCGAATGGAGCCAGCGGAAA
>Ga0193729_1000615_pt1 | contig 18745 bp, 16 predicted proteins | sample U1c2metaG_FD_143036 | JGI IMG/M metagenome (GOLD analysis project Ga0193729, IMG submission 143036) | Soil microbial communities from a riparian zone of the East river system, Colorado, United States - U1c2 | ecosystem: Environmental > Terrestrial > Soil > Riparian zone | place: USA: East River...
ACACGAGTCGACTCGTGGGCCTGCGTCGAGGTGTCGAAGAGGCCGATCGAGCTCATGACGCCGTTACCGGTGTCGATCAGGAAGTAGCTGCTGAAGCCGGGCAGCTTGCTCAGACGCGGTGCCAAGCTCTCGCCGACCTTCTTCGTCAGCTCTGCCTTGTCGCTCGCGTCGATACCTTCGTAGCGTCTCACGGTCGCAAACATCTAGTTGCTCCTAACTTTGATCCTCAGGTTGGAGAACTCGAGCCGAGTTCTCCTGATGCACTCAGGCCAGGTTTCGCAAGTCGAAGAGGAACCTCGGAGCCTCGGCGGCTTCCGCGCTAGGTCTACGCGCACAGCCACCATAGCCGCGATCTCGCCTCACCGACGGATCCCCTCCTTTCTGAGCCCAGCCCGACTCCTCCAGCAATCAGAGCTGCAAGCGAGAATCGCATCGACCGCGATGTCTTCCGTGGAGTCATATCGGCAGGTGGGACTGCGCTACGTTCTTTTAGCCGCGGCGCAGTGTTACGAGCTTGGAGAGTTGGTTTTCGCTGTAGGTGGCGGCGATCGGTGACCCGTCGGGTTCCAGCGCTGGGCCGTTCTTCAATGGCCCGGCGTCGACGGGATCGAACCCGAGCCGGTCGAGGAGCCGCATGACCTTCTTGACTGCGAATCGGTCGTCGCCGGCTGCGCCGATCGCGATGCGGTCGGGCGCTCGCTTGGGGCGCCGGTTCTCTTCGAGTTGGTGGTAGCCGAGTTGGTTGAGGCTCTTGACCACTCGGGCGGAGGGGAAGTGCTCTTGCACGATCATGCTGGTGCCGTCTGGTGCGGTCGTGAGCTCTGGGTCGTCGCCGTCCACGGGCTGCCAGTAGTTCATCGCGTCGATGAGGATCTTGCCGGCGAACAGATCGCGGGGGAGCTCGCGGAAACGGTGCGTGGGGACGGCGAGGACGATGATGTCCGCGTGGCGTACGACCTCGTCCGTTTCCGCCGCGTGTGCTCCGGCTGAGAGCACGTCGACTGTCAACGCGATGTCGTCGGCCGGGCCTGATCCTGAGATCGCGACGTCGTAGCCGGCGGCAATGGCGGCGCGGGCAAGCGTGGTGCCGAACTTGCCGGCGCCGACGATGCCGAGCCGGAGATCGTCGACTCTTGGGTTTGCGTCACTCGCGACGCCGTCGGCGAGTTCGGTGGCTGCGACGGCCATGGTCAGCTCCTGACGGCGGCCGGCGCGTTCTTCGCCTCGGGAATTGCGGCGAGCAGTTCGCGTACGCGCGGGATCACCTCGCGCCCGTACAGCTCGATCGTGGCAATTCGTTGGTCGTGCGGGATGCGTCCGAGGGCGTAGAGGAGGTCGAACCGGCTCAGGCTGAGCGTTTTCATCGTGGCGGCGATTCTGTTCGCGACGGTCTCGGGCGATCCGACGTACATCGAGCCGTGATCAACCTCGGCCATGAACTGCGCGTAGGTCGGTGGCCGCCAGCCGCGCTCCCGTGCCGCCCAGTCGAACTGCTCTTTGTAATAGGGCCACTGGATCTCGAGGGCCTCGTCATCGGTGTCGGCGACGAAACCGAGCGAGTGCAACCCGACGGGAAGCTCCGGCTGTCCGTGCTGCTGGAGTGCGCGTTTGTAGAGCTCGACGTAGGGTGCGAACCGCTCGGGCTTTCCGGCGATAACGGCCAGCATCAGCGGCAGGCCGAATCGTGCGGCGCGCACGACGGATTGCGGGCTGCCGCCGACGCCCACCCAGGTCGGAATGTGTCCCTCGGGGATCGGCGGGCTCACGAACTGGTTCGTAAGCGCCGACCGGAAGTTCCCCGACCAGGTCACGGGCTGCTGGCGCAGTAGGCGAACAAGCAAGTCAAGCTTCTCTTCGAAGAGCTCCTCGTAGTTGGCCAGGTCGAAGCCGAAGAGCGGGAAGGACTCAGTCAGGGAGCCGCGGCCGACGATCAGCTGCGCGCGGCCGTTCGAGACCGCGTCGAGCGTGGCGAAGTCGGTGTACAGCCGCACCGGGTCCTGAGTGCTGAGAACCGTGACGGAGGTGCCGAGGCGGATCCGTTCCGTCCGGGTTGCAATGGCGGCGAGGATCACGTGGCCCGCCGAGTCCATGAACTCCGTGCGGTAGTGCTCGCCGATGTTGAAGGAGTCGATTCCGACCGCGTCGGCGACGACGGCCTCCTCAACCGTGTTCCGGATCACCTGGGCGCCCCTGATCGGCAGTCCGGCCTCGTCGACCGTCACCGGCAGGAACGTGTCCAGTCCGAATTCGAGCGTCAGCATCGCTTGCCTCCTCCTACTGGAGTTGGGTTTGGTCTGCTTGACCTGCTTCGGTCTCGCCTCGTGGCTCATCGGCGCGCCGGCAACCCAGTCATGTCGGGTGTGGTTGCGCCACTCAGTTACTTGAGCACTCAAACGTCTCGGCCTGAGTCGTTATTCCTCTGGGGACAGGGCCATGACGAACTCGCCGTCGCGACCTCGACGTGGGGTCGGACCACTCCCGCACATCACCACGCATCGACGTTCCACTTACCGCGCTACCGAACTGAGCGAACCCGGTAAAACCGACGGCACGTTAAAGCGCTTGAACAAGCGGCAGAAACCGTAGCGAACGACGTCGCGGCGTCGACCAGGGAGCTACCGCGCCACTTAGGGCTACACGCGCGCGCGAATATCAGATTCCGCGTCGTCTTGCACCGCGAACGTCCTCGAGCGCGAACGTGACTCCTCCGCGCTCATTTCGCGGTCCCGCCTGTGGTTCCCAGCGCGGTTCCTGTCGCTCGATCACGACGGTGCCGTCGCGTGTGACGTGGCGCGCACACGTCAGCAGGAATGCGAGGCGTTGCTCGTCGTCCGGAACGTTCACCAGGTTGCTCATCAGGAGCACGCAGGCGAACCGACGGCCGACGTCGAGCCCCTCGATCTGTGCGCGTATCGCCTCCGCCCCGCGCACGTGCGCGAGCATCTCGGCCGACTCGTCGACGGCCGTCACCCGATGTCCGAGACGGACCAACTCGTGCGTGACGCGCCCGACAGCGCAGCCGAGCTCGAGGATCGCCTCCCCTGGCGCTAGCAGCTCGTGGATTCGCTCCGCCTCGCCGAACGACGGCAGGCGAAGATAGAGGTCGACCGGGCTACCGTCGGGCGCGGTGCTCACCGTCGGCGTCGATCAATCCGTACAGGGCGCATCGAGCAAGCCGTTGTCCACCTAACGTCCGAGCCGTGTGCGGCGACGGATGCCAAGACGTGCCTGCAAAGCCTTGTCAGCTTGCCCATCTTTCCGGGCTGCCCACACGAACAGCGCGACGACAACGACGAACGGCAGAAGGACCAGGAGAACGAGAATGATTGCCGCCGCAATGTCCATGCGCCGACAGTTTCCCAGAACGCTGACACCGGGACTCTCGATCAGCCGCTCAGAAGCTCCGTGTTAGGCAGATCGGCCGCCGTCCGCCCTTCGAGAGGCTCCCGAAACTCAGCGTGCGCCCGCCGAGTCAGAAGGTGTCGCCTCTCTCCAAAGAGCCGCGCCGGCGACAGAATCCCCGCATCCCACCCCATCAAACAGTCAAGGTGATTCCGATTGCAGCTGTCGCGCTTTGTTGGAACTGCGACAGCCGGCGAGAGATGGCTGCAGCTTCCTTCGCGGCGATTACCGGGGCGATTGTCCCGCCTGCTTTCTCAGCGCTCGGACACGAGCTTAAGCGTCCGCGGCTCGAAGTCGTCAAGGACCTCTTGTAACCGCGCGACACGCTCGTGGAACCCGGGGGCTGCCCGCCAGCGGCGGACCGACTCCATGCTCTCCCAGGGGCCGAAGCTGACGAAGCGGCTGGGCTCGTCGATATCTCGTAAGAGCTTCGCTCGGGAGGTCAAGCCCTGCAAAGCGCTCCAGTGAGCGAGATCCTCCCAGCGCTGCACGAACTCGTTCTCGAGGCCCGGCTTCACCCGCCAGGTCGAATGCGTATAGGCCTCACTCATGATCACTACCTCCGCTGATTATGGTAGGGCTGCGGCGCAGCAGGCGCTGGTTGTCGCGGAAGAGCCGAACGACGACGCGCAGGAACTTGTTTGCCCGGTCGCAACCTCGAAAACTCCCAAGTTGCAGGAAGTGTCGATCGGAAGGCCCCGAGACTGGAGGTAGCCTGAGGCCGGGTAGGTCAGACGCGATGGAAGCCCAACCGATCAGGATTCTGCTCGTCGACGACGATCCGTCCTTTCTGCACTCGCTCGAGGCGCTGCTCACAGGCGCACCAGGGCTGGAGATCGTCGGCAAGGCAGCAAGCGGCCAGGAGGCACTCGCGGCAGCCGCCCGCGCCGAACCCGACATCGCCGTGATCGACGTGCTCATGCCGACGATGAGCGGGATCGAATGCGCACAGCTGCTCCAGAAGCGCTACCCGAAGGCGCGCGTGATCTTGATCAGCGGCTCGATCTTCGAAGACAAGCGACCTCACCCAGACGAGCGCGGAACCGACGCCTACCTGGAAAAGAGCGAAGTGCCCGAGCGCCTGTGCGCGACGATCCTGGCGCTTGCGGCCGAAACAACCGTTGCACCGCCCAGCCAGACAAACGCCTGAGGATTGGGAAGACGACTTACCTGTTCTCAGGTTCCAAACGGCGTAAGATGCCCTGAACTGGCCCTGCATTTGGTCCCGGCCCAAAGCCCGCAAACCACCAACGCGCAGTTGCGCGCGAGGCGAGGAGCCTAAGACGGCGGAGTTTGACTGCGGGGCCAGTTCTTGAGTTCGTGTCGCCTTTCCGCCAAAGAGCGACACCGGTTACCCGCGCGAGAACAAGATTGACGACGTGAGCGCCGTGCTGCGGCACGGGGTGGTGGCGACGACGAGTGAGCTCCGCGAGCACGGCCGGGAGGACGCCGTACCCTAGAGTCGTGGAATGCACGCAACGTCGAGCCTGTCGCGGTTCCGCCGATAAGCGACAGTTGCGCACTCGACATGAGCAGACCGAACGATGGCCTGTCGCGTCTGGGGCTCTACGGGGTGCGTCCGGCGGCCAGCTCGCGGGGCCCAGCGGCGATCGTCGCCAAGGAGCTAGAAGTCAGACGACAACCTGGTTGCACCAATCGGCAGGGCGAGCAATCCCAGGCGGCCAGTATCAGCGGCTTTACGAGTGGTAGGAAGCTCCTTCTCGCTTCTCGCTATGTCGCCGGGCGCTGGGCCTATTTACGTTGCCCGGCGGCGGACGAGCCAGACGGTCGCGGCGATGAGAAGCATGGAGAGCGCGAGCAGCCAGCCGCCTTCGATCCACTGGAATGGCCAGAACCGGCTGGCCGGCTGATAGCTGGTCCACCGCGTGTAGCCGTGCCGGGAGAGGCACTGCGCGAGGCTGACAGACGACGGCTTGCTGCGGGTGACAGAACCCAACGGAGGGGCAGGGCAGAACTGCTGGAGGAGTTGCATCGGCGGCAGGCCGGTGAACGCGAACTTGCCGCCCTTGGTCCACCACTGGCTCGTGATCCACGCGGAGGCGGGCACGTTCAGGCTGCTGGTGGCTAGGGGCGTCAGGTAGTGCTGGCGCAGGAGCGTCGCGGCCGCGACGGCGAGCCCGGTGTAGGCGGCCAGGGTGGCGACGATTGCGGGGACGACCCGGCGGATGAGAATGCCGGCCAGGGCGCCGATCGCGAAGGCGACCAGCGTCCAGGCCGCGAACGCGACCCCGTGCAGGTCGAACAGGGCGGGTGTGAGCGGGGACACCTGGGTAAGGGACAGGGTCTGGTTGCCCGTGGCGAAGTACGGCTGGTAGTACCAGGCGATAAGCACGCTGATGGCACCGGCCGCGGCGGTCACCACGACCGCGAGCGCCACTAGCTTGGCGAGCGCCCAGCGCCACCGCCCGAAGCCCTGGGTCCAGGCGTAGCGGAAGGTGCCGGACTCCATCTCACGGGCCAGCACCGGCGCCCCGACGAACGCCCCGATCAGCGCGGGCACCGGCTGCAATGCGGTGCCATTCGCGAGCGCGGCGTACATGCCATTGAAGCTGCTGGTCAGGTCAGCGCAGGCTGGTGAGCTTGCCGCGTGGCAGGCCGTGGCGGCGGCGTAGGCGTGGTGCAGGTGACGGCCGACGATCCACAGCCACATCGCTAGCGCGCCGAGCAGCGCGGCCACGCCGCCCAACGCGAGCCGATGCTGCCGCCAGGTGACCCAGGCCATCCGCCGCCACGGCACTGGCCGCAGGCTCGCGTCCTGCTCCGAACGGGCGGGAACGGTCAGCGTGGTCATGTCGTCACCTCCGACGGTTCGGCGTCCCGTCGGCGGGCCGGGCCGGGCAGCGCCGCGGCACCGGGCTCGCGCAGGTAGGCAAGGGCGAGTTCTTCCAGGCCGACCGGATGCGCCTCCCAGCCCGGCGGGACTGGATCGTCCGCGGTGGCCCGGACCAGCAGGTGGGCTTGTGCCTCGGCACGGCGGACATGCACCACCGGCCGTTCGGCATATTTGGCGGCCTCGGCGGCCGGGCCGGTCAGAACGCGGTGGCTGGCGAGTAGGTCGTCGACCTCACCGGCCACCTGTACGTGGCCCTGCGACAGCAGGATGAGGAAGTCGGCCACCCGCTCGAGCTCGGCGAGCACGTGCGAGGACAGCAGCACCGACACACCGTCGTCGGCCATTGCGGTCAGCACCGTTGCCATGAAGTCGTGCCGGGCAATCGGGTCGAGCATCGCCACCGGCTCATCCAGCACGAGCAGCCGCGGCCGCCTGGCCAGCGCCAGCGTCAACGCGAGCTGCGCCTGCTGGCCACCGGACAGCCGCCCCGCCTTCCGCTGCAGCGGGATGCCCAGCTCGGCAAGCCGGGCCTCGGCAGCTGCCCGGTCGAAACGCCGGTTCAGGTTGCGGGTCAGGTGCAGCATCTCGGCGGCCGACAAGTTCTTGTACAGCGGCGTGTCCTGGGCGACGAACGCGATGCCGTCCAGCGCGGCGAGCGACCCGGGCGGCCGGCCGCCGAGCACGGTGACGTCGCCCGCGGACGGCGCCGCCAAGCCGACCGCCAGATTCAGCAGCGTGGTTTTGCCGGCGCCGTTCGGGCCGACCAGCGCGGCCACGTGACCGGCGGGGATCGCGAGTGAGCAGTCGCGCAGCGCCCAGGTGCGGCCGTACCGCTTGCCCAGGCCGCTTGCCTCGACGACGTTCATGCGACAGCCTCCGTTTCGCCGCTCGCTACGCCGCTGCGGTTAGCGGAGCTGGCACGGTGCTCATAAAAATCCCGCAGCGCGCTCGTAAACAGCGCCACGATCCCGTCCTCGTCCAGCCCTGCCGTATCGGCGGTCGCCAGCCAGCCGAGCAGGGAGCGGCGAAGCCCGGCCAGCTCTGGCAGCGCGACTTGAGTGAGCGTCCCCTGAATGAACGTGCCCTGGCCGGGCCGCCCGGCCGCCAGACCCTTCATCTCCAGGTTCCGGTAGGCCTTCAGCACCGTGTTCGGGTTGATCGCCAGCGAGGCGACCACATCCCTCACCTTGGGCAACTGATCGCCCGGCTCGAGATACCCGAGCCGCAGCGCCTGCTCGACCTGCTGGACGAGCTGCAGATAGGTCGGCAGCCCTGAGGATGCGTCGAGCCGGAACTCGATCAGCGATCCCGCTCCGCGCGACCCAGGCGTGAGATTTCCCTCACCGCCGCCCGCCGGCCCGCTGATCTCTTTATCTATCTTCATAGAACAAGGGTACAGGCGATGATACCGCTGTCAAGGAAAGCTCGGTTTCCTGTTCTACACCTGGATCCGCGGGCTGACGGGAAACTCCGTCGGCATGCCGCATCGGCACTATCTGAGAAACAACTAACGCAGGAAAGTTGAGCAGGCGACCCATGTATTGATGTCGTACTTCCAACAACGCGCGACAGCCGCGCGCAGGTCGGGCTTGTTACGCACGGTGGAGCCTTTTACCGCTCGACGCGCGCGCGAATATCACGTGAGCTCCACCGACGTCAACCCTGCCATCGCAGAGCCTGTCTCGTCGACGGAAAGAAGCAGCGCGTGAAGAAGCACCGCGCGCGCCGGTAAGTCGAGCAACAGGCGAATGAACGCCAGCAGGCGCCCTAGCGATGTCGTGATCTGGCGGAGACGCGACAGTCGGCCCATTAGTTGTTCACCGAGCCGAGTCTTGCCCCTGCCCGGGGATCAGGGCTTCTTGCGGACCACTTTGCCTGAGGGTGTAAGCACATACCACAGGCCGCCGTTGAGGTTCAGAGCTTGTCCCTTGGCGCTGCCGGCCTTTGTATCGGCGACGTAGGTGTACAGCGGCCAGTGAGCGTATGTGACAACGCGGCCGCCTGTCGGATCGCGATCGCTGCCGAGCAGCGAAGGCTTCGCCTGGCCCGAGGCGACGGGCTTCGCGCCCTTAGGCAGCTTCACCGGCGGCCAGATCGCCGCACAGGCGCGCACGCAGGTGACCTTCATGCGCTTGTCGGGCACAAACATGTAGAGGGTGCGGCCCTTGCTGTTGACGAGCACGGTGCCTAACTTGGGCAGCTTCCTTGTCGAAATCCGCACCGACAAAGCTCGCTTGGCCAGCCTTGTCATCGGGCCGCTCGCCGAGGTACCCGTGGCAGAAGTACCGGTGGCAGCGAACAGCACCATGACGGCGGCCGTGGCGACAAGTGCGAGCTGGAACAGCTTATGCATCGAGTAGCCCTCCTCGCCTGCCCTCACCTATGCCCGGCAGAAAACGCGCTCAAGACCGCGTCCGGAAGATCGTAGCGCGCCAGTTCCGCGCCGGTGCTGGTGCTCGCCGACTGTCGTGTTTCCAACAAAACGCGACAGCTGCCGTCGGACTGTGTGCCCGTACGGAGAACGTCAGCATCCGGCGGGATGCATCGCCCAGTCATAGCCGTCTTAAGGCTTGGCCGGTCTCATACGGCGGTCGCTCGCCCTGCGGGACGTACGATTCGCAGGGACACGAGTCGATGCTTCGCTTCCACCGGATCTCCGCGAGCACTGCGGCCGTCTTCGTCGCGGCGACCTCGCTCGCAGTTAGCGCTGGAGGCAGCAGCGTCCCCCCGCTCCCTTCACGCTGCCACGACCCCTTCGTCTACGACCCCAAGATCGACGAAATCATTCCGCTGTTCCTCTGGCCAGGTTTGGAGGATGCGATCCCGCCAGTCCAACCCGGCGACAAGCTCAGGCATCACCTGCGTCCGTGGCAGGTGTTCTGTTGAGCTGGAACCAGTGCATCGCCCAGTTACTGTGACTTTTCGGGTTTTGTACTCCTGGTCACTGAGGCACACGGAGCACTAGCCGAACGTCTGTAGGCGATCCCGCGAGCTGGCCGGAAAGCTGAGAGAGTGCGTTCGGGCAGAAACGCGTGACAGACGCTGGCTACGAGATTCGCTGCAACAGCTGCGGTGCCGCGGTCCCATCGACTGCGGAGACGTGCCCGGCCTGCGGCGCCGTTCTTCTTGGCCCTGCGACTCCGCCCCCTAAACCCGCCACAGTTAGGACCGCTGCGAATCCTACGGTGTCAGTCGCGGCAGTACCGTCATCGAGGTTACCGAGCGGAGTTGCCCCGCGCACCAGCATTTACGGCGACGACAGTGAATGGGCGTACGCTGGGCTAGGGATCCGAGGTGCGGCATGGATGGTCGACGCGATCATCTTGGTGGTCCCTGTGCTCGCCGCCGTAAGGTTCCCAGCGGCCTGGTACGTCGTACTCCCTCTGGTGTTGCTCTATTACCCCGTCATGGAGAGTTCGCGATGGCAAGCCACCCTCGGGAAGCGGTACTGTCGCCTTACTGTCGTAACCACTCGCGGGAAGCGGATCTCCTTCGTACGGGCGCTCGTGAGGTACCTCGGGAAATACCTCTCCGGCTCCCTATTTGGCATCGGGTTCTGGATAATTGCCGTCAGGAGTGATAGACGCGGCCTTCACGACCTGATCGCCGGAACGCTGGTCGTGTGGCGATAACCTCCGACTCGATTAAGTAAGACACCCGCGACACACCACGGTGGCGGATCCATGAATGTCTTACGGCCGGGAATTGATACTCGCGCTAAGGCAACGCGTCCGCAAGGTCGCCTCGGCCGCCTGTACACGCCTTCCGGCCGCTCGTCTTAACCGTGTTTTCGCGCGCGCGTAACACGGTGTCGCGTTTTGGCGGAAAGGCGACAGAACTTCCGGCGCCGTGCTGGGCCCTGTCGGGACCCAGGTTTCGAGGTTTCGCGGGAACGGTCCGGTTGGGAGCTCAGCCATCGTCTCCGAGCGCGTAGGCGACGGCTTCCTCGAGAGTCAGCTCAGGCGTTGTCCCGCCAGCCGGCGGGATGTGGGCCGCGTACTCGTCGCGGGAGACCGCCCACATGGCGAGCGGCCCCTTGACGTCCTCGGCCTCGAGGGCGGCCCAGAGCACTGCGGCCCGCTCCGAGTCGCCTCGGTCGGCTGCCGCCCACGCGAGCATCCCGAGCCCGTAGACCGTGTGCGTCCGGTCGCGGATCTCGTGAGCGAGCGCGAGGAACTTTCGCGCACGTCGCTCGCCCTCGGCGGTCTCGCCGTCCTTGAGCGCGCGCTCGGCGAGGTTTCCGAGCTGCCCCGCTTCCCACCAGGTCCAGCCGACTCCCCTCGCCATTTCGAGGCTCCTCTCGGCTAACTCCCGCCCACGCTCAGGATCGCCCTGCTCGAACTCGAGCCCGCCGAGATTCCCGAGCGCCTGCAGCTCTCCAATCGTGTCCCCGAGCCGCTGCCAGGTGTCGAGGCTCTCCTCCCAGAGCCGCCGTGCGAGCTCGAAGTCACCCGTGCGGCTGGCGATCACCCCGAGCCTGAAGACCGACTCCGCCATACCGCTCTCGTCGCCGGCCTCCCGGAAGAGCTCGCCGCTCCGCTCGTACGCGGGCCGAGCCCGCTCGTAGTCGCCCGACCAATCGGCGCAACCGCCGTAGTCGAGCGTGGCGCGGGCTCGGAGCGGAAGGTCGACGTCGCCGGCACGGTCGAGCAGCACCTCGAACCGGCGCACGCCCTCGGTCGAGTCCTGCGTGACCCAGAAGTTCTCGAGCGCGACGGCGATTCGGAGGCCAAGTTCCGCATCGGCATCGACGGTCCAGTCGATCGCCGCGCGCAGGTTGTGCTGCTCGGGAAGGACGAGGTCGTGACGCTGCGGGCCCTTGCCGAGCGCGTCGAGGGAGAGGTTGGCCGACCGGGCGAGCTCGAGGTAGTGCTCGGCATGGCGGCGGCGGACCGCGTCGGCCTCGCCCGACTGCTCGAGCTTCTCGAGCGCCAGCTCCCGGATCGTCTCCAGCATTCCCAGCCGGCCGGTCTCCCAGCGCCGCACCAGGCTGTGCTCCACGAGCGCTTCGACCTCGTCGACGCCGGCGTCGCAGACCGCTTCCGCGCTCTCGACCGTGAAGCTGCCCGCGAAGACGGCGAGGCGTGCGAAGAGCCGCTGCTCCTCCGCGGACAAGAGGTCGTAGCTCCACTCGATGGTCGCGCGCAGCGTCCGCTGGCGCTCGGGCGCGTCCCTACGGCCCCCGGTGAGGACGGGCAGCGCTCGCGCCAGCCGCTCGAGCAGTCGGTCTGGGGGGAGCACGCGCGTCCGGGCCGCGGCGAGCTCGATCGCGAGCGGAAGCCCGTCCAGGCGGCGGCAGATCTCGTGCACCGCTTCTTCGGGCTCGCCGACGAAGGCGCGCTCGTGGAAAAGCGCGACCGCGTCCGACTCGGGCAGCGGATCGACCGCGTACTCGCGCTCCGCGGCAATCCGCAGCGGGGCACGTGAGGTGACGAGCAGATGCAGGTTCGGGCAGCGCTCGGCGAGCCGTGCGAGTCGCGGCGCGACGTCCGGCAGCAGCTGCTCGAGGTTGTCGAGCAGGAGCAGCAGGTGCTTCTCGTCGATGTGGTCGGCGAGTCCGTCCTGAGCACCGACCGTCCTGCCGATCGCCGGCTCGACGATCTCCGGATCGGTGATCGCCGCCAGCGGAACCCACAAGACCCCGTCCCCGAACTCGCCTACCGACTCCGCCGCCGCGTGCAGCGCCAGGCGCGTCTTGCCGGAGCCACCGGGCCCGATGAGCGTGACCATGCGCTCCGCGCGGATGAGCTCCGCCAGCTCCCCGAGCTCACGGTCACGCCCTATGAGCGGGCCCGGCTGAGCCGGGAGGTTCGTCGCGTTCAGCGAGCGGAGCGACGGGAACTCGCCAGCGCCGAGCTGAAAGAGCTTCTCCGCTTCGCCGAGATCCTTCAGCCGGTGCATGCCGAGGTCGCGGAGCGCAGCGCCGTCGAGCAGCTCCGCCGTTCGCCGAGAGAGGACGACCTGGCCCCCGTGCGCCGCCGCGCAGATACGGGCGGCCCGGTGCACGTCGATCCCGACGTAGCCCTCCTCGGTCACCGTGGGCTCGCCGGTGTGAATGCCGATCCGCACGCGCACCGGGCCCTCGAGCGCAGCCTGCACCTCCGCGGCGACCGCGACTGCCTTCGCTGCCTCGGGGAAGGCGACGAAGAACGCGTCGCCCTGCGTGTCGACCTCGACGCCGCCGTGGCGCGCGAACGCGTCGCGCAAGACATGCCGGTGCCCTGCGAGCAGCTCCGCATAGCGCCGGCCGTGCTCGTGGAGCAGCCGGGTCGAGCCCTCGATGTCGGTGAACAGGAAAGTTACGGTTCCAGAGGGGAGATCGCGCTGCACTGGACGACATGATGCGCCAGATCAGCTCGTCTCAGAAGGACGGTGTGTAAGGGACTGGAGCGACGGGACTCCGTCCCACCTTTCGGGCCTGCGCCGCACGCGGGCGCTCCGATGTGGCTAGACGTCGGTTTGGTCGTCTAGTGCCCGCTGGCGGAGAAATGCATGTAGTCCTTCGTCGACCCGGTCCAGTTCCCGCCCCAGCCCCATCGGATCGAGCGGAAGGCTTGGACGACGGCGGGGGTGACCATGCCGCGGCGTTGCCGTGAGCGATCGAGATAGGGGATGCTGGCGCGCTTGCGGGTGCGACCGCAGCCGACGTAGGGGTTCTCGATCGGGTTCAGATCGATCGCCTTGCCGTAGGCGTGCTCCGACCAGGTGCCCGTGCCGGTGCCGCCCGAGCAGGGGGAGGGCACGGCCTGTCGGCACTCGAACGCGTCGCTGATGTCGCCGTCGGCCGGCTGAGAGCGGGTCGGTCCGGAGGCATCGGCGAGGCGCATGTGGCGAATTCGGAAGCGCAGCTGGTAGAGCCGCTTGAACACGCGCGCGAGAGGGGCGGCGGCGTGCTCGTTGACGACGACTTGGCCGGTCTGCGCGCGGCCGTCGAAGCCCCAGTGGGTGACGGTGAGGACGCGCAGCCGCGAGAGGGGAACCGGGCAGCCCGGGTGCCAGAGGCGGCCCGTCAGCTCGGTCCGCAGCGGCGCCGGCAGGGGTTGGATCGAGGCGTGGAACGCCATCAGGACGAACGGCAATGCGAACAGACGCACCATCGCCCACTCCCTTCGTCGACGGCAAGAAGCCTAACTCGCACGTCCTTCGTGATTGGCAGCCTGTCCGCGCACGGCTGGTCACCGCCACGGGCGGAGGGCCGGTACTACGGCTGCCTCTCGCGTTCGGTCCTACGCCGCGGCGGAGTCCGGCTGATTGTCGCGGAAGAGCTGAAAGGTGACACGCGCAACCGCTTCGTCTGTAGGGGCGAGTTCTCGACCGGAGCCACCTGCGCCTGCGGACGCGCATGAAGCCAGAGGAGACGCGAGGCGGTGGGCTCCTGCGCCCAACAAACTTCCAAGATTGGGATTGGTCATACTCGGAGCCGTGGTCGATGGCGAGTCGTCCAAGAAGGAGGAGAAGCTTTCGCCGGCCGCGCCGGAGCAGGAGCATCGCTTCAGCGAGCTTCGCCATTACGTGCCCGCGGATCTCCTCGACGTTTCGTTCCCGGTTTCGGTGCGCGGCTACGAGCGACGGGCCGTCGATGCTTACATCAAACGCGTCAATCGCGTCATAGCGGAGCTCAAGGTGAGGTCGTCGCCGCCGGCGGCGGTCAGGCATGCGCTTGAACAGGCCGGGGAGAAGGTTCAAGGTCTCCTGCAGGCCGCGCGGGAAGCTGCGGAGGAGATGACGGAAAGTGCGCGGTTGGAAGCGGAAGAGAGCACTGCCCGCGCGAAGGCCGAGGCGGCCGAGCTCGTCGTCAACACGAGTGCCGAGGCGGATCGTGTGAAGGCTGAGGCGGACGAGCTGATCGCCGAGGCGAGGGCGGAGGCTGACGACGCGGTCGCCAAGGCGAAGGCCGAGGCGGATGGGATCCTCGCGGAGGCGAGTGCCGAGGCCCAAGACAGCCTTGCGCGCTCGCGCGCCGAGGCGGACGAGCTCCTTCAGCGGTCACAGGCAGAGCTCGCGGCGCTGCGCGACCAGGCGGAGCTGCGGATGCGCGAGATTCAGGCTGACACCGAGGCGATGTGGAAGGAACGTGGCGAGCTGCTCGACGACATTCGCGGGATGGCGAGCGGCCTCGTCGATTCGGCCGCTGCGGCGGCTGCGCGGTTCCCGAGCCAGGAGCCCGCTGGGCCGGAGGCAGAGATGCAGGAGCACCAGGCGGGACATGAAACCGAGCCGCGGGGCGTTGCGACGGATGAATCCACTCGGGCTATGCCGGTGGTCGGGCCCCAGGAAGGCGGCCACGACCAGTCCCGCGACGAGGTTGCGGAGAGGACAGCCTCCAAGCCGGACACCTAAGCAGAACGGCTCGGCTAATTGCAGTTCCTGAGGGAGGTCGTTGGTTGCGGAGAGGGGCGGGTCACTGTGCGTGTCGCCCTTTCAGCTCTTGCGCGACAACCTAGAGGCCGCCTGCCAGCCTCGCGCGCTCTTCAGTCGTGGTGACCTAATGTCGATACCTGCTCCATGGCTCGTCGCGCAGCATCCGCCAAGCATCCTCCGGACATAACGATTGCACTGGCAATCGCGGTCTCACTCGCGCTCTTCGCGTGGGGCCTCGGCGAGTTCCTCCGATCGCTCTAGCGTCGACCCAGACGAGCGCAGGCTGGCGTCCTTAAAGCGGGCATCCACCGTGCGCCAACGGGCTGCGCACAAAGCCGCTGACCAACGCACTCAAGCGCTTGGCCTGTCCACCCCGAAGTCTGTAGCTGTCGCGGATTGTTGGAAAGGCGACATCGCGAGCCTCATCTCTTCACCTCCCGGAGCCGCTGCGTCCAGTCCTCGCCCCGATTCGATCTGGTCGAGGAGTAGCGATCGGCTAAGTGCTGCCGGCGAAGCGACATCGGCGTCCTGCTGTTGCCGAGACGGGCGGAGGGGAGGCGCTGCAACTCGTGGAGGGCGCGGAAGCAGACCAAGCTGGCACCGTCCGCCGCGTTCGTGCGCGAGCCGGTCGCCTAGCGGGTCTCGGCGCCGCCAAGTGAGTGGTTGATGTGAGGGAGGCCAACGTGGCGCGATGCCGCTCCCCGAGCCGGCTTTACGCTCGCGCACTGAGGGAGTGAGGGTGCGAGGGTCGCCCCTCATAACGAGGACGCTCCCTGGGGCCTCCGCCCGGTAGGATCGCCCGGTCCGAGAAGAACGGCCGGCAAGGCCGCTTGGAGATCACCGGTCGCATCGGAGAGGCCCTTGTATGCAGTCCCACGAACGTTATTGCTCTGGCGCGCCATTGCCTTTGGGCGGTCCCGTCATGAAGTGCCTGATGCTCGCCGGTGGGGCAGGATCCCGGCTCGCGGCGCGAGGTGGTTTGAAGCCCCTGGCTGCGGTCGCTGGCCTTTCGCTCGTCGAGCGGGCCATCGTCACGGCTCATGCGGCCGGCGCCGATGAGTTCTATCTCGTGTGTGGTCACAACTGCCGCAAGCTCGTTGCTCATCTCGAGGACGTAGCCCGGCGCCGGTCGCTGGTGATCCATCCGGTCTTCAACGCTGACTACCGGAAGGGCAACGGGCTCTCGGTGTTGTGCGCTCGCGAGTTTCTCGTGGCCGAGCCGCGGTTCGTGTTGCTCATGGCGGACCATGTGTTCGAGCCGGAGCTGCTCTCCGGCCTGTTCAGCGAGGATCCGGGGCCCGACGAGGTGGTGTTGGCGGTCGATCGCGACCTGTCGAACCCGCTTGTCGAACTCGACGACGTCACACTGGTCGAGGCGTCAGGGGGCCGGGTTCGAGCGATCGGCAAAGGCCTGGATCGGTATGACGGTTTCGACACCGGGGCGTTCGTGTGCACGCCGGCGGTGTTCGAGGCGCTCGAGGAGAGCGTGGCCAGTGGAGACACGTCGCTGTCGGGAGGGATGAGGCTGCTGGCGGCGGCCGATCGGCTGCGAGCTCGTGATGTCACTGGTCACATGTGGATCGATGTTGACACTCGCGGCGACCAGCGCCGAGCCAGGAACTGGCTCCACGCGGAGCTGCGCAAGCCGGACGACGGGTTCGTCTCGAGGCGGCTGAACCGGCCGCTGTCTCTTGGGGTACTCACACCGGGTTTGTTGCAGGTCTGGGCGAGCGTCACGGCCAACCAGGCGTCGGTGCTGGCGTTCTTGGTCGGCGCGACGGCTGGCGCCGTGTTCGCAGTCGGTTGGCCTCTCGCGGCCGGGTTGCTGGTGCATCTGTCGAGCGTCCTGGACGGAAGCGATGGGGAGATCGCCCGGCTCAAGCGGCTTGAGTCGGGGTTCGGCGGGTACCTCGATGCAGTGCTCGACCGGTTCGCCGACAGCCTGATGTTGCTCGGCGTCCTCGTCTACTTGGTCGAGTCGTCATCGCTGCGAAGCGTCTTGGGCGACAGCTGGTACCCCCTCGGCGTGGTCGTGCCGACCGTCGCGGCGATCATCGGGACGCTCATGGTCAGCTACACGTCGACCAAGGCCATGGCCGATATGGGCCACCGCTACCTCGGACCGGTGATGGGTGCCGGTCGCGGTCGCGACCTCCGACTGTTGATCCTGTCCGTCGCTGCCCTGCTCGCCGTGGTACATCCGCTCTTCCTGTTGGGCGGAGTGGTCGTGATCGCGGTGCTGACCCTTCTTGTCGTCGCGCGGCGTCTGGTGTGGTCGCGAGCCGCCACATCGGTTGGTCGGTCCATCGACCTCGGGTCGGTTCAGGCCGTCGTCTTCGACTTCGACGGGACGGTGGCCGACACCATGGGGGTGCTGTCTGACGCCGCGGTGGCACTGCTCACCGAGACGTATGGCATGTCGGCGGAGACAGCGTGGCAGGCATACCGTGAGACCGCGGGCATGGATTTCGCCGCCCAGCTCGAGCGGATCGCCCCTAGCGGTCGCTGCAATGCCGAGTTGGCCGACCGGTTCGCCGACCGCAAGCCTGACCTTGTGCGTGACTGCATCCCCTTTCCGCGCACGCTCGACGCACTGGCTCGCCTCAGGAACCTGGGCGTCGCGGTATTCATCTGCAGCAGCACCACCCATGAGATCGTCGAGCGCTTCTGCGCCGCCACCGGGATTGACGATCTCGTGGACGACGTGTCCGGGCTGCGACCCAAGCATACGAAGCTCGATCAGCTGCAGGCGACGGTGAATAGGACTGGTCTTCGGCCCGATCAGGTGCTGTTCGTGGGTGATTCACTCTACGACGTCGAGCTGGCCAACCAGACGGGTACCCGGTTCACTGGCGCCACCGGACTGTTCACCGCTGAGGAGTTCGCCCGCGCCGGTGTAACCACGATCGTCGACCTGCCCGAGCTGGCCGCCCTGGTGGCCGCAGCGCACGCCCGCCGGCAGCTGCTCGAACGGCCGACCCGTGAACCGACCGGCCTCTCCGGGCCCCCACTGCGCGGGGCTACCGTCGCTCATACTGCCGCCGGTCAGACGAGCGACACCGCGGTGCAGTATGTTCGGATGACAACGACATCGGCGCCAGCCCATGGTGATCGAACGACCCTCGACGGCCCGCCGCTGGAAGATCGGCGGTAGTGCACTGCGCACCCCGCCCGCGTCTCGCTCGCATCGCCGAGCGGCGTCGAGGTGCCGTGCGCGTTGATGTAGTCGATCTCCTCGGGGTTGATCCCGGCGTCCGCGAACGCCATCTTCATCGCCCGCGCCGGGTGCTGGCCGGTCGGGTCGGGCTCGCTGATGTGCTCGGCGTCGGAGGAGACGCCGTAGCCGAGCAGCTCCGCGTACACCTTCGCCTCGCGCTTCTTCGCGTGTGTCTCGATGCGGAACACGATCGCCCGATCACAGCGATAGCAAAAGGTCGGCGCCTCGACCACGCTCTTCATGACGACCAACCGCGTCCACATCTTCCTCATCCAGGAAGCAACCATCTCTGCCTGACGGTGGCCGGGCGCGGGTGGCCCGTAGGTGGCCGGTTAGCGACCAGGGGAACAATCACTATGCATGTCGCCTTTCGGCTCAGCTGCGACAACCAGGGCCAGCGATGCCCCAGCGGACAGATCAACATCCCCCGGCGTCGTGGATCTAGAGGAGGTCGAGCGCGGGCGGCGCCCATCCCTGACCCCGTTGGCCTGTGGGCAACGCTGCTACATGAGGTGGAAGTACAGCGCGGTCAGCAGCTCGGCCGCCGGGTTCGATGTGTGCAACTGCACGTCCGGCGGCACGTTGAGCAGCGCCTCTGAGTAGTTGAAGATGATCTTCACGCCCGCCTCGATCAGGTCGTTCGCGACCGGCTGCGCCGCGCTTGCCGGCACCGCCATCACGCCGATGAGCATGTTCTTGTCGCGGACGCTCCGAGCGAGACTGTTGTACGGTGAGACGGTCACGTGCCCGACCGAGCGCCCGACCTTGGCGCCGTCGGTGTCGAAGACGGCCGCGATCTTGATCCCGTGCTCGGCGAAGATCGGCGAGCTCGCGATCGCCCGGCCGAGCCGGCCGGCGCCGATCAGCGCGATGTTGTGCTGCCCCTGCGTCCGCAGGATCTCGCGGATCTC
>Ga0193729_1000616_pt1 | contig 18731 bp, 16 predicted proteins | sample U1c2metaG_FD_143036 | JGI IMG/M metagenome (GOLD analysis project Ga0193729, IMG submission 143036) | Soil microbial communities from a riparian zone of the East river system, Colorado, United States - U1c2 | ecosystem: Environmental > Terrestrial > Soil > Riparian zone | place: USA: East River...
TCAGAACAACTCATTCTGCAACCGGCTTACGTAGGCTCAATGCAAACGGCATTGCGCCGGTTAGGCTATTATTGCGGCCCGGTTGACGGCGTGTTTACGCCAGAAGTGGCCGACGCCATTGCGCGGTTGCAAAAGAATTATTCCATGCGCGTCACCGGCACGCTTACCAATCCCGTGCGCCGCGCATTACACATGCCGTGAATTTCCCTTGATGAACCCAACTCCCAGTCGATCACTGGTCAATTTGCTGCTGGAAAGTGGCGTACCCTCGAACGAAGAAGCCGAGCAGTTGGCCACAAACCTGAACGGCGGGTCGTGGGTTGGCCAGGTGCTCGACTCCGGCAAAGTGGACGAGCAACGGTTCCTGGGTGCAATCGGAAATTTCTTCCGCGTGCCGGTTGTCTCGCTCGACGCGAAAAAGATCGATCGCGCTACTTTATCGGTCTTACCGAGTCGTTTTGTCTTTCAACACCAAATTCTTCCCATCGAGGTGAAGGAAAATTCGGTCGTGCTGGCAACGTACGATCTTTTCAATTCCATCGGCCGTCAGCTCGCGGCGCAGCTTTTGAAAAAGCCGCCCGAGTGGGTGCTGGTGCCACGCGCGCAGCTTTTGCGCGCCATGAAAACGCTCTACGGCGTCGGCGCGGAAACTTTCGACGAAATCCTGAAGACCAATCGTGCCTTCGAGGTGTTCCACGACACCGAAACCGCCATTGAGCTGAATGCGGACGATCCCGAGGCGTCCGTGGTGAAATTCGTCAATCAGATTATTCGCGAAGCGATTTTGGAACGCGCGACCGATATCCACGTTGAACCGCTCGAAAACGATCTGCGAATTCGGTATCGAATTGACGGAATTTTGCACGAAGTCGCTGTGCCGCCGCAGTTGCGGGTCTTGCAGTCGGCGATCATTTCGCGCCTGAAAGTGATGTCGCACATGGACATCGCCGAACGCCGGTTGCCCCAGGATGGACGCATGAATTTGCAGGCGAGTAATGCAAACATCGATGTGCGTGTTTCGACCATTCCTACAGTGAACGGCGAGTCGATCAGTCTGCGATTGCTCAGCCGCGGCGAGCAGCAATTCGGGTTTGACCGGCTCGATCTCAGCGAGAAACAAGAGAAAATCATTCGTCATTTGTTGGCACAGCCCAATGGAATCATTCTTCTCACTGGGCCTACGGGCTGCGGAAAATCGACGTCGCTTTATTGCTTCTTGAGCAGCATCAACTCAGTGCAACGCCGCATCATCACGATCGAAGAGCCGGTGGAATATCGAATTCCCGGGGTATCTCAAATCGACGTGAAACCGGAGATTGATCTAACGTTCGCCAAAGGTCTCCGTCACATCTTGCGACAGGATCCCAATGTAGTGATGGTCGGTGAGATTCGCGACATTGAAACTGCGGACATCGCGATTCGCGCAGCCATGACTGGCCACCTTGTTTTCAGCACGCTGCACACGAATGATGCCGTAGGCGGCATCACGCGTTTGCTCGATATGGACGTGGAACCGTTTCTCCTCTCCTCGGTCGTGAAGGCGTTCATTGCCCAACGGCTTGTGCGCACGATTTGTCCCGATTGTATCCAAATGGTGGATTATCCGCGCGACTACCTCGCCGAGATCGGTTTTCCCGTGAAGGAACTAGGCACGAGCTTCCAGCGCGGTGCCGGCTGTGATCAATGCCGCCAGACCGGCTATCAAGGTCGCGCGGCGATCTATGAAGTTTGCCACATCACTGAGCCGTTGAGAAAGCTGATTATGCGAAAGCGCGATGGCGGCGAGCTTAAGCAATGTGCCATTGTCGAAGGCATGGAAACTTTGCGGCAGGACGGCTGGCGACGCGTCGCGCAAGGCAAAACAACCATCGAAGAAGTTGTGCGCGTCACGCAAACCGACGAAGTGATGGCTGAAACGACCGAAGAAGCCGAGCCGGTGATGGCGGGCGAAGCGGCTGAAATACACTAAGCTCGGCAGGCCACACTGTTGTCATTGTCCGCGCAACTCGCGAATCGTTTTGGCATAGTCCTTTGAGCGAAAAATTGAGGTCCCAGCGACAAGGACATTTGCGCCATTTTCGATCGAAACCTTGGCGGTTTCCGCGTTGATACCGCCATCCACTTCGATGTCGATCTGGTCATTCAGCGATCTGGCGCGCCTGACTTTGTGCATTTGATCAGCTCGAAACGGTTGGCCGCCGAAACCGGGGTGCACTGTCATGATCAGCAAGATGTCGATTTTGTGGAGATATGGTTCGATTAAATCGAATGCGGTTTCGGGATTTAGAGTGAGACCAGCGCGGCAATCGGACTCTCGAATCTGGTGCAACGTTTTCGCGACGTCGTGTTTTGCTTCCGGTTCTACATGGACGGTGATCGAGTTTGCACCGGCTTTGACAAAACGCGGCACGTAATGGTCAGCATGCTCAATCATGAGATGGACATCGAGCGGAAGATTGGTCAGGCCGCGTACAATCCTGACAATCTCCGGCCCGAAGGAAATGTTGTCGACAAAATGTCCGTCCATGATGTCGCAATGAATCCAATCTGCGCCTGCGGCTTCGACGCGATGAATTTCGTCGCCGAGTCGCGAGAAGTCGGCGGCAAGAATGGACGGGGCGACGACGATTCTTTGCATCGGAGTAATGGAATAGAGGAGTAATGGACTAACTGCTAAAATTGCAACACACTGTTAGTTGAGCACTATTACTCGCACAATATGCGCTTGACGGCGCTCCGCACTGTTTCATGTTACCGCGTTTCAGCCTGGCCGAATCGCGCCGCGGGGAAGGGTCCTGCAAAGAGGATCTGCTCAGACGGATGGACGCGCTTCCTTCGGACTGGAAAGTGCTGCTAATAAATAATTCATGTTCAACGGACTTTTCGGCTGGTTATCCAGCGACATCGGGATCGATCTCGGCACGGCGAACACTCTTGTTTACGTAAAAGATCAGGGGATCGTTCTGCGTGAGCCGTCGGTGGTGGCCGTACAAGCCGGCACCAACAGAGTGTTGGCAGTAGGTGACGAAGCCAAGCGCATGCTCGGTCGCACACCGGCAAACATTGTCGCGGTGCGTCCGCTCAAAGATGGCGTCATTGCCGACTTTGAAGTTACCGAGGCGATGTTGAGGCATTTCATCAGTAAAGTGCATAATCGCAAGGTGCGCGCGAGACCGCGCGTGGTAATCGCCGTCCCTTCCGGAATTACAGAAGTTGAAAAGCGCGCGGTACGGGAATCGGCGACTCATGCTGGGGCACGGGAAGTTTATTTGATCGAAGAACCGATGGCAGCAGCAATCGGTGTGGGACTCCCGGTGCAGGATCCAGCCGGCAACATGATCATCGATATTGGCGGAGGCACGACTGAGGTGGCCCTTATTTCGCTTTCTGGAATTGTATTTAGCCGAAGTGTGCGTGTTGCTGGCGACGAGTTGGACGAGGCGATCGTGCAGTATATGAAACGTGCTTACAACTTGATGGTTGGCGAACGCACGGCCGAAGAAATCAAAATCAAGATCGGCTCGGCATATCCGAGTGAAAAGGAAACGAGCGTAGAAGTTAAGGGACGCGACTTGGTCGCTGGTTTGCCTAAAACGCTCATGATTACTTCTCAGGAAGTCCGCGAAGCATTGCTTGAGCCGATCTCGACGATAGTCGATTCTGTACGCATTACGCTGGAGCGCTGTCCGCCCGAGCTTTCGGCGGACCTTGTCGATCGAGGATTGGTACTCGCAGGCGGAGGGGCGTTGCTGCGTGGGTTTGACAAGCTTTTGAGTGAGGAAACAGGGTTGCCTGTCCATGTAGCTGAAGATCCCCTCAGCGCAGTCGCCGAAGGGACCGGCAAATGCCTCAATGAACTTAAGTTTTTGCGTCAGGTCGCCTCAGCGGATCGCCAGTGGCGCTAACCAAACCGGAAAGCGGAAAGCGGAAACCGGAAGCACTTCTGATACCGCTATCCGGTATCCGAAATCGGAATGAGCCGCACAAACATCATCGCGCTGCTGATTTTTGGGGCGATTCTGGGCTATTTTCTCAGCTTCGGTCCGAACACCACGCAGAAATTCAAGGCTGGAGTATATCAGCTGCTCGCCCCATTTTTGACCAGCGGCTCAGGACTTAAGAAACAGATCACGTCCGTGCGCACTGGATTAAAGTCGCTCGATCAACTAGAGCACGAGAACGCTGCACTTCAGGTCGAAAACAGAGAGCTGCGCGCGACCAACCAGAGCCTGCGCGATGTGGAGCATGAAGTAAACCGGCTGCGCCACGCGCTGAATTATCGGGAGCGCTCAGTCTTCAAGTTAATCGCGGCAGAAGTTATTGCGCGCGATTCCTCCACGTGGTGGCGAACCGTCACCATTAACCGCGGCAAGAGAGATAGCATCGAGACCGACATGCCTGTGGCAACTGACGTTGGTCTGGTGGGGAAAACTACCACCGTAAGCGACGTCATCTCGGTTGTTTTGTTGGTTTCCGACGAAACCTGCCGCGTTGCGGCCTCAGTGGAAGGAAGCCGCGAACAGGGAATCGTCTCTGGACAGCGAGTGACGACGGGATTGACGCCACTTCTGGATCTGAATTTCTTATCAAAGCAGGCTGACCTCAAACCCGGACAGAAGGTTTATACTTCCGGCGTAGGAGGCGTTTTTCCGTCGGGCTTGCTCATCGGGGCGGTGAAGAGTTATCGCGTCCGGGAATTGGACGGACAAGCGCAAGTGACCCCAGCGGTCGATCTATCGCACCTGGAGGATGTATTCGTAGTAACAGGGCGAAGATGATATTCTTTTTTCTTTTGCTATTCCTGGTGCTGGCGGCTCAGATTGCGGAGCTTTTCATCCCAGCGCTTCCGTGGCTCTACAATGCACATGTCTATATTGTGCCTGTAATTGTTTTTTATGGAGCAATGGCTCTCCCGTTTCCCCTCATGCTGGCGCTCGCTCTGTACGCAGGCGTTTTGCTGGATGCGCTTACCGTGCAGGTGATTGGTGGAAAAGTTGAAATCTCGGCCGGATCGTCGATACTCCTGTACGGTGTGCTGGCAGGAATAATGCATGGGCTCAGGCCGCTCTTTGTCCGCGGCCACTGGGAAGTGCATTGTATCCTGAGCGGCATTTTCACTTCGTTGATAGTTTTGGCGCAATACCTGATGATCACATTTCGCCGTGGGTCGGTTGTTTTTACCCATGAAATTTGGTGGCAAATCGGCGGGCCCGGCATCGTTGCCATGCTCGTGGCACCGATCGTGTTCTGGTCTCTCCAGTGGATAGGGCGAATGACGGCTTACCAGTACGGTCCTGAAGGGAGGCGATTCGAATGAACAAAGGCCGCGTGGCTTCGCGTATCCGGATTCAATTTCTTGGCTTACTAATGCTGTTGGGCATGGGCGGTCTCGGCCTCAGGCTCTGGTGGATACAAGTGGCTCACGGCTCGTAATGGACTTCACAGCTTCGTGGCAGCTCTCAAGCTACTGTGCGCATCCCATCCGTGCGCGGTGAGATCAAAGACCGCACCGGCGTGACTCTGGTACAGAACCGCGCCAGCTATGAGGTCGATTTCTATTTGCCGGAAATGGTGAAAGGCTATCGCGAACGCTTTGGTTCGCCGCCCTTGTCTGAATATCGAGCAATCATCAACGGGATGCCGAAGGATCAGAAGGAGCCCGACATCATTAGAATTGTCAATGACGGGATCGTCCCACGTCTTAACGACCTGGATCTGGCGCGCGACTACAATGCGGCCAAGCTGCAGCGACATTTCCGCAACGACACTGAGGTCCCGTTTTCGTACGTAAAAGACATCGACTTTCCCACGCTAGCGAAATTCTCCGAGCACGACGTCGGATTGCCGGGAGTGGATATCGCGATTAAACCGGTGCGCTCTTATGTTTATGGCGCGCTGGCCGCCCATATTCTGGGTTACGTCGGCATGCCTGACGACATCGACAAGGAGGAAGCGGGGAAGTTCACCTTCTATCAGCAGGACGTCGAAGGAAAATCGAACATTGAAAAATCGATGGACGAATATCTGCGCGGGAAACCGGGTGTGCGGTATTTGCGCAAGAATGCCAAGGGGACGATCGAGGGTGTCCTGCGTGAAGATCCCCCACAACAAGGCGCCAATGTTTTCCTGACGATCGACGCACGCATTCAGGCGATTGCGGAGGAGGCGCTGCGCGCAGTGAGCCGGGCAGGTGCGGTGGTTGTCGATCCAAACAATGGCAACATCCTGGCGATGGCTACTGTTCCATCATTTGATCCAAATACTTTCATTCCAAGCATCAAGGCGAAGGATTGGCAAGCGCTGCAAAAAGACGAGGGCGATCCGCTGGTCAACCGTGCAATCAGCTGCTTGCCGCCGGGCTCAACGTTTAAGCTCATCACGGCACTCGCCGGTCTGCGCAGCAGCACGAAAAATCTCTCAGGCGCCAAGTACAGCTGCGGTGGCGGCGTGAGTTACGGCGATCATTTTTTCCGATGTTGGGTAGCCGAAAAACATTATACGCACGGGACCATCGGACTTGCCGATGCGCTCAAGGTGTCGTGCGACTCCTTTTTCTATCAGTATGGTAACGCGGCTGGCATTCAATCGATCGACGCGATTGGCAAAATGTTAGGCATCGGCCAAGAATCGGGCCTGCAACTGTCAGGTGAACAAACCGGCAATATGCCGGGACCTGAGTGGATGCAAATTCACCATCCCCAGGAGAGGTGGTCGCAGGCGCAAACGGCCAATGTTTCGATCGGCCAGGGCTACACGCTTGTTTCGCCTCTGCAATTGGCGATGGCCTACGCGACGATCGCAAACGGCGGCGTGTGCTATTATCCCCGGCTGGTTGACAGAGTCTTAAAGCAAGACGGTTCTCCTGTGCTGGACGAGCATGGCAACGTCGCAGTGCCTCAGACGCCACGAGTGCGATCAGACTTACGTCAGGAAATCTCATCTGACAAAATTGAGCTTGTGCGCAAAGGCCTTTGGAAAGTTGTTAACGAAGATGGAGGAACCGGCGGCAGAGCGCGTTTGAAAGACGTTGTGGTGGCTGGAAAAACCGGCACTGCTCAGGCCACCGACCGTGGCCACGAGGAGAATGTGGCGTGGTTTGCGTGTTTCGCGCCATTTGATCATCCGAAGTATGTCGTCGCAGTGATGGTGCAGGGCGCGTCTGGGCATGGCGGCGAGGTTGCGGGCCCGATCGCTACGCGCATTCTCGAACGCGCGCTCGGCCAGGATCAAGGAAAGTTCAATATGCAGGTCGCCTGGCTCGCACCCGCACATCACGCCAATCCGCTCCAATTGATCAAATCAGTGGCTTATCACGACGCCGGAGGAAATCTCGGAAGTGAGGATGAGGAAGGTGCCGATAACGGGCAAGGCGCCACTGCGCAGATGGCAAGTTCCGACGCCTCGCCTGATGTCGAACCGGAAGCCGACACGCAAGGAAAGGTGCGACGGCGAGCCAGCGCTCCTGTGGCTCGCGCTGTGCCTGCGGCGCCCGCCCCGCCCCGCAACTTCTTTCAACGGCTCTTTGGAGTGCATCCGCAGCCTGCGCCTGCGCCCCCACCGCCCAGCCGCCGGCGCGGAACAACAAGATGAATTCCCGGTCAGGACCACCAACGGCAAGACATATTGGCAGTTTGCTTATGACCACTCAACCATTTCAATTTTATGATAGACAAGGTAAAAAGGATTTTGGGACTTTCCTCTCGAAAGACCGGCAACAAGCTCATACTCAGCGTAGAAAGACTCGAATCCCGCGTTGCCCTGCTCGAGAACGGCCGGCTGGAGGAATACAGCGTCGAACGTAAGAGCTCGCGGAACATCGTCGGCAGCATCTACAAGGGCAAGGTCAGAAACATCGAGATGGGCTTGAAGGCGATGTTTGTTGACATCGGCTTTGAGAAAAACGCGTTCCTCCACTTTTGGGATGCGATTCCGGCTGCGCTTGACAGCGGCATTGAAGAAATAGATCGGCGGGGAAACAAGCGGCCTCGAAAACGAATCACCGTAAAGGATATACCCAGCATTTACCCGGTCGGCTCGGATGTAATCGTGCAGGTAACCAAAGGCCCGATCGGTACGAAAGGGCCGCGGGTGACAACCAATCTCAGTTTTCCGGGGCGCTACCTGGTTCTGATGCCCTTCAGTGATCACAGCGGTATCTCACGCAAAATCGAGAGCCCAAAGGAACGCGAGCGGCTACGGAAGATTTTGCGCGAACTGGATGTTCCCGAAGGGGTTGGAGTCATCATTCGCACGGTTGGCGAAGGCCAGCGCGCCCGATATTTCGTACGCGATCTGCGTTTCCTGCTCGATCAATGGGCTAAAGTCGACGAGGCCATTCGGGAGAACCCGGCTCCTTGCCGCCTGTTCGAGGAACCTGATCTGGTAGAGAGAACCGTGCGCGATTTTCTGACCGAAGAAATCGACCAAGTCGTTTGTGATGATCGCGAATCAACGGACAGGATGATCGACATGATTGGGCAGATTTCCCGGCGCGCGCGGAATCGACTCCACTTTTACGATGGTGCGACGCCGATTTTTGAGACTTATGGCGTGCAAAAGCAAATTGACGACGCTTTTCACCGGCAAGTTTGGTTGAAGTGTGGCGGATATATTGTGGTCGACGAGACCGAAGCGCTGGTAGCGATTGATGTGAATACCGGCCGCAACAAAGGCGGCCGGGATGTGGAGAAAACAATTTTGCAGACAAACCTGGAGGCGGCGGATGAAATCGCCCGCCAGCTTCGGTTGCGCAATATTGGAGGTCTGATCATAAGTGATTTCATCGACATGAAAAGCCGTAGAGATCAGCAGGCAGTCTATAATTTGATGAAGGAGCGTCTCACTCGCGACAAAGCCAGAACGCATGTACTTCCCATTTCACAACTCGGCCTGATGGAGATGACCCGCCAAAGAGCGCAGGAAAGCCTCAGCGACACCATCTACGAAAATTGCCCCTATTGTGCCGGGCGCGGCGTTGTGAAAACCTCCATGACTACCAGCGTGGAATTGCACAGGACTTTGAACACCATCATGCGAAAGTACCAGGACAGCATCCACGAGATTCGCGTGATCCTTAACCCCGATGTCTTAAAACGATTGAAAGAGGAAGATGAAGAACTGCTGGTGGAACTGGAGCGCCGTTACGCAGGTCGTTTGATGTTTCGCGGTGATCCTGCGTTTCATCATGAGAAGTTCCTCATTACGGACGCGAATACCGGGGCGGAACTGAAACCCTAAGGCCGGTTAAAAAAGGCTTGCAATCTTTGGAGGCCCAGCTCAGGCTTGCGGAAATCGAGCCAAGGAGCGAATTTCGTTATTGACTTGGACGCTCCGAAATGCTTGGAGTGTAAAAAGACAACTTAACCAAAAGGAGAAATAAATGAAAAGATTAGTGTCATGCCTGTTAGGGTTCGGCGTGATTGCCTCAGCAGCTTTAGCTGGAACCGAGTATTCCGGGAAGGAAATGAAACAGGTAGCTCCACCACCCTGCCCGGAGTGGTACGCCGATAACGAGTTTAACGTGAGTCTGTGGGGCACGTACGTGTTTACGGGAAACAATTGGCGAGATGACCGCTATATCGAGGCCGATCACGCTTGGGGCGGTGGCATCGATCTCAAATACTTCTTTCACCGTTACTTCGGTGTCGGGATTGAAGGTTGGGCGGTTGATGCCAGACAGGCGCGCCAAGATATTTTCGTCGATTTCAGCGACGGCATCTTTCAGTCCAGCGTTCACCATGAGAACAACGCGATCGGTGCTGTGCTGGGTACTTTGACGTTGCGTTATCCGTTTCACTGTTCGCGCTTTTCGCCCTACATTTTTGGCGGCGCCGGCGGTATCTTTGGTGGCGGACAAAGGCCAGTTAACCGGGCATTTACTGAACCGGGAGAAGGATTCGACGTCATTCAAACGGTTGGTCATACAAGTTCCGAGAGCCGTGCTATCGGCCAGGTGGGGGGCGGCATGGAAATCCGTCTCACCCCGCATATCGGCTGGGTAAGTGATTTCAGTTGGAATTTCGTCGATGGGCCGAAAAACAACTTCGGCATGGCCCGCACGGGCGTAAATTTCGCCTTCTAAGCGTCCGCAAGAACATTTGATACAGCGGCGTCCGGAACACCGGACGCCGCTTTTTTTTGTAGCCGCAGGGAAGGAGCGGCGGCTTTCAAATCGCTGAACCGCTAGTTGGGATTCTCTGAATCAAAGTGTTGATTGCGTTTGCGAATGCAGGCCTGCGCACGAAATTATTCTGATGTCATTCATCGGGACTCTTGACAATTTGGCTCTGAAGAAATCGGACTTGGTCGAGCGATTTGAGCATCTGCTCGCGCCAAAAGCCGACGAGGAGCTCGAAGCGATGGCGCAAACTTCCCATTCGCTCACGCTGCAAAACTTCGGACGCACGATGCGTCTGTTTGCTCCGCTTTATCTTTCCAACGAATGCATCAATAACTGCCACTATTGCGGGTTCTCGCGTGATAATCCCATTCTCCGTGTCACACTCGACGTGGCTGAAGTCGTCGCCGAAGCCCAGCATCTCGCTCGTCAGGGGTTTCGCCAAATCCTTCTCGTTGCGGGCGAGCATCCGAGATTTGTGAGCTCGGATTATCTCGCTGAATGCGTGCGCGCGCTCGTGCCGGATTTTTCATCGATTTCGATCGAGGTCGGTCCGATGAAAACGGAGGATTACATACCGATTGTCGAGGCCGGCGCGGAGGGTCTCGTTGTATATCAGGAAACATACAATCGCGGCGTCTATGCCGAAATGCATACTGCCGGTCCGAAACGCGATTTCAATTTTCGGCTCGATTGCGCCGAGCGCGGGTATGCTGCTGGGTTTCGCCGACTCGGTATCGGCGCGTTGATTGGTTTATCGCGTTGGCGGGACGAAGCCATTGCGCTCGCAGCGCATTTGGAACATCTGTTTAAGCATTGCTGGCAGGCGCAAATCACAGTGAGCCTGCCGCGGTTGCGCCCGGCGGCTGGCGGTTTCCGTCCGCTTTTCTCGATGACGGATCGCGAGTTGGCTCAGCTGGTCTGCGCCTTGCGGATTACTTTTCCGCAGCTTGGCATCGTGCTCAGCACCCGTGAGCGTGCGACCCTGCGGGATTCGCTGGCCTTGATCGGCGTAACAATGATGAGTGCTGGTAGCCACACCGAGCCTGGCGGTTATACCCGGCAAGGCCGCGAACATCTTCATCGCACCGTCCGCGGTCGCATCGTTGCGCCCGAATACCAGGACGGCGAAGACGAATTCGCCACCGGCCAATTTGAGATCAGCGACGAACGTTCCCCGGCGGAAATCGCCGCTGTCCTTCGCCGCCGTGGCATTGAGCCGGTCTGGAAAGATTGGGACCAGGCTCTTTGCGGCCCATGAAGAGAAACTTCGAACGCCCAGGGTTGAACGAACCGACGAAGAACTGGCGGGATTCCGTGATTCGCTAACGATGCTGAAACGTGAATCGATATAACGTGGCAAAGCCATGACGATTTCACTTAATGGCGAATCAGTCGATCCACGCGACGCCAAAACGATCGCAGAGCTAATCGATCGTTATCAATTGCCGCCGCAATCGATTTTGGTGGAGCACAACGGCCTCGCCGTGCATCGACATGAATGGGCAGAGCGCTCACTAGCTGAAGGCGATCGCATCGAATTTGTTCGAGTCGTAGCTGGCGGCTAATGCCGTTCAGCTTTGCGCCGCGCTCTTCACGACGACTCGCATTCCGTCGGTTTGTATGACGGTCACGGATGTTTGGGGGGCGATGAATTCACCTTCGGTGACAACATCGATGATTCGATCGGCGAAACGCGCCTTTCCGCTGGGTCGCAAGACTGTCACCGCAGTGCCGTGGTCTCCGGGTGTCAGCGCGAGTGCGGTCGCGAATTGTCGTGGTACGCCAGCCAGCGATGGGCCCGGTGGATTTGAGTCCATCAAGGCGAATCGTCGATAAAGGCTCGTGCGCGGCAGATACCGCGCGAGGAGGGCGATAAGAATGAATGATCCCACAATTGCGATGAACATGTTGAGCAACGGCACTGCGAGCATTTTACCAGTCGGAAAAAAGTTCTGTCCCGGATAGCGATCGATCATTGTCCAGAGCAATGACGCGAGCATTAGAAACACGCCGACGACACCGAAAACGATCGTGCTATGCGCGAAGAAAAGTATCTCGATCATGACGAGAACCATTCCGAGAAGGAATAGCCCGACCACTTCCCAGCCGGCGAGGCCGGCTAGATAATGCCCCAGGAAAAAGAGAGCGAAACACAATGCAGAGATAACTCCCGGCCACGTCGCGCCAGGAATTTTGAACTCGAGATACGCTCCAAGAATTCCGCCGAGCAGTAGCAACGGTGCAAGCGCAGTAATCCAAAACGCGATTTGTTCGAAGCCGGTTGGCTCGATCGTGACGATGTTGCCTTTGAGCCCGGCTTTTTTCGTGAGATCGGCAATCGAATCAACAACCCCTTCTGCGAGCAGAGGTTTGCCATTGATCTTTTCAGTTGCTTCCTGCGCATTAAAAGTCAGGACCGCGCCTTTGGGGTGAATGGCGCGATCGCCGATTTTTACTTCCTTATCTTTGTTCATGAAGGCTTCGGCGATATCGGGGTTGTGACCGTTCTTGATCGCCGAGCCACGGATAAGCGCCGACCAATACGAAATCGTCTTCTCCTTGGCGGTTGCCGGGAGATCTTCACCGGTAGGAAGAATCGGCGCCGCGGCGCCAATGGCGCTCACCGGCGCCATAAAAATGTGTTGCGTGGCGATGGCGATAATCGCACCAGCCGATCCAGCGTTTGTATTGATGAAGGTGTAAGTCGGGATCTTAGTTTGATTGAGCGCGTTCACGATATCAGCCGCCGTATCCAGCCGGCCGCCGTACGTGTTCATGTCAAAAACGATGGCGGAGGCTTCACTGGTCTCGGCTGTTTTTACCGCGCGCCGCAAAAATGCCAATAGCGCGGGCGCAACTTCGCCACGCAGTGGCACAACTGCCACATCGCCTTTACGAATCGCCTCGCGCCCTAAAGCAGGCGCGACGCCTGTCAAAGAGCAAATCAGAAACGAGATTAGCAATTTGATTCTCGCAGCTTGGACAAGAGACCGCACTGCGTAAGTTTGCCATCGCTTCAAAAATCAAACGAGGTAAAAATAATCAGGCGCGCATGGGAACGATCCCTTCGGAAACGATCGAGCAAATCGCCGCCGCGAACGATATCGTCGAAGTAATTGGTTCGTATTTTCCCCTGAAACGCGCGGGAACCAATTTCAAGGCGCTCTGCCCCTTTCATCAGGAAAAGACGCCGTCGTTCATGGTGAGTCCGAGCCGGCAAACGTTTCATTGTTTCGGCTGCGGCGCAGGCGGGAGCGTCTTCCGGTTTGTGGTGGATTACGAGCATGTCGATTTTCCCACCGCCGTCCGCAAACTCGCGGCGCGAGCTGGCATTACGGTGGTCCAGAAGTCGGGCGCGCGTGGGGCGGGCGCTGAAGAGCGGCAACGCGAATTGCGCCAGCGTTTGCTCAAGTTGCATGCTGAGGCTGCGCAATGGTTCCACGAAAATCTTATCAAACGAGAAGTGGGCAAGGCGGCGCGAGAATATCTGCGGTCTCGAGGGATTACAGTGGAGATCGCGAAGCGCTGGCAACTTGGCTACGCGCCTGATGAGTGGGATGCATTCGGTACCTGGGCGCGCTCTCGCGGCTATGATGTGCGCGACCTCATCGCGAGCGGACTCGTCAAAGTGAAGGATGAGAGCGAAAATCCGCCCGACCAATCCGCCGCGGGCATCAAATCGCAGAGGTCCTATGATCGTTTTCGTGGACGAATCATGTTCTCGATTTGCAACGACGTCGCTGAAGTAATCGCTTTCAGTGGACGCCTTCTGCAGGACAAGGAGGGCGCCGCGAAATATTTAAACTCGCCTGAAACGGCGCTTTTTCGAAAGGGCAGCGTACTTTTTGGCCTCGACAAGAGTAAGCGCGCCCTAATTGAGGCTGACTGTGCAGTTGTGTGCGAAGGGCAGCTTGATTTAATCAGTCTCTTCGAATCTGGAATCACGAATGTCGTCGCGCCCCAGGGGACCGCGTTTACGGAGGCCCAGGCACGTGTCTTAAAACGCTTCGTCAATGAAGTTGTGCTTTGCTTTGACGCCGACGTAGCAGGCCAGAAAGCCGCCGAACGTTCGCTCGATGCCCTGCTTCAGAATGATTTGATTGTGCGCATGGCCGAAATGCCGGCGGGCGAAGATCCGGACTCGCTCGTCCGGCGCGAAGGCAAAACTGCCTTTGAGAAGCGCATAGCAGACGCGCGCGATTTTTTTGATTATTGGATCGAGCGCGAGACAGCCGATGTCGATCTTAATTCTTTAAGCGCGAAGATGGAGGTAGCGCGAACATTGGCTGAGACAGTATCTCATGTGCATGACCTGGTGATGCGCGGAGAAGTCATCAGCAAAATAAGTGCGCGGCTTGCCGTTTCGGCTTCGGCGTTCGCAGCGTTGGTGCCGAAACAAGTACGGAAGGGCCCAAGTGAAGTGACAACAGAGCGGCGCCAACAACTGGTTCCACCAAATGACATCGCACTTCTTTGCATACTTGCATTGCGCAGCGAGGAAGCTCATGAATTTCTTCAAGCTCAGAGCTGGCGCGAAGTGCTATCGCAATTACCAAGCACCTACTTTCTAGAGCGAATTCTCGAAAGCGAAGTGAGACCAAACGATTCCGCTTCCCTGAGCGCGTTCTTGGCTAGCCTTGAACCGGAGGAAGAGGACATCATTTCGGGTTGGCTTCATCTCAAGACGCCTCCGAACTCGGTCGCCGTTCCGTGGCTGCGGCTTCGGCAGGCGGCGTTGCGGCGTCAGCTCGACATCGCAAGGGATCGTTTAAGGCTACCAGAGTTGAGCACCGGGGACGTAATAAATTTGCAAAAACAAATCCTTGACCTGCAGGAACAGCTCCACGAGCTTTCGCAGCCCGCTGGCCCGGCCGACAATTAGTTGTCGATCCATAGCCGCGTGGAAGGTCGAACGTCTTAGTCAAATCCGTAACCGCACAATCTTGGCCAGGCATTCGAAACGAAGGGGAGGCAGCCGACAGTCGTCGGCTCAACGGCTTAACCGCAGCAAGCCTAAGCGCCGTGTACCAAAAAGACATGTTGCTGTGCGAGCGAATCTGAAGAGACAGCGACGAATTACTGCCCTGAAAATGACGCGCGTCACGCGGGCACCAAAGCGATCAGATAATGGACGGCTGTCTGAGCCGGAAGGGATCGCGCCGGCGTCTGTTTTGTATTCGGCTATTGAAGTCCAGAATCGCATTCGCGAACTGATCAAGCTGGCAAAAGAGCAAGGCTACCTCACGTTTGACGATCTAAACGAGGCGCTGCCAGAAGGGGTCACCGACGCCGATGAACTGGATCTGATCCTGACGCGGCTGCGCCGTCTGGAGATCGACATTATCGAAGCGTCCGAAGTGGATCGCTATAAGGATGGCAAGAAAGATGCAGACGAGGACGAAGAGGAAGATGAGAGACCGGAGACAAAGGTTGATATCCTCGACGATCCGGTGCGGATGTATCTCAAGCAGATGGGTCAGGTTCCACTTCTAACCCGGGAACAAGAAGTTGAAATATCCAAACGAATTGAAGACGCCGAAGCGATGGTGCAGAAGCACATCAGTCGCTTTGGCTTTGTCGCGCGCGCCCATTTGGATCTGGCCAGCAAGCTACTTGAGGGCCGCGAACGGTTCGACCGGGTAATTCTCGATAAGAAAATCGAGAGCCGCGAGAGATACATGAAGAAGCTCCCGCGTCTGTGCAAACAAGTCGAACAACTAAGCACGTCGGTCACTCAGCAATTTTGCGAGCTTGCACGTAACTCCTCAAAGAAGCGGTCGCATAAGGTGAGAGGCTTGCAAAGAAAAATGGCTTCGCTGCAGCGGATTTATCCACATTTTTACCTCAAGCAGAGAGTCACGGAGGAATTTGTGCACCTGGCGGACGACGCGCACCACACGTCACTTTACCTGCGAACTGAGATTGCGAAAAATCCTCGCAGCCAAAAAAGGCGGCTGCAACTCCTGAACAAGATCCGTGAGTTAGAGACAAGCCTGTGGTTTTCGCTTTCTGACTATGCCGAAGAGTATCGGACGCTGAAAGGTTGGCTGCGCCAGGCGTTCAAGGCCAAGACCGAAATGGTGGAAGCCAATCTTCGTCTCGTTATTTCCATTGCAAAAAAATATACCAATCGAGGCCTTTCTTTTCTCGACCTGATCCAGGAAGGCAATATGGGATTAATGAAGGCGGTTGAGAAATTCGAATACCGGCGAGGATATAAGTTTTCCACTTACGCGACGTGGTGGATTCGCCAGGCCATCACGCGCTCCATCGCCGATCAGGCGCGCACGATCCGAATTCCCGTGCATATGATTGAGACGATCAACAAGCTCATGCGCGTGCAAAAACAGCTGGTGCAGGAATACGGGCGAGAACCTTCGCCCGAAGAAGTGGCCGAAGAAGTGCTCCTGCCAGTGGACCGGGTTCGGGCAGTCCTGAAGATGGCGCAGCAACCAATTTCGCTTCAGTCACCAGTGGGCGAGAGCGAAGAAACTAATTTCGGCGACTTTATTGAGGACAGGGGCGCCGAAAACCCGAGTGACATGACGGCCATTGTTTTGCTGAAGGAAAAAATTAAGGACGTACTTGAGACGCTCACCGATCGGGAGCGGCAAGTGCTCGAGCAACGATTTGGGTTGATCGATGGCTACAGCCGAACGCTGGAGGAAGTGGGACGGCAATTCCAAGTTACCCGGGAGCGGATTCGTCAGATTGAAGCAAAGGCCTTGCGCAAAATGCGGCATCCGACCCGTATCCGACAACTCGAGGGTTTCCTTGAGGCCCCAGGAATCTAAAGTATCATTTTTCGGCACCCATTCCAGCGCAACTTCCGATGCTGCAAATAGTTCAATTGAGTGGAGACTATGGAACCTGAAGATGACAAACAGTTGTGGGATGTTCTCGGCCGTGTTCCGGGGCCCACCCTTTCGCCATTCTTTGCCCGGAACGTGGTAAGACAGATCCGCCAGAAATCGACCCGTTTCGAGCGGGCGCGAAACTGGTTTAACCTGCGAAGACTTGTTGCAGCATCCGCTGTGGCAATCGTTGTGGTCGGCATGGCTGTCGCCACGCATCGTCCAGTCTCGCAGACAGCGTCCGCAAGCGATTTAGACGTGGTAGCTAAAGTCGATCCACAGGATTATGACGTCGTGGCTGATCTGGATGAATTGATCGCCTGGGATGAAAATACCGTGTGGGAAGATAAGCCGACGTTGTGAAGTAGTCGTCGCATCGTCGGTTCTGCTCTTATCCTGCGCTATCGCGCAAGGGCAGCCGCAACAGCAATCGCACCGACCGATGGGCCGGCCGATGGGCGGCCCTCCGCACGGGCCACCGGCGGGCCAGAGTATGGGACCTCCGCGCGGACCGGCAGGTCAAAGCATGGGACCTTCACGCGGACCGGCGGGTCAGAGCATACGTGACCGGTGGATGGCAATGCCACCGGAAGCGCGGCAGAACTTCCGGCGGAACGCCGAGCGTTGGATGCGGATGAGCCCGGAAGAGCGCAACGTCATGCGTCAGCGCGAAAATTTGCGCCGGGAGACGATCAAGCGGGAAACCGATGCGGCGCTTCGTCAATCTGGTCTTAGTCTGACCCCGCAAGAGCGTGCTCAGTTTGAATCCCGCTACGTTCAGGAACGCAGGAAAGTCGAACAATCGCTCCGGCAACAGATCGAAGCGGAACGTCAAAAGGAACTGCCGGCGCTGATTCAGCAGCTGAAGAGAGAGTTCCAAATCGATCAGCCGGCCAAAAGCCCCGGGGGGTCGCCTAATTCAAAAAAGTAGAACCGGCATTTTCTGCTTCTGCATTCTTCGCGCAACATTCGTTCCTAAAAAGGGGCTGGCTCGAAATTGCTTTCGAGCCAGCTCAGTCAGGACTTTGTGGATTCTACGCTGACTTAGTACCGATAATAATGGTGGTGACGGTGGTGACGGTAGTAACGGTGCCCACCGTACCAATAGTGAGGCCGGTAGTAGCCATAGTACGGACGGTAATAACGATACGGATAATAGTAGCCGTAAGGGTAACCGTAATAGCCCGGTCCAAACCCAATCGAGAAGTAGACTTGAGCATCGGAACGTGGCACCGCAGCAAAGCTCAAGCCCCCCGCCACCAGTCCAATTAACAGAAGTTTCTTCATCATTTTACCTCCCAGTAATTAAACAGAAGTCAGAGGGGAAAGTTTTCCGTTTTATTTGGATTGAAGCACCTCGGGATATCCCGTTATGCAAACACTTTGCCCAATGCGCTGATATGAAACGCGGCGTAGTCGTAGTGCATTCGCCGCATTTGTTGCTCCCCGGCCCGCGAAGGCGATTACCGGTCCTCCGGTCAATATTGGACCCAGGTAAAGTTGCACTTTGTCAATGAGACGTGCATCGAGCGCTTGGCTCAGCACTTCACCCCCGCCTTCGATAAGCACATTTGTTATACCTCGTTTGCCTAGATTCTTTAGAACGCCAGCCAAAGACTGTCCTTTGTAAATCAGCGTTCGCGCAGCCAAGCGGTCGGAGAACAAACGGGCTCGCCGTGGAAGTTTGCCTGAACGAGTCAGCACAACCCGCCACGGTTGTCGCGCCGAACGCGTGCCTCGTATGGTTAAGCGCGGAT
>Ga0193729_1000617_pt1 | contig 18693 bp, 17 predicted proteins | sample U1c2metaG_FD_143036 | JGI IMG/M metagenome (GOLD analysis project Ga0193729, IMG submission 143036) | Soil microbial communities from a riparian zone of the East river system, Colorado, United States - U1c2 | ecosystem: Environmental > Terrestrial > Soil > Riparian zone | place: USA: East River...
GCCGGCCACGCGCAGCACAAATAGATCGCCGAGTCCTTGATCAAACACGATCTCGGGGGGAACGCGCGAATCGGAGCAACTGACAATGATCGCAAACGGATGCTGACTCTTCGTCAACTCTGCACGCCGCTTTGCTGCCTCGGCGGCGGTCGTGCCTAGGAAGATCATGCCAGCGTTTTCATAGCTATTGGTTGCCATGTATGTTCTTTCCTCACTCGACTCATGTGGGTGCTGGAGATTACCGGTGTAGCGTCCATTGCCCTCTTTCAGTCGGGACATCGCTTCGGCGGGAGGTACGATCGGCTGGTCGGCGTGGGCCGGATCGGCGGCGCAGGCAAGCTGGTTGCCGCTAAGTACGCCTGCCGTGAGGACGAGGAGTGCAAGGTATGTCTTTATCATAATATTTTTTGTTTCATTTACGTTTATCTCTTATTCCCTATCGAGATTAAAGCGGTGCAAGATGCGATGGACGAACGGTGCTACAATCAGCGATGCTATACCGATAAAAGCCAGCCCGGAAAAATAAAGCGTAAAACGAGGCAAATATTTTGGACGCCGACGAATGGAGAGCATCTACGGGTCCCATACCGCCCAAAATCATTGAAGCATTCAGGAGCGAATCAATCCAGTTCAGCTCTCCCAAACAGTGATATCCAAATATTCCGATTCCCAAACCTACACCGAGGACAAGGAGCGCGAGGATGAAATGGCGGATTACTCGCTTTGAAAACTCAGCCCGACTCAGGAGGGGCTGCTTTCGATGTTCGTACATGATGCGTTTACTAACCGTTTGATACGAAAATTCGAGCGGCTGCCCAGCCGCAATGAGGATGCTTTACTCTAACACTTCCACCGGGTCGCCTTTGCGTAGCGTGCCTTCCACCAGCACAGCACCGTAAACACCGGCCATGCCATCGTGAGCTTGCGCCACTTTCTTCAGCAGCGCGGGCGTTTTTTCTCCGGTGTCGGGATCAAGCGTGATCATCACGCAGCGCGCATCGCGCTCCAGAATCCTAACAACCACCTTCGGCCCAATCTGCAGGGACCGACCGACGAGCTCGTTCTCAGCGAAACCCTTGGCGGACGTTAAGTCCACATAAATATTTGCCCGGAACCGGCGCTTATCGACCGGCGCGCCCATCTCTTCGGCCAGTTGCCGGGCCGATTGCAAACTAAAGATCGATACCGGGCGGCAATCGATCAGGGCGCGCTCCGATCGCATTAGCGTGAGTTGATGCTTTTGGTCGATGCCATCACGAATCGCCTCAATCAGAGCGGGATCATCAATCGCGAGTGTTTCTCCGCTCGGTGTCTTAACATCGACCATCAACTCCGTAAGATCGGCTGAGACCGGATTCGCGCCCATGCTCTCGGCTTCGGCCAAATTGACCGGTCGCGCTGCTTTGTCCGGATTACGGAAGTGCGGACGGTGTTGCAGAAGTTTTTGCTGCTCGCGGGCTGTCAGATATGGGAATCCCTTGGGACTGGCCGAGCTCCTAAAGGCGAAGAGCCGGTCGCCATAAATTCCTGAAAAACCCGCAAAAGCTTCGTCCAACTCCTCGCCGCGCATGCTCTTGACGGGATAACGCCAAAGGCTGTCCACCTTTCCGATGATGCTCACGTCTAATTTCTTTCTTGGATATGGGTGCCAGTCAATCCGGTGACGATTTGCCAATCACGATGTCGCCATAGGTGCTGTTAACGATTGTTTTCAGCTCCGCTTGCTCCGCGGCGGGCACGCCGAATTTGTCGAGTGTCTGTTGAAAATCGTCCATGAACGCATCCCATTCTTTGGGCGTGATGTTCAGCTGGTCGTGAGATTCACGCATCGGGCGTCCGGTATATTTCTGCGGGCCGCCTGCGGCCCAACCGACCATTTCGGTAACCAGATACTTGAAACCTGCGGGCGGTACTCGATGATGCGCTTCATTCACGGCGGGGTTGGCGTTCAAGCGGGGATCAGTCATGACGCGATCGATAAAATCATCGACCACAGTCGCGATGCTATAAATTCCCCCAAGACGCTCGTAGAGGGAAGGTTGATTTGCTGGTGATGGCATGGTGGACGGATGATTGCCGTTTACTATTTTATCGCTGCGGGGTTAGGTCGCTCAGATTGTGTCACAGCTTTCGTCTTCAAATCAACTCGGTAAATCTTATCGCGCTCGGATGTCACAACCAACGCTCCATCGCGAATATTCAGCGCCTTGATAAAAACCCACTGAACGTCCTCCTCGAGCGCTGGGTCAATCCGATTCGTGAAGATCGTAAGATCCCAAAGCTTTTTGTTGGTCTGAACATCCCAGGCCTCAATATATGCGCGATGACCATCATCATTCGGAGCGATGTATCGAACACCCTGATAGACCACAGGCTCGACCTTTGCTGGCGCGACACGCTTTGCGATCGCCAAACTTGGCGGGAGGAGCGCCACCGCGACAAAAATAACGAAGGATCGTGGCACAAGCGTGAAGGACCTAACGAGAAAGAGATAAGCCACGGCAGGGTGGCGAGACAAGCTCACTGAACTTGCTTCGCAATGGGGCCGTTGGCTTCATCGATTGGTTAGGCGTGTTGCCACCTCCATGCGAAAATACGGGGAACAAGAAAGCCAGAGACGACGCCCAATTACAGCAACCATAAAAGGAAAGGCGGGTCATTGGGGACACGGGATAACCGTATCTTGAGCCGCGACGATTTGCCATTGCCCGTTGCGCTTTAGCCACGTGTCAGTCCACACCTGGCATCGCCTTGCCTCCTTGCCGTCTTCGGCCTTGCGGATGCGGTTTTCTGCTCCGTAGGCGATGGCAATGGAGTCTCCGAAGAACCGCACCTTAACCTCACCGAGCTGACAGTCGCGCGCGACCACCTTGGGATCGGTCGCGATAGCTTCTGCCTTGTCGTAGCGATGGCCGTCGGTTGCCGTGCCTTGAAAGTCGTCGGCGATCACGGCCTTCAGCTCTGGCTGGGGGCTGCAGCTTGAGCTGGCCCATTTCGCCTCTATAGCGATGATGAATTTGACGGTGGAGTCGTCTGGCGACCCCCATCTGCTGTCCTGGGCAATGCTTGGTGTTGTGAGACAGCGAAGAAACGAGATCGTAGCGATGAAGAGCATTGTGCGTGACATATATCTTCCTAACGGAACTGCTGAGTTAACAAGAACCATAATTTTACCTCTCCGCCTAACGAGAACAAGATAAGCCACCGCAGGGCGCTGTGGCAATCTCACTGAATTTATCTCGCAATGGGGCGGTTGGTTTCATCGGTTGGTTAGATGGTGGATTGAATAATCACGAAAAGCTCCCGCTGGAGCGGAGACGAGTGATGGCAATGACCGAGATAATCAACGCAAGAACGGAGGCGACGGCAACGGCGAACCAGAACCAGCTAAGGGAAGCATAATGGTAGGGAATCGGCCATCGATTGGAAAGCCAGTTCGCTGAGGCGTTGCATGTCGGTGTTCTCGGCGGAAAGATTTGATTCCCGTCGTGCGGATCATGGTTAGCGGATTAGCCCCCTGTGGTCATCTCTCGGGTTTGAAGATTGCTCGCGTACCATCTGCCAGTTCTATCACGCTACTCGAATGGCGCTGTCCACGATTTCCGTCCGGGAAGTACGACCAGTGCACGCTCGAATACATGTTCGCACCCGTGTTGCAGTGGTATTTGGCATACGCCCAGGGGTGCCCAGTGCCAGGGAAATCTCTTGGGTGTTCAACGAGGTAAAAGTCCAGTTCTTTTTTGCCTTCTGAAATGATCTCCGGTTTTACTGATGCCGACGGCAACCATTGGATCGGAAAGACATTATTTGTCGGTCTGCCGATCAAAGCGATCGGAATCCATTGTTCATAGTCGCTCTTGTCCGCATCCCCATAGCGAAGTTCGATGTGCTCGCCCTCAGCGTCCACATCGGCCTCTCGCCAGCTCCAGTTGGCCGGACGGTTAGCCTCACCACCCTTTGAATTCGCCCCTGTGCTCATGGGTCAGAATGTTCACAAAATTTCTAGCTTCTTCCGCCGGTCCGTTCCAACCGCGTGTTAGGTGGCGCAACGCTACTGCACCGGGGCCTCACCCGTCTCCTTCTTGCCCCCATTCCAAGGCGGCCGTAGATCGCGGACCACGCTATCTTCGAGACCGGCCGCAAGATTGACGTGAAACCCGCCATAGTAAAGAAGGCCGTTGTCGGGCAGAGCATAAATCTCGATCTGCTTGCCGGATTCAAGCGCCTGGCGAAGGTTCTTATTGTTTCGGATGTTGGTCGACTGCGTTGGGCCTGGAGTACGGTAGCCCTGCAATCTCGACCGTAAAGGAAGCACGGTCTTGCCAACGTACATCACCGCACGGTCCACGATGAAAGCATAGAGAATGTTGCGCATATCACCATAACTCACGAGTTTCGCGGTTAGCTGATCATTCACGAGATACCACTCTCCGGCTAGGATGAAACCCATCGCGGTTAATCGAGCAAATGCGCTGTCAGCGCTCATTTCACGGTCTCAGCCATCTAACGCGAATTCGGTTCAATTATTGGGTGTTTCAAGAAATACACGCAATTTTTGGGTCTAATCAGGTTGCTGCTGTTTCGGCAATTCCTGGCTTCCTGATTCATCTGTTGGAATTTCAAGGACGGGGTCGGAGAGTCATCCCTACCTAGACGTCGTAGTACATCGAGAATTCGTAAGGATGAGGTCTCAAGCGCAGGGCATCGTATTCCTTTTGTTTCATGTCGATCCAGTTGGCGATGAAGTCCTCGTTGAAGACGTCGCCGCGGAGCAGGAAGGAATGATCGGCTTGGAGCGCTTCGATTGCGCCGCGAAGCGAATCGGGCACGCTCGCAACTTGGGCCAGCTCTTCCGGCGGCAGTTCGTAAAGATTTTTGTCGAGCGGATCGCCCGGATCAATGCGGTTCTGGATTCCATCAAGACCGGCAAGCAGCATTGCGGAGAACGCGATGTACGGATTCGCGGAAGCGTCGGGCGTGCGAAATTCAATTCGTTTCGCCTTCGGACTGGCGGAATAAGTCGGGATGCGAATGGCGGCGGAGCGATTGCGGGCGGAATAGGCGAGATTGACCGGTGCTTCGAATCCCGGCACGAGGCGTTTGAAACTGTTCGTGGTCGGATTCGTGATGCTGGTGAGCGCGGGCGCGTGTTTCAAAATCCCGCCAATAAAGAAGAGCGCCGCCTCACTTAAACCAGCGTAACCGTTCCCGGCAAAGAGCGGTTTGCCATTTTTCCAGAGCGATATGTGGGTGTGCATGCCCGAGCCGTTATCGGCAAAAAGCGGCTTCGGCATGAACGTGACCGTCTTATTGTGTTTCCTGGCGACGTTGCGAATGATGTATTTGTAATACTGCATCGAGTCGCCCATCACTTTGAGCGGGGCAAACCGCACATCGATCTCGGCCTGTCCGGCCGTAGCGACTTCATGATGCTGTTTATCGATCGGGACGCCTGCTTTCTCCAGTTCCAGAGCCATCTCATTGCGGATGTCTTGCAACGTGTCCATTGGCGGAACAGGGAAATAACCCTCTTTCGCGCGAATTTTGTAACCAAGATTCGGAAACTCCTCACGTGCGCTGTTCCAATGGCCCTCGGCGCTATCGATCTGATGAAATGACGAATTCGTCGCGTAGCCGAAGCGAACGTCGTCGAAGATGAAAAACTCCGCTTCCGGGCCGAAGAACGCAGTGTCGGCGATGCCGGTGCTTTGTAAGTAAGCTTCCGCCTTTTCGGCAACGCCGCGCGGATCGCGATCGTACGGTTCGCGCGTGATCGGATCGACAATCGTGCAAATCAAACTAAGCGTTGGTTCGGCATTGAAGATGTCGATCCACGCCGTCGTCGGGTCGGGAATGACGAGCATGTCCGATGCGTTGATCACTTTCCATCCACGAATGCTTGAGCCGTCAAAGCCGAGCCCTTCCGTAAAAATATCGTCGTTATATTCGGTCAGCGTCGTCGTAAAATGCTGCCAGGTGCCGGGAAGATCGGTGAATTTAAAATCCACGAGCTTTACGTCGTGGTCTTTGATCATTTTACTGACGTCGGATGGAGTTTTTTTGTTGGCCATGATGTGGGTTGAAGGGTTGAACTGTTGAAGCGTTAAAAAGTTAAGTGGTTAAAACGTTACATCGTTACATCGTCAAATTCTCGAACCGCTTTAACGATTTAACGTTCCAACGGTTCAACGAATGCGCGCAGCGCCTACACCGCTTTCTCGCCGATCTCTTCCGTGCGGATACGCACGGCGTGCTCCACTGGAAGAACGAAAACTTTTCCGTCGCCGATTTTTCCGGTCTTGGCGGCGCGCACGACTTCGCTCACTGCTTTTTCCACCAGATCGTCGGCTAGCACAACTTCCACTTTCACTTTCGGGAGAAAATCCACGGTGTATTCGCTACCGCGATAAATTTCGGTGTGCCCTTTTTGCCGCCCGAACCCTTTCACTTCTGTGACGGTCATTCCTTCAATTCCCAATTCGGCGAGTGCCTCTTTGACCTCTTCGAGCTTGAACGGTTTGATAATCGCTTCCAGTTTTTTCATTTCGACGCAAACTCTGCGAACGCGCTCTCATAACAACATCGGGCGAACGATGCAAGCACGGTTTTGTGATTCATGTTCGGAATCCGTGGAGTTGTGAATCGAACCAACGATTTGACGATGTAACCTTGCTCTTTCTTGCCCGGTTTGATCGCGCATCTATAATGACCGTGCATGGCCCGCGACTCTTTCGTTCATCTTCATCTTCACACTGAGTACTCGCTGCTTGACGGTGCGATTCGAATGAAAGAGCTGATGAAAAAGGCGGCCGAATTCAAGATGCCCGCGGTGGCGATGACCGATCACGGCAATCTCTATGGCGCGATCGAGTTTTATCAGGAAGCGCAGCGCGCCGGCATCAAGCCGATCATCGGCTGCGAAGCGTACATAGCGCCCCATTCGCATAAAGATCGGCCAAACTCGATGCGCGAATCGGCCTATCACTTCACATTGCTCGCGCGCGACGAAATCGGCTATCACAATCTTATTAAGCTGATCTCGACCGCGCATCTCGACGGATTTCATTACCGGCCGCGGATCGACAAGGAACTTCTCGCGCAGCATTCGGCGGGATTGATCGGACTCAGCGGTTGTCTCGCCAGCGAAGTGAATTCCGCGATTCAAGCGAACAAGACCGACATCGCTAAACAGAGCGCCGCTGAATATCGCGACATTCTTGGCGCGGACAATTTTTTCATGGAGATGCACGACCACGGGATGGAAGAGCAACGCCAGTGCAATTCCATTTTGCCGAAGATCGCCAGGGACCTCGGAGTCGGGCTCGTCGCCGCAAACGACGTCCATTTCTTGCGACGCAGCGATCACGACGCACACGACGTGATGCTTTGTATCGGCACCGGGAAAATGGTGCAGGACGAAAATCGCATGCGTTACAAGCCGGAACTCTATTTCAAATCCCCAGAGGAAATGCGCGAAATCTTTCGCGATTTTCCTGAAGCGATCGCAAATACGTTGAAAATCGCCGAGCGGTGCAATTTAGAAATCGAACTGGGGAAATCGAAATACCCCGAGTATCCGGCCCCAGAAGGGACCTCGCGCATCGCTTTTCTGCGCGAGCTTTGCGCGAAGGGTTTGGAGAAGCGCTATGGGGACCGAGCGAAAACGGATAATCAACTGCAGCAGCGTCTCGACTACGAGCTTGGCGTGCTCGAGAAAACCGGATTCGTCAGTTACATCCTGATTGTTTGGGATTTCATTCATTTCGCCAAGGAGCGCGGTATTCCGGTGGGGCCAGGTCGTGGATCGGCCGCGGGTTCACTCGTCGCGTACGTTCTTGGCATTACCGATATCGACCCGCTGCAATACGGATTGATTTTCGAGCGGTTTCTGAATCCGGATCGGATCTCTCCGCCAGATATTGATGTCGATTTCTGCGAAGCGCGTCGCAGCGAAGTACTGGAATACGTCCGGCAGAAATATGGCGAACGTCGCGTCGCGCAGATCATTACCTTCGGCAAATTGAAAGCAAAGAGCGTGGTCCGCGACGTTGGCCGCGTAATGGGACTGAGCTACCGCGATGCCGATCGCATCGCCAGGATGATTCCCAACGAATTGAACATTACGCTCGACTCGGCTGCCGAGAAAAACGTCGAATTGAAACGCGCGATCGCCACGGAGCCGCAAACAAAACAGTTGTTTGAGTACGGTAAAATTCTTGAAGGCTTATCGCGCAATGCCGGTGTGCACGCAGCCGGTGTCGTGATCGCCGATCGCGATCTCACCGACTACATCCCACTCTGCCGCGACGTGAAAGGCAACGACGTGATAAGCCAGTATCCGATGGGGCCGCTCAACGATCTTGGGTTGCTGAAGATGGATTTCCTCGGGCTAAAAACTCTGACCGTAATCGAGGACACGCTGGCGTTGATCCATAAACGCGAGCCGGAGTTTTCGCTGAAGAACATTCCATTAGACGACGCGGATTCATTTGCGCTCTACAACCGCGGCGAAACGATCGGCCTTTTCCAAATGGAATCCGGCGGTATGACCAGCACGGCAAAACAGTTCGATGTGCGCAAGATCGATGACATCATTGCGCTGATCGCGCTTTATCGACCAGGGCCGATGGATCTGATCGGCGATTACATCAAACGTAAAAAAGGTCTGATGAAGATCAGGTATGAGCATCCGCTGCTCGAGGAAATCTGCGCCGATACGTATGGCGTGATGATTTACCAGGAGCAGGTAATGGCCGCGGCAAGCAAACTCGCCGGCTACTCACTAGCGCAGGGCGATCTTCTGCGGCGGGCCATGGGAAAGAAGGACAAGGAGAAGATGGCCAAAGAAAGAAAGAATTTCATCGAAGGCTGTGCCCGCACGAACAAAATTCCGGAAAAGAAAGCAAACGCGATTTTCGATTTGCTCGAGAAATTCGCGGGTTATGGATTCAATAAGAGCCACAGCGCGGCCTATGGATTGATCAGTTATCACACCGCGTATTTGAAAGCGCATTATCCGGTCGAGTTCATGGCTGGGCTGCTCAGCAATGAAATCAATAATACGGAAAAGATTTCGGTGTTTGTCGGCGAATGCAAACGCATGGGCATCTCGATCCTGCCGCCGGACATCAACAAAAGCGGTTTGAAATTCATTCCGGAAATGTGGGATGGGCCTAGGCGCCCCGACAATCGCGAGACAAGGGCTGCTCCCGCATTCAATGCCATTCGCTACGGCCTCGCTGCCATCAAACACGTCGGCACAAGCGCGATGGAAGCCGCGATTTTCGAGCGCGAACAGCGAGGTGATTTTCGATCGCTGGAAGATTTTTGCAGCCGACTCGACTCGCGGGTTGCTAATCGAAAAATGTTGGAGAGCCTCATCAAAGCAGGTGCTTTTGATTTCCTTGGCCGTGATCGCGCCGAACTTTTTGCCTGTATTGATCAATCGTTGAGTGCGTCGGCCGCAGCGCAGCGGGATCGTGTTGCTGGTCAGGTTTCGCTATTCGATGAGGCGGACGCTCCGATAACGTCGCGAAAGCGACCAATCACGCCATGGAGTGAGCATGAAAAGCTTTCGTATGAAAAAGAGCTGCTCGGTTTCTATGTGAGTGGCCATCCCCTCGACGCCTATGTCGATCTTTTCGCGGCCAAGAATTATCGGACCATTGCGTCGCTAAGCGATCTTGAGGACCGCGCGTCATTTAAAATCGCCGGGGCACTTGTGCAGATCGACAAAAAATTCACAAGGCGAGAGGGCAAGCCGTTCGCCGTTGTATGGGTCGAAGATTTGACCGGCACACTGGAAGTTGTTCTCTGGAATGAAATTTACATGAAGATCGCAGACGCGCTCGCGCCAGGCCGCGTCCTAGAAATCCGAGGCACGCTCGATAAACGCGACGAGGCTGTTCGCGCTATAGCCGAAAATGTGACAACGCTGGCGCGAGAAAAAGCGAATGGGACGGCCGCAAACGAAAGATCGGCAAGTACACCCCAGGAACCGGCCGTGTTTTTGCAGTTCTCACCCGCGGCGACGAGCAATGAATTGCGGGAAGTTCAACAGATTCTTGCCAGTTCACCGGGCCGTCGCCGCGTTCGGTTGCGGTTCGATCGGGTCACGGGCAGTTGCTTGCACCTGGATGTTGGGGCGGATTTTTGTATCGATCTTACGCGCGATCTTGAGGAAAAACTTTCTCGCTGGTTAGTGACGCCCAAGCCGGAACAGCGAAATGGCTAACGTCGTTTCGCGGGTTTTCGTGGTTTAACCAGCTCGGGACGGGGATGCGCGCCAAGCACCAAGATTTTTTCATCCATGCCCGTCCCCAGACAGAGCGAAAATTTTCGCGCTGTTTCGTTCAAGATCAAAGCCCCATTTGATTGAATCCCCATCGGCTCTTTCAAATTCATCGTCCAATCGGATCGGAAGAGTCCTCCCCGAAGCTCAAGTTCTGCGACTACAGGCGCAAGCGTTTCGGCAACGGATTCGATTTCGATCTTGTTCACGCAATCAATCGTGCGCGGTCTCAAATCAAAGATCGGCACTGATGCGGCAAGCCCGACCGTAAGATCGTTGATGTCGTGAAAATCAATGTTCCCGCGAAATGAAAGATCGAGATCTTTCGCTGCTGCATTGAAGAAATCCAGCGACGCGTGAATTCCATCAAAAGTGACGCGACCACTTGCTTCCGTCAGATTCAGGGAAGTATTCTGCAATTTTCCGTTCAGCAATTGCGCATCGCCAACGATGCGGGGATGATGCAGCGTATCGGAAAGAGAAAGTTTTCCACTCAGAATGCCGTCGCGGAAAATCGCCGGATGAAAAAATTGAGGCGCGTTGGCGAGAAAGATTGACGGGAAATCAAGCGTAATATTGAGCGGAAAGGTCAGAAATGCATTCCAGTTCGTTCCCACCGGAAAAGGGAATCTGGCGGTAAAATTAATCGAACTCGAATCGGGTAAACCGATCGTGCCGCGCGCGTCCCAGTTGCTGGAATCAATGTTTACCTGAATATCAGCTGGCGCGGGTTTGATATTGTTTTCGCCAGGGCCGCGGAAGATCGACAAATACTCTGCCAAATTACCGATCGTGGCATTGAGCATACCGGAATAGCTGTGCTCGTGTGACAGGTCGATTTTTCCCTGCGCGCGCACGGAATCGCTTTTTCGGTTGAGTTCCAACTGTTCAAATTCTAACTCCGTTGCTTTCAAGTTGAGCTTCGCGTTCAATGCATCGACGGAGGTTCTGAAAAATCGGAGTGATGTGCCACTGGCGGTGATGTGTCCGCCGATTTTTCGATCGCGGGCGTTCATTGCTCCTTCGATTGCGATCTTCCCCGCGAAGGCACCAGGATCGGCGCCGAACAGACTGGCGAAATCGCCGAGATGATTGATCGATGCGGAGATATCTCCGCGAAAATCCGGACTCAACCAGTCCGATGAGTTAGAAGGGAAAGAGGCTTCGCCGCTCAAAGTGAGTTGGTTTGTTTTTTGTTTGATGTAAAGCTGCTCGAGCTGGATCTGCCGATTGTAGAGCGCGGCGCCGAGCATGATCGCTTCGGCCGTCCGGTCGCGCCAGGTAAGCCCAGTTAGTTCAGTCCAGAGCGACGCAGTCGCGCGAGCCGGTTCGCCAGGATTTCCGCGAAAACTGAAATTGCAGGCGTGAAGCAAACCGTCAACGCGATCGGTGAATCCGAGCGCTTCCGACGTTTGTGCGAGAGAAATATCAGTGGCTGAGCCCGCCATCTTCCAATTGAAATGCGGCGAGCGCCACTCATGCGAAGCGCTTGCGCGAAGTTTTCCACCGAATGCGTCGACATCAAATTCCAAGCCGATGCGTCGTCTTTCAATTCGGGACAAATCAACCGTGATGGATTGGAGATCGAAGCCTCGCGTCAACCTGAGGGCGGCGACCGTCAGGCGATTGCCCTGCCAGTTGGTTGCGCCGCGCAGTTGTGAAAACGTTTGGCGAAACCATGGCGACGCGATCATGATTTCGTCAGCGTAAAAACGCCCCGCTTCGATTTCGCTTGTTGAGAGGAAGGCATTTCGCAGCAGCATTACAGTGGGCCCATCTTCAACGCGCACCTTTGCACTATCGATCGTGAGATTCTGGGGAAGCAACGTCTGCATCGTCCTCCATCCCCGCGGAGTTATCGCTCGTCCGGCTGGATTGCTGTGGCGCAGCTCACCACGCAGTTGTTGAATCGAGACACTGCGGATGGCTCGGCCGCCCATGCTAAGCAAGATACTCTTAAGGTTTAAGGCCGCGCTCGCTTGCGTTGCGGTCAGCTCGATGCGGAATGCGTTGCTCGACGTACTTGTGACCTTCAGGCCGCGGAGCGTGACCGGACGGAGAAACGGCGCGTCGATCTTGTCGATTTTGACAATGAGTCCTTCCTGCCGCCCCTTCCACCAAACCCAGAGACGGATGCCGTTAGAAACGGCGAATGGCGTAAACCAAATTACGATCAGCACTGCCAATAGGGCGAACAGAGCCCCAAGCAAAAGTTTCGTTCTCCACGACACGTCATTCCTTTACCCGTAAACTGGCGGCCTGACGAGTGAATGGTGACTGCTGAGTCGTGGAGAGCAATTTATGCGCGGCATTCGTCATTGATCGCGCCATTCGCTAGTCTCTCTTGACTGTGCTTTTGAAAATCAGTCGAAGCGGCTGTGGCGTATGAATGCGCTCGTCGAGTTGTTTTTGCAACGCGCGTTCGGCTTCGACCGATAAACCCGTTTCCCCTGCTTTTTCCCGAGCGAGTTGAGGCAAGATCGACAATTCGTTTTGGACATCGTCTCCCGAAATTCGATTCCAAAAGCCATTTTCAAAGGCGAGGACTTCCACCTGATCCTGTGTGACATCGAGAATCTGAGCATGCGGCAGCTGGATGACGATTTGGTCCGGTCGAATATCGATTGATAGGTTCTGCTGCAAATCGAAGCCGGCTTTAACCGTGAATGTCCCGTGCAGCTTTACGCGTTTCGAGCTGCCCATCCAGGTGTGTAAGAATTCATGTTCCACCTCGATCCGTCGCGAAAGAACCACCAGTTCGCTCACTGGCGTTGTTTGTTCCATATAGACGCGGTTGTTGATCATAATGCGCGGCTGCAAATGCGCGATGTCGATGAAAGCAGCGCGTAAATCTTTCCCAAGCCGTTCGAGTTCGACGGTGCTTTGTTTAGCAGTGCGTGCGGGCCAACTCTCCAGCCGCAGAAAAACGACCACCACGACGGACGCGACTATGAGCGCGATTAAGGCGAAAGCGGTCGGCCACGAAAATCGTGCCTCTCCCGCAGATTGTTTTTTCATACGGCTCAGAGTTACCGCAAAAAAGTACCGCCCCCCACGCCCGATGGACGTGAAGGGCGGCTGTTCCCCCCAGAACAATTGTGGAAAACTTCGACGCTAGTAAACGAGCTTGAGGCTGGTGGCAACAAGTTTTTGCGTGAACTTATCCAAAGCGTTACCGGGATTGCAAAGAAGATGTCTATCTTTTGCACTCACCGCTCAAATTCCGGCGCCGTGTATGATCAAACGCAAGGTGGCGCTTGCGCGTTCTCGCTTGGAGGGTTCTAGTTTTACATGCGCAATTTGGGCGGCGAAACGCCGCGGAGTCTCGCCGGTTCATTGCTTATCGCTCATCCCAACATGCTCGATCCAAATTTTCGACGCACGGTCCTGTTCATTTCTGCGCATGATCCAGAGGACGGCGCACTCGGTGTCATCATTAATCGCCCGCTCGACAAACAAGTGGCCGAACTTGTAAGTGAAACACCACCCGAAGGACTGGCGAATGTGCCTGTTTTTCTGGGCGGACCGGTTGGAAAGAATCAGCTCATAATCGCAGCGTTTGAGTGGGAAAAAGGCGAAGGGCTTAATCTCAATCACAACGTCGATTTGCTGCAATCGAGCAAGGCGGCTGGTCAGAAACCAAGCTCGATTTGCGCGTTTGTAGGTTATGCGGGATGGGGCGCGGGTCAGCTCGAGGCCGAAATGAAACAGAAGGCCTGGCTCGTGCAAAAGCCTAGTCGCTCCGTGATCAAGCTCGATCGCTTGCCGAAACTTTGGTTCGACATCATGCGCCGTTTGGGGCCGTGGTATAAAATGCTTGCGGTGGCGCCGGATGATCCATCGCTGAATTAGTGATGAGCAACGACTGACGAGCCTTCGCTGCGCCGGAACCAGCTCCAGCTGAGCGGGCGAGTAACGAATCCCGTTCCCTTCCTCCGTTTTAGCTTGTCACTCGTTACTGGTGACTTATCACTTCTCCGATGATCATCGGCGTCCCGAAAGAAATAAAAGAGCAGGAGCAGCGCGTCGCGTTGCTGCCTTCTGCCGTGAATCAACTCACTCGGCACGGTCATTCGGTGCTGGTGGAAAAAAACGCCGGCTCCGGATCCGGTTATCCAGACGAAACATATGCGAAAGCTGGCGCAGAGATCGTCGATCAGGCGAAAGATGTTTTTTCGCGTTCCGAAATGATTGTGAAAGTGAAAGAGCCGTTGGAAGCTGAGTTTTCGCTGTTACGCAAAGGACAGATTCTTTTCACCTATTTGCATCTGGCCGCCAGCAAATCGCTCACAGAAGCGTTGCTGAAATCGGGTGTGACTGGAGTTGCCTACGAAACCATCCAGGTCAATGGCCGGTTGCCGCTGCTGGAGCCAATGAGCGAGATCGCGGGGCGAATGTCGGCGGTGATGGGCGCATATTTCCTGGCGAAACACAACGGGGGCAGTGGCGTGCTGCTTGGTGGCGTGCCGGGCGTTTTGCCTGGGCGTGTTGTTGTGCTTGGCGGTGGAACGTCTGGCGTTAACGCGGCGCGGATGGCGACTGGTCTCGGCGCAGATGTAAATATCCTGGATGTCGATCTCGATCGAATGCGCTTTCTCGATATGACCATGAAAAATGCGCACACGCTTTATTCGAGCGAAGCGAACCTAAACGATCTGATGCCGGGATGCGATCTGTTGATCGGTGCGGTGCTTCTGCCCGGGGCCAAGGCCCCCAAATTAATCACACGCGCGATGTTAAAGAAAATGAAACCGGGCAGCGTGCTGGTGGACATCTCGATTGACCAAGGGGGCTGTGCCGAAACTTCACGACCAACGACTCATATCGAGCCGGTTTATATAGAAGAAAGCGTAACCCATTATTGCGTCGCGAATATGCCGGCGGCTTATGCGCGTACCGCCACACAAGCTCTTACGAATGTCACCTATCGTTATGTCGAGTTGCTCGCCGATCTGGGTCTCGAGGGTGCATGCAAAAAACAACCGGCTCTGATTGGCGGAATTAACACACGCGATGGGCGGCTGACCTGCCGGGCGGTGGCGGAGGCACATGGCCTCAAATACGAGGCCCCACTTTAATCCACGATTATCAACGATTTACCGCTCAAAAAGAAATTGCGGCAGGGCCAAAAAGACCCTTGCCCCGATTAATCAATTAAAGCAATATGCCCTTTCCAACTATCACTATGAAAAATTACATCTGCATCCTGGCCAGTGCCGCGCTCCTAGCGGCGTGTGAGCAAAAGACCGAAACGACCGAGCCTGCAGCGGCAAGCCCAGCAGCCACGGCTACGGCGGAAGCGCCAACTACAACAACGAGCCCGGCGGAAACAACAACCACGACTACGAGCCCGGCGGAAGCAACGTCGCCGTCGCCGACTCCTTGATCACGGCTAAACCCGTTCCCAAATTCGATTTGTACGTATGAAGAAATACATTTGTCTTTTGGCTGGACTGGCATTGCTGTCGGCTTGCGAACAAAAGGAGACGACCGTGACGAATCCACCTGGCGAGAAAAAAGAGAGCAACACCACCGTGGTAAATCCATCACCTCCCGCTTCGACCAAGACCGAGTCGAACACGACCATCAACGAGCCGAAGCCGAGCAGCGAGACGAAGACGGAGTCCACCACGACTACTTCATCGCCGAGTCCGTAGACTGACTTGGTTTGTTTGCGAAGTCTTCTCCAGAATTTGTTTCGAGGGGGCCGAATTCTTAGGCTGTGAGGAAATACATACTCATCGCCGCTGGTGCCGCATTGCTTATAGGTTGTGAGCAAAAACAGACCGGGGTCAATCCGTCTGCCGCGAACAAAGAGAGCAATACGACCGTGATGAATCCAGCTCCAGCTACGTCGAGCGAAACCGGGACGGGCCCAACGATCGATGCGACGCCGTCATCCGGCAGCGAGACGGAGGCAGACACAACGACTGCAACTGATGCGACGCCTTCATCCAGTAGTGAGACGGAGATGAACACAATGATTATTACGACGTCTTCATCCAGCGGGGAGACGGAGGCAGACCCAACGGCTGATGCGACGCCTTTATCTGGCAGCGAGGTGGAAACGGACACCACAATTGATGCGACGCCTTTAGCCGACGGCGAGACGGAGATGGATCCAACGATTGAAGCGATGTCTTCATCTGGCAGCGAAGTGGAAACGGACGCCACAAGTGACGCGACTTCTTCAGCCGGCGGCGAGACGGAGACCGAGTCCAGCGCCGCAACTTCTTCGCCAACTCCCTAGCTCTTCGGTCGCCCTGTATTTACAGAGTTTCTCCCGAATTGGTTTGGGGAAGGCGTTTGCTGTAACGACCGACAACCAGCGTCTGCTACGTAATCGCTACATCGATAACATATATATGCTGGGAACAGGCTCTCTTTCCTTTCCGAAAAGCCGTCGCATAACCCGAACGTCGGAATTCGAGCGTGTGAAACAACATGGTTACGCAGAGCGTGGAAGGTTGATGACGCTCAGCGTGCTCGCGATGAAAAATGCCGGTCCATGCCGCGCCGGTCTTATCACTACGCGAGCTATTGGCAGCGCAACCATTCGCAATCGTATTCGACGCTGCCTACGGGAAATTGTGCGCAAGCACCAGCACGATCTGCGAGAAGACTTTTGGATTGTGCTGATCGCCAGGCGCGATGCTGCGAGCGCTGGTTATCGCGCGTTGGAAGATGAGTGGTTGCGTCTGGCAAAACGCGCTTCTATCCTAGCGCTCTGATGCTCGGATTGCTTCGCTTTTTCATTCGGCTTTACCAATTCACGCTGTCGCCGCTCCTCTGCTTGCTCGCCGGACCCGGGTTGGGCTGTCGATTTACACCAAGCTGTTCGGCATATTTTTTGGAAGCAATTGAGATCCATGGTGTTGTTCGCGGAAGCTGGCTCGGTCTAAAGCGATTAGCGCGGTGTCAACCCTGGGGTGGGGCTGGGTATGATCCGGTTCCGCCGCGGAACCATGGTGCGGCGCGTCACTCGACCAGGCAGTGCGTCTGTGAATAGCCGCTTCGGCATGACTTTTTATGGATCGAACCGCGTGGATTGCCGTTGCTCTTTGCGTGATTGGACTCGTCTTGTGGGAACTGTATTTGGTAAAACAGACGCCACCAAGCCGCGCTCCGGCTACGGCTGCGCCGCAGCAGGCTTCTCCAGTCCCGACCGCCTCCGTTAGTGCTTCGACGCCTCCGGCCGTCGCGGCTCCGGCATCGAAAGCTGCGGAAACGGCGCCAAGCTTTCCCGAGAAAATAGAAACGCTGCGCAATTCGGACGTTGAACTCCGCCTCACAAATCGCGGCGGTGGTATTAGCGAAGCGGTTCTGCTCAATCAAATCGCTGAAGGCGACAAGCGTGTGATTCTGAATTCGCCCCAACACAGGCCCATTGGCGTCATAAGTGATCAACCGGAGGCGCTCGCGCCTCCTGAGTTCACGGCGTCTCCGCAGTCGAATTCAGCGGTCCAATTCGAGCGCACCACGCCCGAGCAAATTACGATTCGGAAAAAGTTTTTCTTCCCGCAGACCACGGAGAAGAAAGACAACTTTGTCGTTGGAATGGATGTCGATCTTCTGAATGGCGGCTCACAACTGTACGTAAATTCCGGTTACTTTGTTGCGCTCGGCTCGGCCGCCCCGATTCACCCGAAGGATTACCCCTATTACACGCGCCTTGTCTGGTGCATCGCTGGAAAGGCGAAGGGCATCGACGTTGGCTGGTTTGGTGGGGGTGGCGGATTTCTCGGCATGGGACAGCGCGCCGCGCGACCCTTTTATCAGGAAAATATCGCGGGCGCGGAATGGGTTGCGGTGAGCGACCAATTTTTTACGATATTGGTCGCACCTCTTACCGCCAAGGCCAATGCGGTCTGGGGCCGGAGTTTCGATATCCAGCGTTCGCCTGACCAAAAATTACTCGGCGTTGAGGGGGCGCTCGGCATGCCCGGATTTCAGCTGCAGCCTGGGCAAACCTACAGCGCGCGCTTTGAAATTTATGCCGGGCCAAAACTCTATCATCGCCTGGCACAACTTCCGAACAACGAAGCCGAGATCATGGATTTCGGGATATTCAAAATCGTATGCCAGTTTCTGCTCAACTTCATGAATTTGCTGCACAGCTGGCTGGGAAATTATGCGGCTGCCATTCTTGCTCTTACCACCATCATTAAGCTTGGGCTCTGGCCGATTCAAAATAGAGCCAATCGCTCGATGCGGCAGATGGCTGCGCTCTCGCCGAAGATGCAGGAGCTGCGCGAGAAATACAAAGATGATCCAACCCGGATGAACCAGGAGGTGATGAAACTTTACAAATCGTACGGTATCAATCCCGTCGGCGGCTGTTTGCCGATGCTCATCCAGATTCCGATCTTCTTCGGTCTGTACAAAATGCTAAGTCAGGCGGT
>Ga0193729_1000618_pt1 | contig 18669 bp, 10 predicted proteins | sample U1c2metaG_FD_143036 | JGI IMG/M metagenome (GOLD analysis project Ga0193729, IMG submission 143036) | Soil microbial communities from a riparian zone of the East river system, Colorado, United States - U1c2 | ecosystem: Environmental > Terrestrial > Soil > Riparian zone | place: USA: East River...
ATCACCACGCAACATGCAATGCCACTGATCGAAGGCAGCTTGCGCGGAGCCCTGATTGGCGGAAAAGAACAGCGTCTGCATCGGCGACAACGGGTAGATGTCTTCGATGCCCGGCTGCTCGGCCAACAAGCGATCCAACGAAGCCTGATCGATTCGTGCCAGCGGAAAATCCGAAGGAGTGCGTCCGCCGGCATCAGGCAACTCGCAATGAGCAATCACTTCTCTGAGCGCATTCAAAAATCCCTTTGCGAACTCCTGAATTGTTTTCTCGCCATGAAGCCCAGGACTGTACGTAAAGTCGAATTCCATCCGGTCATTCATCACCAGACTGTTTATTTCTAGCGCGTGCCGCCGTTTCTGCTTGGGGCTGTGCCACGGCCCGCTGGATTCGCGCGCAAAGCGCAGCAGTTTCGATCCTTCAACAGCTCGATCGAATTGCCCCAGGTAGTTGAACACCATCGCCGGTTCCGGCCGCGATTTGAGCGCGGCATCACCGCTCAAGTAACGAAGAATTCCATAACCTACGCCGCGCTGCGGAATGCGGCGCAATTGTTCCTTCACGGACTTCAGCGCCTCGCCAGGCTGCCAATTTTCGCCCGAATCATTCAACTCCAAACGCACAGGGAAAATCGATGTGAACCACCCCGCCGTTCTGCTGACGTCTACATCTTCAAATAAATTTTCCCGTCCATGCCCTTCCAGATTTGTGTACAACGTGTGGCTGCCAGTCCATTTCGCCCACGCGCGAGCCAGCGCTGTCAGCAGCACATCATTGATCTGCGTGTTGTAAACCGCCGGAACGGTTTGCAGCAAAGCTCGCGTGGCGTCTTCGTCCAGCGCCGCCGTCACCTTCTTTGCCTTGCCTTCAATGTTCGCTGCCGATGCTGCCGCATCCATTGCCAAAGACTTCAAAGCTTCAGTCACCGCGCCTGGTTCCGTGACTGACGTCCAGTACGGCAATTCCTGTTTCAACGAAGCTGACTCGGCAAGCGTCCGCAAACGTTCAGCCCAGGTTTTGTATGAAGCAGTTTTCGCCGGCAATACGACTTTTTGTTTGGATTTAAGTTGCTGATATGCGGTCTCCAAATCCTCCAGCAAGGGGCGCCACGAAATTCCGTCTACTGCCAGGTGGTGCACCACGACAAGCAGCCGGCCCGGCCGCTCATCGCCCAAATTGAAATACACCATCCGCCAGAGCGGCCCGTCTTGAACATTGAGGCCGGCTTGTTGTGTCGCCGAAGTCGATTCGATAGCCGCGCGCTGTTTCGGCTCGGAAAGTTTGGAAATATCCATCCATTCAAGCGGCGGCCGTTCCGAAGAGCGGGAGTAAAGCATTCTCCAGGTGTCGTTTTCCGGTGCGGCCCGCAATCGCAGCGCATCATGATGCCGGCTCAATTCCGCAAGCGCTTGTTCAAGAACTCCACGATCCAGATTTTCCGTCACCGTAAAAAGAAACGCCTGGTTGTAATGGTGCAAATCTTCCAGGTTTTGTTCGAAAAACCACTTCGCGATAGGCGTGAGGGGTACGTCACCAGCTACCTCCGCCGCTGAAGTGTTCTCACTCTCTGCCACACCGGCAACACCTGCAAGAGACGCGATGGTTTGATTCGCAAACAGCAACTTGGGCGTAAGCTTCAACCCTTCACGTCGCGCCGCTGAAATAATCTGAATGCTTAGAATCGAATCGCCGCCAAGCTCAAAAAAATTATCGTCAATGCCTACCTTTTCTACGCGCAAAGCTTTTGACCACACGGCCGATAATGTTTTTTCCGCTGCCGTTCGCGGCGCAATGTATCGCCTGGTCAGTTCGGGGCGCTGGCTTTCCGAAACCGGCAAAGCTTTGCGATCCACCTTTCCGCTGGCCGTCAACGGCAGCGCTTCCAGAAACACGAATGCCGCCGGCACCATGTAATCCGGCACTTTTTTCTTCAGATGCTCGCGAAGGACGCTAACGTCCGGCGCCGGCTGTGACGCAACGATGTAAGCCGCAAGCCGTTTCACACCCGGTTCGTCTTCGCGCGCCATCACCACTGCCGAGCGCACCGCCGGATGCTGCAACAGCACTGACTCAATCTCGCCAAGCTCGATGCGAAACCCGCGAATTTTTACTTGATGATCGATGCGTCCTAGGTACTCAATGTCGCGCCCCGGTAAAAACCGAGCCAGGTCCCCCGTTTTGTAAAGCCTCGCGCCTTTGCGCCCGGTAACATGATCGGGAATGAAACGCTGCTCGGTAAGTTCAGGACGCCGCAAATAGCCGCGAGCGAGTCCTGCGCCGCCCACGTGCATTTCCCCCGGCACACCGAGGGGCACGAGTTGCCCGTTCTCATCCAAAATATAAATTTGTAAATCGGGGATCGGAACGCCAATAACGCTGCCGGAATTCAGGTCATCCTTTGAAAGCGGGCGATACGTAACGTGCACCGTCGTTTCCGTGATGCCGTACATATTTACGAGGCGTGGTCGTTCGTCACCATGCCCTTCGAACCACGGACGCAAGCTCTGCATCTCCAGCGCTTCGCCGCCAAAAATTACGTAACGTAACGCTAATTGTTTCTGACCCACGGCTTCTTCTGCATGAATCAGTTGGCGAAACGCCGACGGCGTCTGATTCAGCACTGTCACCTTTTCGCGCGCCAATAATTCATAAAACGCTTCTGGCGACCGGCTGACCAGGAAAGGCACCACCACAACTCGCCCGCCATAAAGCAGCGCGCCCCAAATTTCCCATACGCTGAAATCAAATGCGCAGGAATGAAACAAAGTCCAGGAATCCTGCTCATTGAAGCGGTACCAATTCTCTGTGGCAGGAAACAGGCGGGCCACGTTGCGATGCGTGATTAACGACCCTTTCGGTTTTCCGGTCGTGCCCGAAGTGTAGATAACGTAAGCCAGGTTGTCGGGACCAGAGGTTGGCGGTAAGTTCGCCTCATCCGATCGATGCGCTGAAGAAGTCTCCAGCGCATCCTCAATGCAAACTACTCTTGCTTTGGTAGCGGGCAATTTTGAAGTCAGTTCCCGCTGCGTCAGCAGCACCGGAGCCTGCGCATCTTCCAACATGAATGCCAGCCGGTCGGGCGGATACGCCAGGTCAATCGGTAAGTACGCTCCCCCGGATTTGAGAATCGCCAGTATGGCGATGACGATTTCATTGGTGCGATCCAAACACAGTCCAACCAATGTTTCTGCCTTCACGCCATACTCGATCAGTCGGTGTGCTATGCGGTTCGCTCGCGCATTCACCTGCGCATACGTGAGCGACACACCATCGCATGTTAGGGCCACCGCCTCAGGCCGTCGCGCAACTTGCTGCTCGAACAATTGATGCAGTGTCGTTCTACCGTCCAACGGCAAACTACTGCCCACATTTTCCTGCGCACCAGGGTTGTATTCCTCTACAAGCTCCTTGCGTTCCGCCTCAGTTAATAAACGGGCTGCGCCAACGGACGCGTTAGGGTTCTGCGCGACCTCCTCGAGTAATTGCCGTAGATGCCCCAGCATTCGCCGAACAGTTGCTTCCTCAAGTCGTCGCCGGTCGAACTCAATTTTGAACGCCAACTCCTGCCCGTCGTAAGCCGCCAACGTGATCGGGAAATTTGTAAGCTCATGTAGTTCAACGTGTCTCTTCGTCCACTCACCGCCCAACGCGCGCATCACCGTGTCGAGCCGGTAATTTTCAAATACAAAAAGCGTCTCGAATAACGGCTGCGATGGCGGAACTTGACTGACGGCTTTCACGCGCGCCAGTGGCGTATGTTCGTAAGGCCGCATCTCCAGCCACAGCTTACGAACATTTTTGAAAACAGAAATTGCCGCGTCATCATCCTTAATCTGTACCCGCACTGGAACGGTATTTATGAATAGCCCTATTGTTTCGTCGGCGTTTGGCACCGATGATTTACGCGCAGCACGCGTGGCCGCAAAGACGATGTCTTCCTCTCGCGAATATTTGTGAAGCAAAATCGCCCAGGCGCCCATAACCACGGAGTTGAGGGTCAAGTCATGAGTCTTCGCCAATTTTCGCAACGCGGCGGTGACGCTCGCGTCCACCTGTTCCCAGGCCTCGCCCTGTTGATACGTCTCGGCGTCCGGCGGTGATTGCCGGTCAACCATCAGAGGCGTCGCAGCGGTAAAGCCAGCCAACAGTTTTTTCCAGAACGCTTCCGCAGCGTCAAAATTCTCTTCTTGGAGCCACTCGATATATTGCCGGTAAGGGAATGGTTCAGGGCGCCGGTGAATAGCACCGGTTCTTAATTCAGCGTAAGCCTCAAACACTTCGCGCAAAAGCACCGGGTAAGAGCGTCCATCCAGTAACGCGTGATGAAAAGTCCATACCAGCGAAAACGATACTTCGCTCCATTGAAACAATGTGAACCGAAGCATGGGAGCCTCGCTGAGATCAAACCCGCGCACACGATCGGTCTGCAAAAATTCCTTAAGCCGTTCACCCTGAACTTTCTCTGAAAGTCCACGCTCTTCGTGAACTACGAAAGGCACCGTTACTTCTGACAATACTTCCTGCTGTGTCTCATTACCCTCCCAGACAAACTTCGTGCGCAAAATATCATGGCGTCTTACCATCCACTGCCACGCCATCTGCAACCGCCGAGGTTCGATTTTTTCCGGGAGATGTACGACGATCTGCTCAATATCCACGCCGGAATGCGGATCCTTCAAATAATGGAACAACATTCCCTGTTGCATCGGGGACAGGGCGAAAGCGCCGGAGAGGGAAGTACGATTCATCGATTCGTCGTGCTCTGAATTGCCAAAAATATTTACAACAGGGTTGCTGAGCCTGGATCAAGGTTGTCGAGTTTGCTTCTCATGCTGCGCGACCTAAGGGCTGGTAGTGCGCGCAAGGCGCGCTATCAAGCCGATTTCTGAGCTCGTCTTCGCCACTCGCGGTCCCGCCAGGACCTCTTCGCACCCGCACCGGTGAGATACATGCGACTTGCAAAAGACACCAGCGGATTTCGCCTGCGCATGGAAACAAAGTTGACCAGTTCATGCCAGTTCGACTGGTTCACCACATTGGCCGAAACCGAAATACATGCCGTCAACATCTTGGTGGTGTGCCACCAGTGGCTGGGTATGAACAACAATTCTCCCGGCTCCAGAATGAAAACCGTAGGTTGTGCTTTTGCAAAGAGCGGAAATTTATTTAAATCTGGATTGTCAATATTGTTTATCAGCGAATTGTTCTGTTTTTCCGGCGACGGATATAAATATTGCTCCTGGCTCGGTGGGTAAATGATGAATTTCTTTTGCCCGTACACCTGCATCAGGAACGCATGAGTTCCTGCTCCGTCATAATGCAACACCGGAAAAGCCCCGCCTTTTCCGCCTATGTACAGCTCCAAAGCCGCCCCGCGGTTCAATACTTCGCTCACATACTTGACCATGTAATGATCGGGCAGCCAGTTTGGTTGAAAATATTCAGGAAGTGGCTCGATGTCTTCTTTTAACGATGGGAATAATTCGTACAGCACCTGATTGCGGAAATATGGCGCTGGATCCGTATCCGTCGAAGAAAGAACACGATCAATAAAGTAATCCATGGTGTATTCCACCGCGCCATTTCCTTGGCCCTTGTAAGCAGCTTTGCCCTTGGAATTGTCGTCCAGCGTAAATTTCATGCTCCCAAATTCTCTCTTGAAGAATTCTGGCGTCCAACGGCGCAGCGCTTTCCAATCGCGAAGGGCGTCCGTAACGATCACCGGCTTATTTGCGTACAAATATTCCTTCGCAAATTGCTCGTAGCTCAACTTTTCGCGGCGGTCGATAGAATTTGTCATCGCTTTCTCGCTTTCCCTTAATGCCGCGAACCTCGCATATGCTTCGGGAACCCGCAGGACGCCGGTGCACTCAGCGGTATCTCATCGATCGGCATGCACGGGTTCAATCGCCCGCGAACCATTGCTTGAAAAGACTTGGGTCGAGAGCGTATCCACCAGATTGAGGTACTCATGCTTTCTGCGGTCCCAGCTATGCAGCTCCACGTAGCGGTATCCGCCGGCGACCAACCTTTCGCGAAGGCCGCGATTTTCGATAACGTCGCACATCGCTTCGGCCAGCGCTTTCACGTCCCCGGACTTGAAAAACCGAACCACCGAATTATCGAAATAAAAATTATCTATCTTCGTCCGTGACACCACTACCGGGACTCCTTGGGACATGAATTCCATAATTTTTGTGCTGTACGCTTCGTTACCAAACGAATCCGCGCGCTTGGGAACCACGCCCAGGTCCGCATTGGATATCAGATCGGCGATCGTCTCGAGCGGAGCGCTGTTGAAGATTTTCACCTTGCCATTCAGGCCCAACTTTTCCGTCAACTCGATTAACTCGGTTTTTTCGTCTCCGCCGCCGTAAATATGAAACTCACAATTGGCCACTCGTTTTTGCACCAGGGCAAAAGCTTCGATGGCGATGTCCAATCCCTGGTGCCATTGAAAACTGCCCGGAAAAATGACAATGATCTTATCGTCCTCCCGGGTACGTTCACGGCGATAAAAAAGGCCCGGGTCGACGTGATTCAGGAAAACGGAACACTTCTCTTTAGGGACCGAGCGCGATAGCAACTTCTCATACCACAAATGATTCGAGACGATTACGTAGTCCACAAAGGCTGCCGATGCCTTCTCGATAAATTTCAGTAACGCGATATAAAGATTGCCGGGCCTGGCGTCAAACTTGTTAGCAAACAATTCCGGCACGATGTCATGAATGTCCAGAATTATCCGCGCTCCAGTCATCTTCGGATACCACGCCGCAAAAACCAGAAAATCCGGAAGATTGTGTACGTGCACCACGTCGTACTTGATGCGCTGGTGGCGTTTGGTTATGAAAATGGATGACACCACCAGAAAGCGCAACAGCCGCCATGCATAAGTCCATTTCCCACGTTCGTTACGCACACGGTTCTGTACCCGAAATACCGTGACCCCGTTGATTTCTTCGCTGACCAATGGTGCGTTGCCCCCGGTCAGGGCAATTGCTTCAACCTGGTCTCCACGCTTGGCTAGCGCTTCAGCGTAACGCCGCACCCGGTTGTCCGTCTCGTAAGTGTTGTGCACCAACATGCAGACTTTCTTGCGAGAATTGCGTTCCGTCAATGGCATCGAGGAACAATAGAATCGCGCCACTTCGCATGGCGTGGTGCTCCAGTATGCGCCTGCGTATTTCTCTTTCGCGTAAGTTAGAAATTCCTCGTAAAACGCCGAGGGAAATTCATCCTTTCTCGGCTTTCCTTCAAAACACATGTAGTCCGGGTGCGTGTTCAGCAATGCCATGCCCCCGCAGGCCGCAACCCAATCGAGTTTTTTCTTCCAGATCTCGATATTGGGTTTGCGCAATACCACGAAAAGCGTGAAATCTTGAGCCAAAGTATAAGGAAGCTCGACAAAGCCGCTATTGTCCGGACCCGGTACCCAGAAGGGAAAAACCGTGCCAACGGCGTCAGGCTCTGGCTCGAATGGATCGGTATCGAATGTCGACGCATCGTATTCCACGCCCAACTGGTGCAGCCACGCCAACTTGTGCTGCATCAAAGGCGACCGGAATCCGCAGGACTTCCACTCCTGCAAAAAATTCCTGATCTGCGCCGCCTTGCCCGCAAATTCTTCCTTGGACGCATAAAGCTTCCCGTCATGCTGCAAGCCGTGAACGCCAACTTCAAACCCCTGACGCATCATGTTCTCGCGCAAGTCCGCGCTTAAAATGTATTCGCCCTCCGGAACGAAATTGAACGAGGAGCGAAAGCCGTTGCGTGTTTCCAGCGCCGCCAATTGGGTGACGCGAGATAGACCTTTGGCGCCCTCGACATCGTGGGTGAGAACCAACGCGAACTGTTTACCACCGGGCCACCCGGGCCAACTCGGGGGGTGGGCCCCGGCTTTCGGGTCGATCGGCCATGTGCCCGCGTACGTCACTAAGCGGGATTTAGCCCGCTGGCGGCGTAGAGCCAGCCGAACCGACCAGGGTATGAACGGTTTCAAAAAGTAATAAATTTCATTCAACATGGCGGATCATGCAGTCCGAAATTATTGTTACACGTTTTCGCTGAGAAGGATTTCGAGTGCGGTTTTCGTACACGTTTCTATACATGACAACTCAGACACCAAACGCCAACATCAGTTCCAACTTATGGCAGGCAACCCAGCGAGCCAGATCGACGGAGGTTCACTTTTTCTCGCGCGCTGAAGACACTGCCGGAGAACTGACGCGAAACCGTGAGAGCGCCTCGCCCAGATTTTGTACGAAGGTCTCTGAGTTGTAGACATCATTGTCGATGCGCGAAGATCCCGGAGGCGGAATGGGCTCTATCTCGTCCAATTGGAATTCCCGCGCGATGTCCTCCACAATTTTTGGAGTGACCACCCGTTCTTGTTCCACGTAAGTGTTAATTAACGCGTGTTCGCACAGCAGATTCACGACGCGTGGAATGCCCAGTGAATACATGTGGACGGTATCCATCGCTTCGGGACTGAAAATCTGCTCTCCGGTGGTTCCTGCAATGCGCAACCGTTCGGCGATATAAGCGTGGGTCTGTTCCTTGGTGAGTGGTGCCGTCTTGCAACGTAAGGTGATGCGTTGTTTCAGCTGCCGCAATTGCGGCAGCTTCAGTTTTTCTTCCAGTTCCGGCTGACCAGATAGAACAATTTGCAAAAGTTTTTCCGTGGATGTCTCCAGGTTCGTAAGCATGCGGATCTCTTCCAGCACCGGGTAGCTCAGGTTCTGGGCCTCGTCCACGATGAGCACCGCGGTCTCACCCGCACGGTAACGTTCCAGCAGCCACTGGTTCAGCTTCATCAGCTGTTGGCTCTTGGTGCGCGACTCACAGACAATCTCGAATTCAGCCAGAATAAAATCGAACAAGTGGCTGGTATTCATTCGCGAGTTAAAAAGGAATGCCGTCCGCGTGCGCCGCTGCCGCAGCCAGTCCAGAAGCCGGTTCACCAGGGTAGTCTTCCCCGTGCCTACTTCTCCGGTCAGAGTGATGAAACCTTTACGCGTCTGAATGCCGTACATGAGGCCCGTCAAAGCCTCTTCAATTTGCTTCGTCAGATAAAGATAACGAGGATCGGGATTGACGTTGAACGGGTTCTCTCTTAAGCCAAAGTAGCTCTTATACATTCTGATTCTCGCTAATCTCTCACTACTCTTTGTCCCGACTCATCAACTTCATAAGCTCAACAATCTCTTAACGTAAAACGAAAGGCCGCGTATGCCATTGATATCCAACAGCAAGTTGATGTTGGGTAAAGGTGCCGAAGTTGGTATTCGTGATATATGCGGTATAACCTAAAGAAAGAAGCGAGTTGCGGCCTATCGGCCGGTCCAACCCCGCCCCCAGATAATAGGAGTTGAATGTCGGCGTGGGAATTCCTACGGTGGCAAACGCGTGTTCACGACTATAGCCCACATTCGCTCGGGCGCTCCAAAGCCGGGTGATCTTACGCGTCGCGTTAGCATATAAGTTGTCTCCGGTAGCGCCGGTCAATATGCCGCTGCCGCCATTTGTCCCGTGGTTATATGCCAGAGTGACGCCGCCCCATTCAAATCCATAGGAAAGGGATGCTCCGACCGACAGGTTTGTTTGCTGAGTTTGGGTGCCGATTGGAACCCTGAATGTAACGATCTCCGGCCCCGCAAAAAGGCTCAGTCCCAATCGCCCGGTGATCTTGCGGCCATAAGCCACATTAAAAACGTGATCGCCGATAGCTTGCGATACACCAGTGAAGTGATACGCCGTGAAGCGATACAACACACCCAATGTATCCTTCTTTGTTACTTGGTAGTTGTAACCGATGCTGCCGATTTCATCGTCGTTATCAATATTTCCCGGCTGCGTGAAACGCAACAGGCCATAAGAACCTATCAGCGTAATTGACGAGCGCGGGCTTACTGTTAAATTCGCCTGTACCGCAAACGAGTTGCTGTAGCGTGGCCCATTGGCCAATAGGATAGTCTGGTTGGGTAGGTACACGCCGCCCAGGAGCGGCGGTACTGGCGAAAGCGAACCGCCGATGCCCGGGGTTCCGATACCAGACAGCCCGCCAAAACCGAATTGACTCGTAGGCAAATACGCGAGTTCATCAAAAAACTGTAATTGCCAGCGCCGCCAGTCAAAGGACTGCACAAATCCCAGCTGCTGGTATGTGCCATTCCCCTCGTTGTCGGTTGAAAAATACCCGCCGCCGGAATAATTGAGTCCGAGATGCGCGTGCGGCCAAGCCTCCGACAAGCTTAAGTTACCCGCCAGGTACGTAGTGTCGAACCAATTTCCGCCGTTCCCGCCACTTTGAACGGTGTTGGCTACTTGTACGCCAGGCACCCAATAACTATGCCGAAACTCCACTGAACCTATTCCCGGATTTTGTATGCCGGTGAGCGGCGAAGTATCAGGCGTCAGGGCATTTGGATCAACCGTCGTGTCCTGTGCGTTGGGATCGATCAGCGGAGCATGCGCCGCCGGCTTCGGCTTACCATTTTCTTCTTGTTGATCCTGTGCATACACTCCGCTGGCGCTAAACGCGCTACCAATAATGCCAGCGAGGGCAAAGCTCCTCAACACCGATGTAATCGGATGTTTCATCTCATTCCTTTACGGCACTACGATTATGTCGCCGCCTTCGAGGATGATGTTCTGCTCCACGTTCTTGCCGGAAACCGCCTCTTTGTAATTAAAAGGGTGTTTCACCTGTCTGCCGTCTTCCATCCGTAAAATGTATATCTTCTTTTCGCGCGCGAACTGCGTGAATCCTCCCGCACTCGAAAGCGCTTGCAATACCGTCATATTGGGTAGTAACGGGAAAGCCCCCGGGCGCGCAACTTCCCCCGAAACAAAAACTCTGCGACTGTTGATTTCCGTCACGCCCACAGTCACTTGCGGGCTGGTGATGTATTTCTTTAGACCTTCCGCGATTTTCGCGGCCAGTTGATTCGTCGTCAGACCGGAAGCCTGAACATCATTTACCAGTGGTAGGGTTATTTTACCATCGGGACGAACTGGTACGATCCTAGATATATCTGGTTCCTTCCAGACGTCTATACGCAGCATATCTTGGGGACCAATCTTATAATCCGGATCGGTCACGATCGTATTCGCCGATGACGCCTGGGCGGGCTTGGCCGCATCGTTATTCTGGGGTGCGCTCCATATTGCGGAGGGCCCAATCGCTGAAATTAAGCTTGCAATGACAATTAGGCCCGCGAAACTTCTCTTCATCATAATAGTGTTCTCCAGGCCATTCGCCTTAGGATCTTACTGCCAGGACCGGGCCCGCAAAGCCCCAAGCTTGTTAAGTGTATCTGCCGCCCGGCAGACTGTAAACTTGTTACAGAAATTGAATTTAGCCCATATATTGTCAAACACCAACGGATAGCTTTCGTTCTAGCCCACACCTCCGTGGGGATCCATCCATTCGGGTGCAAGTCTAGTACCAGTCCCGTAGCGCAACCGACCCCATGAGAATCGCTAAGGCCCACATAAAAAGCGACTTGCTAGGTTAAACGTACAATCGTATGTTGAATCAAGCCTGTCCTTTCTCACAAAGTGGCAACTACTTGCCTCACGCAACCAAAAACGACCTCTCTGCTTCGGGTCTGCTTCGAGCCATTAATCTTTATCTCAACCCACCTCCACGCCTAAAGAATCCTGACCGCCCATCGAATGTATACTTCCCTAGGCATTCCCGGATATCGGGTGATCATCCGGGGTCGTGCCAGGCCAACCAACATGGCACCGCATTCACAGGTTAGGAGCTCTCGTGCAACGCCCAATGTGGTCGGGATTTTTGCGTTCCTCGGAAAAGTTCGCGGATCGACCCGCTTTATTCGCCGAGAGCAAGTTCCTCAAATATAGCGAGTTGCGTGACATCGCCTGTCGCGTCGCCGCCACCATTCAGACCCATACAGACGCCGGCAATACACCCCTCACAGCGGTGTTTGCGTACCGCACTCCCACGGCCTTTACTGGAGTTCTCGGCTCGTTACTCGCAGGTAACGGCTATGTCCCGCTAAATCGAACGTTTCCCATTGAACGCACCCAGATCATGTTGGAGCGCTCCGGTTGCCGGTCTATCGTTGTCGATGAGGGCTCACTTCCCCAATTGCACAAGTTGCTGGAAACTGCCTCTTTGCCCCTTCTCGTGCTGAGCCCCGATGCTCTGGATTTTACGTCATATAAGCAACAGTGGCCGCAACACACTTTTCTCGCTGCCAACGAACTGAAGCCCGCGCAAAGCTGGCGGGAGCCGGCCTTCGAAGTCGATTCGATCGCCTACCTTTTGTTCACATCTGGCAGCACCGGCATTCCCAAGGGTGTTGCCGTGGCTCAGCGTAATGTCACCGCTTTTCTGGATTACATGGTCGAACGTTACCAGATAACCGAGTTCGACCGCCTGTCTCAGATGTTCGATATGACATTCGATCTTTCGGTCTTTGACATGTTCGTCGCGTGGGAGCGCGGTGCCTGCGTGTTTTGTCCCTCGCAAAAGACATTGATCAAACCCGGCAAATTCATTAAAGACATGGAACTCACCATTTGGTTTTCGGTGCCCTCCACCGCTGTCTTTATGAAGCAGCTCGGCATGCTGAAGCCGGCGCAGTATCCCTCACTTCGGCTGAGCCTGTTTTGTGGCGAGCCACTACCAGTATCCTCAGCCACGGCTTGGCTTGAGGCTGCCCCCAATTCCATACTAGAAAATCTTTATGGCCCCACTGAGCTGACCATCGCTTGCACGCTATATCGCTGGGATCCGTCCCGTTCGCCTGCTGAATCAGAATTGGGCATCGTGCCGATTGGTTATCCGTATCCCAATATGGGCGTTGTCGTCGTGGATGATAACTTGCTAGAGGTTTCTCCAGGGCAGGAAGGCGAACTCTTGATGAATGGCTCGCAAATGTCTCTCGGCTATTGGAAAGATCCGCCAAAAACGGCCGCGGCTTTCATGATTCCCCCCGGCAAAAACGAAATCTATTATCGAACCGGTGATCGCGTTCGCCGCCCCCAGGGAAACGCCCCGCTAACGCACCTGGGCCGCATCGATTCTCAGGTCAAAATTTTTGGCCACCGCGTTGAACTTGGGGAAGTCGAATCCAAAGTCCGCGATGCCTGTGGTTGTGACGGGGTTGTCGCCGTGGGATGGCCTAAGACCGAGAGCGGTTTTGGCGGCGTTGAAGTCTTTATTGAAGGCCAGGAATCGGCGCTCGAAAAATTACGCAGCGCGGTAGCCAAGGATTTGCCCGAATACATGGTTCCTCGTAGATTTCACTTTATGGACAGATTGCCCCGCAACGCGAATAATAAGTACGATCGAAAAGCGATGCAAAAATTGTTGGAAGAGGGACTATGAACGCGGTGACCCCGGATGCGGTTCAAGATTTTTTGCGGGAATATGTAGTCAAGTCTTTGCGTGGGCAAGGTCGCGAAGTTCCCGCCGATCTGCCCGACGATTGCGACCTGCTTCTTTCCGGGTACGTCGACTCCCTTGGTTTACTGGAATTGATGACCGCCATTCAGGATTACTTCGGCCGCGAAATTGATTTCGACGAGCTGGATGCCGAACAAATGACCATTGTGGGGCCCTTGAAAAGATTCGTCGCCGAAAAACTCGCAAAAGCCTAAACGATTAAACCACTTGGCGGTAACTTGGGATTTCGCGTGTCGATATCGACGTGTTGTCGGGGTCTTGTCTTCCGCACAATCGAGCCTTGTCCCCGGTCTGGGCCATTTTCAATAAGCTATAATTCCGTTATAAGTGCCGGAGCCTCTGTTGAGCGAAATTTCACCCGCGATTAAAAAGTCTCGCTTATCAATCGAGAATTTCCGCGGAGATTTTAGCCAGCTGGCCTCCTTGATGCAGGCCTCCTGGGCTGAAAATTCCGGTCAGGCCTTGTTGTACACCTCCGAATTTCTATCTTCGTGTTTCGAATATCCCGAAGCAAACTTTACTTTGGCACCTACCATCTATGTTGAATCCCAACCCGTGGGATTTGTGGCCGGCTTCCCGCGCCATGTCAAATTTAATGGCCGCGATCAAAAAATCATCGTCATCACGTTTTTAACCGTCTTACCCGAGTACAAGAAAAAGGGTTTAGGAATCATGTTGTGGAGTGAGCTCGTTAATCGGGCCCTCGCGGCAGGTTTTGACGGCATGGTGAACTACTGCGTGGATGGCGAACCGATGAATGCCATGATTGAAGGCAGCTGCAAGCGGCTCAAGTTGCCTGTCGCGCGCATTTTTTCCGCACGTCATATGTCCGCTGTTTTGCATTCTGGTAATCGCAGCCACGAATCGAATGACAACAATCAGCAAGCCGGCAATATTCTTCTCGACTTGGCTGCTCCACTTGCGAACAGTCAACCTCTGGCGCGTATATGGAGCAAGCCTGAAGCCGAATGGCAGTGTGTACGCCGCTCCGAACCCATGGTCGAAACGTTTTCCGCGGGAGGCCGCTCCGGCTTGCTCACTGGTTACGTCATGTCCATATCCGATAAACAACACACCAGGTGTCTTCTTATTGAAGATATTCTTTGGGTCACTTTGACAGCAGAAGAACGACAAACGCTGCTTCAAAAATTTCTAAACAAAGCAGCCGGCGCCGGCGTGCGCCTTGCAACTGTCCCAGTTCTGGGTTACGCCGACATGGAGCCTTTCAAAAAAGCACGATTTCAGAGTACGCGCCGCGTTCTACATGCTTATCTGACCCTCTGGTCCGCAGGGCATGCCGATCTTCCGTCGGAGCCTCTATCATCGATGTACCTGGATATTTTTTGAGATTCAAAATACTCAATGCGAACCTGATGGGTTAAGGTATGAACCTTATCGAAGCCCTGGAAATTTCACGACAGCCTGTCGCGCAGGATGCTAAATTACTTCGGATTTTCTTGGCTTGCGGCTTTACTCCGCTGCATTTACAAAACTTTTTGTCCGCTCATCTACGACAACTGCTTCCCGAAAATCGCATCGAGATTAAAACCGGCCTCTTCGGCGATTTAGCTGGCTCGCTGGAGCGGCTTGACGCCAAAGGTCTGGACGGAGTGGCGGTCGCCCTGGAGTGGCCTGACCTTGATTCGCGCTTGGGCATCCGCGAGCTAGGTGGCTGGCAAGTTTCCGATGTTCATGAGGTGGTTTCTTCCGTGGATCGTCAGCTGTCCCGTTTGCAGCGCGCATTAAAAACGGCGGCGCGCTACGTGCCGGTCGCGGTCTCCTTGCCCACCATTCCATTACCGCTGTTGTTCTACACTCCTCCAAATATAGATAGTGCGGAAAAAACAAACTTGCATCTGTCTCTCGCAAAATTTGCTGCGGAACTTTGCGGGGAGTCCGGCATTCGAATTCTGGATTCACAAGCCCTGGATTCCGTATCCCCACCGGCTGCTCGATTTGATATCAAATCTGAAATTCTCACCGGCTTTCCGTACAAATTGCCTCACGCCTCGGCGCTTGCCCAAGCGATGGCCTCGTTGCTGCAGCCGCGAAGTCCCAAAAAGGGTTTAATCACCGATCTCGATGACACCCTGTGGTCCGGAATTCTTGGCGAAGTTGGCGTTGAGGGTGTCAATTGGAGTCTCGAGCACCACAGCCATATTCACGGCCTTTACCAACAATTTCTCTCTTCTCTCGCTAGTGCCGGCGTGCTCATTGGTGTTGCCAGCAAAAATGATGCCGCGCTCGTCCAGCAGGCATTCGATCGCAAGGATTTACTCCTCAACAAAGAAAAAGTATTTCCTTTCGAAGTGCATTGGCACCGCAAATCGGATTCCGTGCAGCGCATTTTGAAATCCTGGAATATCGGCCCGGAAGCGGTGGTTTTTATTGATGACAGCCCCATGGAGGCCGCGGAAGTACAGGCCGCATTCCCCACTATGGAATGCCTGGTTTTCAAAAAAGATGATTACCAGTCGGTGTGGGACTTGCTCGCAAATCTCCGCGCATCTTTCGGCAAGATCGTTATTTCGAAGGAAGACGCCCTCCGTCTCGAAAGTTTGCGCAGCGCGGCCCCCTTGCTCGACGCACTGGGCCAGGACGGCAATGCTTCCGACGAGTTTTTGAAACGCGCGGACGCTTTTGTTTCCTTTGATTTCACCAAGCGCCCCAAGGACGGCCGCGCCTTCGAATTGGTCAACAAAACCAATCAATTCAATTTGAATGGCAAACGGTTTAGCCAATCGGAGTGGACCAAGTTTCTTGCTGACCCCGCGAGCTTTCTTGTGACCGTGACCTATCAGGACAAATACGGGCCGCTCGGGAAGATTGCCGTCTTGTTGGGCAAGGTCCACGAAAAGAAACTGCACATCGCCGCTTGGGTGATGAGTTGCCGCGCTTTTTCACGCCGCATCGAGCACCATACCCTCAAGCGGATTCTCGACAAATTTGACGCCGATGAAGCAGTTTTTGACTTTCAAGCTACGGAAAGAAATGGTCCGACACAGGATTTTTTTCTGGAAATAGCGGGCGAGCCGCCGCAGCCGGGCCTAAAAATATCGCGCATCTCGTTTTTGGAGAAAGCCCCACCTCTGTTTCACCGCGTGGAGGAATCGTAAATGCCTGAATTGGATGATCGTCTGACGCGCTGCTTCGCGTCAGTATTTCCGGCGCTGGAGGCTCATCAAATTCACACGGCCAGCGTGGAATCCGTGCCCGCCTGGGATTCATTGGCCGCTGTCACATTAATTGCCGTACTCGAACAGGAATTCGATACCCAAATTGACTTGATGGAAATGCCGGAACTAACCTCTTACCACGCGGTCCGCGACTACCTGCAAAGACAAATCAAATAGCGCTGGGCCATCGATTCTTATTGAATCTCCAACCTCTAATTTCTAACCTCTAGCTCACCCTCAACCGCGCTGAAATAAGTGCAGTCCGGATGCTGAAACACCAGCGCGCTCACACTCGCTTCCGGATCCATCATGAAGCCCTCCGTCAATTGCACGCCAATTTCTTCCGGCTTGAGCAATTGCCACAATCCAAGTTGATCCTCCAGGTTCGGACACGCCGGATACCCAAAGCTGTAGCGCTTCCCTCGATATCGCGAAGTGAATCTTTGCGCCATCGTCAAATCCGGCGGATCAGGAAAGCCCCAATCTTCGCGTATCCTGCGATGCAGCCATTCCGCGCAAGCCTCCGCCGACTCAATCGCCAGCGCCTGCAATCCGTGCGATTTGAAATAATACCCGTCATTCTTGGCTTTTTCTGAACGTTCGCGCACGCCTTCGCCGGCGGTCACCACCAACAACGCCAAGTGATCCCGTCTCCCATCTCGCGCCGGCAAAATGTAATCGCTCAAACAAAGTTGGTCGCCGGCCCGTTGGCGCGGAAATTGAAATGTATGCAGTGTTTCGCTCTCGCCAGGCGCAAACAGTCGTATGGAATTTCCTTCGGCCTCCGCTTCAAAAAATTGCCACACCGCGCGCACTTTCATGAACTGCGCCGCTTCCGTTTTCACCTCTTCCATGCTTTCGTACAACTCCACGGCCTTCGCGTCGCGCTCCGCATAGCGCTTCACAAAATCTCCGCGAAAACCCAGGTGCCGGCCATACAACATGTAGGGATTGATATAGCTCCAAATTTCCCGCAAATCCGGAACCAATCGAACCTTCCGATCCAGCGTTGCCACTTCTGGTATCGGCAAATCCGCGCGAACTTTTGGTGAGCGCGTCAGCGCAGGCGCCGCATTGACCAGCACCGTCGTCGACACGCTGACGCCGTTCCCGGAGAACGTGTGCTGGTGCATCACCTCATCGCGAGTGTCCGGATCCATCAGCTCGTTCATCAATCGCAATCCGGTCATCGCATCTTTAGCGTAAAAAACCGCCTTACCGTAGGTCGGCCCGATCTTGTTCTGCGTGTATTTTGCGGAAAGTGCCGCGCCTCCTACAAACAAAGGCACCATGATCCCCGCATCTTTCAAATCGTTCGCGGTGATCACCATCTGTTGCGCGCTCTTTACTAGCAATCCCGACAGCCCGATCGCATCAGGTTGATGCTGTTTGTAAGCCTTGATCAATTCTTCCGGCGGAACCTTGATCCCCAGATTTACAACGTCGTATCCGTTGTTCTTGAAAATAATCTCCACCAGATTTTTGCCGATATCGTGCACATCACCCTTGACCGTGGCCAGCACCACCTTGCCGCGCTTGGCGGTGTCGGCCTTTTCCATGAATTGCTCAAGATGGCTGACCGCCGCTTTCATCGCTTCCGCGGATTGCAACACCTCTGCGACAATCAGTTCATTAGCGTTAAACAGTCGCCCCACTTCCGCCATGCCGGCCATCAACGGCCCATTCACAATATCCAGCGGCGCAGCTCCTTCGCTGCGTTTACGCTCCAGATCGGCGACCAACCCGTCGCGCGTCCCTTCGATAATGTAGTTGGCCAGCCGTTCATCCAGCGGCAAGTCCGCGGCGCTGATTTTTTGTTTCTTGGTGGCCGTTCGAAAATGCTCCGCGATGGCCGCAATGTAGTATTGGTTGACCGCAGCTTTCTGTTCCTTACTCTGCTGACGCCAATCTTTCGGTACATTTGCCAACAGTTCGGCTTGCGGATGCCCCGCCGGCACATTTGTAGGTGGATGCGAGAACAATAAATTTTCTGCCAGCCGCCTCTCGTGCTCCGGAATCGAAGCAAATCGCTCCAGCTTTTCGGAGCACGAGAG
>Ga0193729_1000619_pt1 | contig 18660 bp, 16 predicted proteins | sample U1c2metaG_FD_143036 | JGI IMG/M metagenome (GOLD analysis project Ga0193729, IMG submission 143036) | Soil microbial communities from a riparian zone of the East river system, Colorado, United States - U1c2 | ecosystem: Environmental > Terrestrial > Soil > Riparian zone | place: USA: East River...
AGGCGGCCGCGGCGGCCATATGCCCCGCTACGGCCTCATGCATCTGCTCGCGTGTTTCACTTTGTTCGATGGAGAGCCGCAACTCGTGAATACCATTCTCGATGGTTTCCAGGCTGTCACTCGTGACGATGTTCTGGCCGCCGCGAAAAAATATCTGCGCAACGACAAACGCGCCATCGTCTTCCGCAAGCCGGTCAGCGCAGCCGCAAAGGAGGCCGCCTGATGGTCGCGCGTCCCGCCGTTGAAGAAGCAGTTGCCATCGGCATTCCCGCGCTCTCCGCGGAACGCGCCGTAACTTGGCCCAAGCAGACAAAGACGCGCCTTTCGAATGGCCTGGAACTCGTTCTCGCCGAGGCCCACTCCATTCCCAAATTTCACGGCCAGCTTTTCTTTCGCTCCGGGAACGCCGCTGCTCTCAGTCGTGGTCCGGCCCTCGCGGACATGACCGCTACCGTCGTGCGCACCGGAACCGCAAAACGTGCCAGCCGACAGATCGAAGAAGATCTTCGCCGCATCGGCGCCGATCTCTCCACTAGCGCTGGGCAGGATAACAGCGCCATTGCCTTTGCCGGACTATCTGAATATTCCGAACAACTTCTCGGCATGGTGAATGAGTTGGCCCGCGAGGCCAGCTTTCCAGCGCCGGAATTTGAACGCGAACGCCGTCAGAAACTCGAAGAAGTAAAGCTGGAGCGTACTTCGCCCGGCTTTCTCGCCAGCGAGCGCCTTCGCAAAGTTTTATTTGGCGCTCATCCGTACGGCCAGGTTTCCGCATCCGAAGCGCAAGTCGCCGCCTACACCCGCGAAGACTTAATCGGCGTTTACCGCGATTCTTACACCCCAGAAAATGCGCTGCTGCTGATGGTCGGCGATTTCGACTCGCAAGCCATGGTGAAATCCGCCGAAAAAGTTTTTGGCACATGGACAGGGAAGAAGCCGGAAGCAAAACCCGCTGCCGCCCCGCCGCATCCACACGGCCGCCGCGTCTACCTTGTTCACGTCCCCGGCGCCGTGCAAACCCAGATCGTCGCGGGCTGCGCCGCCATCACCCGCACACATCCGGATTGGATCAAACTCGGCCTGACCAACAGTCTGTACGGTGGCGCATTCAATTCGCGCCTGGTCATGAATATTCGCGAAGACAAGGGCTACACTTACAGCCCGCGCAGCGCTGTTCACCCGCTGCACGAGCACGGTTATTTCTCCGTTTCCGCGGCCGTACGGAACGACGTCGTCGCCGCCTCCCTCACTGAAATTTTTTACGAAATGGATAAATTGCGTTCGCTACCGGTGCCCGTCCCCGAGCTAGCCGATGCGCAAAATTACTTGACCGGAGTATTTTCCATGGGTCTGGCCACGCAGGAAGGCCTGCTCAGCCAGCTAGCCACCGTCGCGCTGAATGAATTGCCCAATGATTATCTGGAGACCTACCGCGCCAAAGTCCGCGCGCTCACTCCCGAAGATTTGCTCAACAACGCGCGCCAATATCTCGACTCCGCGAACATGCAAATTGTAGTTGTCGGCGACCGCGCCCAAATCGAATCCCAAGCCCGCCTCTTCGGCGACCTGGAAATCTACGACGCCCAAGGCTCCCTCCTAACATAATCAACAAAAGCGCGCAGGGTGCCCCACCCTCGGCGTTTTTGGAGGGTGGGTCTTGTAACGTGGAATCGTCGCTAATGCGATCCGCGTACCTTGTAAATTACCCATGGCTCCGATCCGAAGCGCAAGCGATGCTCAAATCCCTCTAAGGTTCATCGCGAAGACTATTCTCTGTGTTATTGCATGAATTACGATAATCAATTAGGCTATAAAGCATGTGGACTCGTACACTCGTACACTCGCTCTTCACCTGAGTCTTGGTTTGCTTTTCGCAGTCCTGTCCTCCGCCACCAAAAAGCCACCCACTCAACCCATCAACATCAACACCGCGGACTCAACCCAATTGCAGCTGGTCCCCGGCATCGGGCCCTCAACCGCCGAAAAAATCCTGCAAATGCGCAAATCGTACGGCGCGTTCAAAAGCGTCAACGACCTGATGGCCATCAGAGGTCTAGGCCCCAAACGGCTGGAAAAAATGAGGAAATATCTAACCGTGGGCAAGTCCGCAGTCCCAGCCCAAAACACCCCTCAATCCGCCAGCGCGAAAACAAAACCCCACACCCCAACAAAATCTGCACCTTCAAAATCCGCCGCGCCACCGAAAACACCACCGCCGCAGCCATCGACCGAGCAGGCTGCTCCAGAAACAGAAGAGCCCTACGATGTTTTCTTGAGTTGTAAGGCTTTAAAATCTTTGGTGCGTAGTTCGCCGCTCGCCATTAGCGGGCGTAGTTCGCCGCTCGCCATTAGCGGTTTCCAGTCGCAACGGCACCTGGTCCGCGATCCGTATCCCGTAGCCTTCCAGCGCGACAACCTTCTTCGGATGATTGGTCAGCACCCGTATATCTTTCAATCCCAGGTCGATCAAAATCTGCGCCCCGATCCCACTCTCATGTTGCACCATACGCATCCGCGCCGGCTCGCGATCAAGTTGTCCACGCGAATGAAAATGAATCTGCGGTAGTGCCCCCGGCTCCGCGCCAGTCTCCACGGAAAATCCGCGCCCGGTGTGATGCAAATAAAGAAACACTCCCCGATCTTCTTTGGCAATCGCCGCCAGCGAGCCAGCCACCAGTTCCGAGCAATCGCACGCCGTGGAGCCAAAAACATCTCCCGTCAAACAATGCGAATGCACCCGCACCAGCGCCGGGTCTGTGCCCTCCAGATCGCCCCGCACCAGCGCGATGTGCTGGTCGTGGTCCACGTCACTGGCATACGCGATCATTCTGAAATTGCCATATCGCGTCGGCAGCACCGCCTCGGCAACGCGCCGCACGTACCGTTCGTGCTGCATGCGATAGCGAATCAAGTCCGCCACCGTCAGCATCTTGATGTCGTGTTGTTTGCAAAACTCCAGCAGCTGCGGCACCCGCGCCATGGTGCCGTCTTCATTCATGATTTCGCAGATCACGCCCGACGGATTCAACCCCGCGATGCGCGAAAGATCCACGGACGCTTCTGTTTGCCCCGCGCGCACCAGCACCCCGCCATTTCGGGCGCGCAGCGGAAACATGTGCCCCGGCCGTGCCAGATCCTGCGGCTTCGTTTTCGGATCAATCGCCGTCAGTATCGTAATGGCCCGGTCCGATGCGCTGATCCCGGTAGTCACTCCCACCCGCGCGTCAACGGCTTCGGTGAACGCCGTGCCATGCACCGAGGTATTGATCGGCGACATCAGCGGCAGGTGCAATTCGTCGCAGCGCTGCTCCGTCAGTGTCAGGCAGATCAATCCACGCCCATACTTGGACATGAAGTTGATGGCTTCCGGAGAAATTTTCTCTGCCGCCATGGTCAAGTCGCCTTCGTTCTCGCGGTCTTCATCGTCCACCAGGACAATCATCCGCCCCTGGCGAATCTCTTCGACCGCTTCCTCCACCGTCGCAAAATGTGATCTATTTTCAGCCATGCTCAAATCCCGTTACAACAAACCTTACAGCGATACGCAATCTATCCCGATTTATGACCATCCCGTGAAATACCGCCGCCCCCACCACTGCCGCGCCAGGGATGGTCAGAACCCACGCGATAACAATCCGCCTCGTCACGCCCCACCGCACCGCCGAAAGCCTTCGCGTCGCGCCTACTCCCACAATGGCGCCCGTGATCGTATGCGTGGTGCTCACCGGAATACCAAAATGCGCCGTCCCGATCAGCGTCAGGGCCCCCGCCGATTCCGCCGCAAATCCCCCGAACGGCGTCAGCTTGGTAATCCGCTGCCCCATGGTCTTAATGATGCGCCAACCCCCCGCCATGGTACCGCCGGCCATGGCCAGGTGGCAGCAAAGAATAACCCAGTAGGGAACGGCGTACGTGCTCAGCGCGCCTCCGGCCACCAGCGCAGTAGTAATAATCCCCATGCCTTTCTGCGCGTCATTCGTTCCGTGCCCCAGGCTGTAGCCCGCCGCGGAAAGCAACTGCAATCGCCTGAACCATTTATCCACGCGCCGCGGCCGCTGCTTTCGCACAATCCAGCTAGTCACAATCGTTACCGCCGCGCCCACAACTAGCCCAATCACCGGAGCCAAAAAAATAAACAACACCGGCATCGTCCAACCACTCAAAATCAACGCACTAAACCCAGACTTGGCCACCGCCGCGCCGCCGTAGCCGCCCATCAGCGCGTGCGACGAACTGGTCGGCAATCCCAGTACCAGCGTGATTAAGTTCCAGGTGATCGCGCCAAGAAGCCCAGCTAAAAGCACCTTCTCGTCCACCATCTCAATGTGGACCATGCCTTTTCCGATCGTTTTCGCCACCGCCGTGCCAAACACAAAGGCCGCCACAAATTTCAAGATAGCCGCGCCCACGCGACCGCTCGAAAGGGCGTCAGCACACGCGTCGAAACCACCGTCGCGATGGAATTCGCGGCGTCATGCCAGCCATTGGAAAATTCAAAAATTAAGGTGAGTCCGACGACCGTCAGCAGCAGGTTAAAGCTATCCACAGCTGCAACTCTTTGTCACATGATCTGGCGAATACGCACGGCCGTAGCCCGCGCCGTCACTACACACATTCACGTTAGCAACGCACATCGTTAAAAATTCCATCGGTGGGTTACGCGCTTTTGAGGATTACGCCTTCGATTACGTTGGCGACGTCTTCACACTTATCGACGGCGGTCTCGATGACTTCGAAGATTTCTTTCCACTTGATGATCTGCACCGGGTCCCGTTCCTCGTCAAACAATTGCGCGATTAACGTGCGGCACAGCCGGTCGCTTTCATTCTCATAGCGATTGATATCGATGCAGTGTTTCAGCGCCTTTTCCGGCGATTCCAGGTCCCGCACCGCCGCCGCCACCTCCGCAGTGGCGGACACCAACACCTTAACCAGCTCGATCGTTCCCGGCCGCACCACATCCACGCGATACAGCACAAAGCGGCTCGCCGCCGCGTCGATCAAATCGATGACGTCATCCAGTTGGCTGCACAGCTCGTGAATATCTTCGCGGTCAAACGGCGTGATGAACGTCTGGTTCAGCTTGGTCAGGATACTGTGCGTGATGTCGTCGCCATGGTGCTCGATGGCCTTGATGCTTTGCACCTGCTCCGGCACTCCCGTGTAGTGCGAAAGCATCTCCAGGAGCGCTTTGGCTCCCACAAAAATGTTATCCGCCTGCTTTACGAAGAGGTGATAAAACCCCTCCTCACGCGGCAATAGCCGCTGCAATACCCCTGTCATAAAATGGCTCCCCTGGAAGCCGTTCTCGACGCTTCAAAAGCTGTCAGACATTACCAGACCCAGCGAACCCGAGGCAAGCCGCCTCGCCCATCGGCGGCACGCTATTCGCCCACAAGAAAAAAGGGCGCCCAGTTTCCCGGACGCCCCTTCCACAACAATTGTTGCCGTTCTCTTAGTACATACCGCCCATACCGCCGGGGCCGCCTGGGCCACCGCCGGCTGCAGCCGACTTCTTATCGTCTTCCTTGATCTCCGCGACGAGCGCTTCCGTCGTGAGCATCAGGCCGGCAATCGAAGCCGCGTTCTGCAACGCGAGACGGGTAACCTTGGCTGGGTCAATAACGCCCATCTTCACCATGTCGCCGTACTCACCGGTTTCCGCGTTGAAACCGTAGTTCTCTTCCTTCGACTCGCGGACCTTGCCGATCACGACAGCGCCTTCAGCTCCGGCGTTGTGCGCGATCTGGCGGGCTGGCTCTTCGAGAGCGCGCCGCACGATACCGACGCCAACCGCCTCGTCATCCTGTAGCTTCAGCTTGTCGATCGCCGATATGCAGCGCAGCAGCGCCGTGCCTCCGCCGGGAACAATGCCTTCCTCGACGGCTGCGCGGGTCGCGTGCATGGCATCCTCAACGCGAGCCTTCTTTTCCTTCAGCTCGGTTTCGGTTGCCGCGCCCACCTTGATGACCGCTACGCCGCCGACCAGCTTGGCAAGCCGTTCTTGCAGCTTTTCCTTGTCGTAGTCGGACGTGGTGTTCTCCACCTGCGAGCGGATTTGCTTTACGCGTCCCTCGATGTCCGCGGACTTGCCATAGCCTTCCACGATCGTGGTGTTGTCCTTGTCGATGGTGATTTTCTTGGCGCGGCCCAGATCCTCAAGCTTCACATTTTCCAGCTTAAGACCCAGATCCTCGGTAATCGCCTTGCCGCCCGTGAGCGTCGCGATATCCTCAAGCATGGCTTTGCGGCGGTCGCCAAAGCCAGGAGCCTTGACGGCAGCGCATTGCAGCGTGCCACGCAGCTTGTTCACGACCAACGTCGCCAGCGCTTCGCCTTCCACATCCTCAGCAATGATCAAGAGGGGCTTGCCCATCTTGGCGGTCTGCTCCAGCAAAGGCAGCAAATCCTTCATCGAGCTGATTTTCTTTTCGTGGATCAGGATGCGGCAGTCTTCCAGAATGCACTCCATGCGCTCCGGATCGGTAATGAAGTAAGGAGACAGGTAGCCGCGGTCGAACTGCATACCTTCGACCACTTCCAGCGTCGTTTCCATGGTCTTGGATTCTTCCACGGTGATGACGCCGTCCTTGCCGACCTTCTTCATGGCTTCGGCAATGATGCCGCCGATTTGCTTGTCGTTGTTGGCGGAAATGGTGCCAACCTGCGCAATCATGTCGCCCTTCACATCTTTGTGCAGGCGCTTGATCTCTTCCACGGCAACTTCCACCGCGCGTTCAATGCCGCGCTTCAGAGCTGTCGGGCTTGATCCTGCCGCCACGGTCTTCACGCCTTCCCGGAAGATCGCCTGCGCCAGTACTGTCGCTGTGGTGGTTCCGTCGCCAGCCACGTCGCTGGTCTTCGAGGCCACTTCGCGAACCATCTGCGCGCCCATATTCTCGAGCGGATCGCGTAGTTCGATTTCTTTCGCTACCGTTACGCCGTCCTTGGTGATGATCGGCGCGCCGAACTTCTTTTCGATTACCGCGTTGCGGCCCTTAGGGCCGAGCGTAATCTTCACTGCGTCGGCAAGAGCGTTCACGCCGCGCAAAATCGCCTGGCGGGACGCCTCACCTGTTACTATCTGCTTCGCCATACTGGTAATTCCTCCTGATTGATTGACTCAATTTTCTTTTAATTGCCTGGATATCTGCGTTACTACTGCTACTCGAACTATCCGGTTTATCCGAACGCTTCGAAAAACCGGCCACTTTTTCTCTAAATATTAGAGAAACGTTACTTCTTTGCCGCTTTAGCCTGTCCACCCAGCTTCGCGAGAATCTCTTCTTCACGCAGGATGAGCAAGTCTTCGTCTTCGATCTTGATTTCTGTTCCGCCGTATTTGCCGAACAGCACGCGATCTCCAACTTTTACGTCCAACGGATGAACTCCATCTTTTTCCCGTTTACCTGGTCCCACGGCAATCACTTCGCCCTCTTGCTGCTTCTCTTTGGCGGAGTCCGGGATGATGATGCCACCCTTCACACTTTCTTTTTCTTCAATGCGCCGCACGATCACACGGTCGTGGAGCGGTGTAAGATTCACTGCCATCTTGAGAAAACCTCCGTAGGTAAATGTTGCGGTTTGTACCGGAGAAGAGGGAATTAGCACTCCTCGCAGTCGACTGCTAATATAACAGAGTACCGCTTGAAGTCAACGCTTTTCCGGGATAAACCTTAGTGTGTCACGCTCATATACATCTAACTGAAAATAAATAACTTACCATAGTGCAATCCCCAGACGCTGCGATTTTCCTCAACTTTTTTATTCCGGCCAAACTTGTTGTCTGGGTGTCCGACACTTTCTCTTAGTTGTTTGCCAAAGGCGTAATCGCGAATATGATCGAAACCTCACTGAATCATGCCTCTATCTTCCAACTCAAATGTGCGCGGGTACGTTCTCGCCGGGGGCGCGAGCTCGCGCTTTGGCCGCGACAAAGCCCTCGTTCGCTTTGGCACAAGACCACTGCTGCTGGAAATTGTTCAAATGGCGCAATGCTGCGCTTCGGAAGTTGCAGTTGTCGCCGACGCTCAGAGACCACTGCTGCTGGAAATTGTTCAAATGGCGCAATGCTGCGCTTCGGAAGTTGCAGTTGTCGCCGACGCTCAGAAATACGTGGACCTCCACGACAACTTCGAAATCATTGAAGATTGCTGGCCCGGCGAAGGGCCCCTCGGCGGCATCATCACTGCGCTGCAACATACCACCTCCACCGATCGCTCCGCCGAATGGAATCTCATCCTCAGCTGCGACATGCCCTTCCTCACCGCCGCATGGCTCCAATTTCTTGTTGCCCATGCCCGCCAGAGTGACAAAGAAATTCAAGTCATCCTCCCGCATTCCGCTCACGGCCCTGAACCTCTCTGCGCCTGCTATCGCACCAGCGCCGCAGAGTCCTTGAAAAATGTCTTTGATCGCGGCGTCCGCAAAGTCACGCAAGCCTTGAAAGCAGTCCGCACGGAAGTGCTTGACGAGTCTGTCTGGAAACGATTTGATAGCGCAGGGCGCTTATTCTGGAATATGAATACGCCCGCAGATTTCGAGGAAGCTCAGCGCTTGTGGGAGACAAAAAATAGTGAGTGACGAGAAGTCATCTGAGCCAAAGCCGGAGATTGAACTTCCTCCCATTCCCGAGTCCATTCTTCCGCCGGACACCACTCCCGAACTTCAAACCGTTAACACCACCACGGAAAACGATGCCCCCAATTACTTTGAGTTCAAGCATGTCAGCAAAGGTTTCGACGGCCGCCCGGTTCTCGATGACGTCAGCTTTTTCGTGAAGCGCGGTGAAACCTGCGTCATCATGGGCCGCAGCGGCGTGGGCAAATCCGTTTCCTTGAAACATATTCTCGGATTCCTCAAGCCCGATTCCGGGCAGGTGTTTATCGATGGCCAGGATGTCACCGACTGGATTGAAGAGGAATTTCAAGCCGTGCGCCGCAAAGTCAGCATGGTCTTTCAATCCGGGGCGCTATTTGATTCTTTAACCGTTGGAGAAAATATCGCCTTCCCCCTCGAAGGCCAAAACGGCCTTTCCGATGACGACATCGATAATTATGTCGCAAAGCTCTCGCGAACTTTGGAGGTGGAAGACTCGCTGGACAAATTGCCCGGAGAGCTTTCCACCGGTGCCCGCCGAGCCGTGGCCATCGCCCGCTCTCTCGCACAGAATCCCGAAGCCATTCTTTACGACGAGCCCACCACCATGGTGGATCCCATCATGGCTGCGCATATGGGCGATCTGATCCTCCGCCTGAAGGAGGCCTTTCACAAAACTTCCATCGTCGTCACTCACGATACTCATCTCGCCAAGAAACTCGCGGACTCTATCGTTTTTCTTCAGGACGGTAAAGTATCTTTCTTCGGCACCTGGAAAGAATTTGAAAATTCCAAAGATCCCTTTCTCCAGGATTTCCTTGCGCTGGATCAACTGATTCCCGCCATGGACATCACTCTGTGACCCATACCGAAAACGCCCCAGCCAATCCCATAAAACAACTTCGCAAGGAAATGGGTTTCTGGGATGTATTGTTTTTTAACATCGCTACCGTGCTTGGCCCGCGCTGGGTGGCAGCGGCCGCGCACAATGGCACATCTTCGATCAGCCTTTGGATTCTGGCGGCGCTCTTCTTTTTCGTCCCCACCGCGCTGGTGATCAATGAATTGTCGTCGCGCTTTCCTAACGAAGGTGGTTTGTACGTGTGGTCTAAGGAAGCTTTCGGCGACTTTCACGGCTTCGTTGCCGGATGGACCTACTGGATTTACACCGTTTTTTATTTTCCTGGATTATTGCTCGCCAGCGCCGCAATGAGCGGCTACGCGGCGGGCTCCGGCGGCGCCGCCCTCGCGCAAAACAGAACATTTCTGCTTGCCGGCTCTTTCATTTTGCTGACCGTCGCTGTGGTCCTGAACATCATCGGCCTCAACATTGGCAAGTGGTTGCAAAACGCCGGCGGCGTCTCCACTTACATTCCTCTGTTGATGCTTGCCGCCATCGCTGCTTTTGTCTATACGCGTCAGGGTTCCGTCACGCATTTCACGCTCTCCAACATGATGCCGCACTGGAATCTCGACACTGTCAATTTCTGGTCGCAGATCGCCTTCGCCTTTACCGGACTTGAGCTGGTCTCCGCCATGAGTGATGAGATTCGCAATCCGCGCAAGACTCTGCCGCGTGCGGTGTTGACCGCCGGCGTTTTGATCGCCGTCATATACATCATCGGCACATTTGCAGTGCTGTCGTTAATTCCTGCGGAGCAGGTCGAGCCCACCAGCGGCGTGTTTCAAGCCATCACCAAGGGTTCGAACGCTTTGCGCATCGGCTTCGTAGGCGTGCTCGCTGCCTTGTTTGTCTCGGTAGGTAACGCCGGAGGAGTCGGCAGCACCGTCGCCGGAATCGCGCGCGTACCCTTCGTTGTCGGCATCGATCGCTACCTTCCCGCTGCTTTCGGAAAAATTCACCCGCGCTGGAAAACTCCCTACATCTCGATCATCGTGCAGGCCACCGTTTCCGCTTTGGTCTTGCTCTTCAGCCAGCTGAACGAGACCACGCGCGGCGCATATCAATTTCTCGTTGACGCCGCCATCATTCTTTACTTCATTCCATTTCTGTATATGTATGCCGCAGCCATAAAGCTTGCGGGCCGCAAAGACCGCCTCGAAAATCCTCAAGCGGTTCTGATCCCCCTGATCCCCGGCGGCAAACCTGGAGTATGGCTCGCCAGCGGCCTCGGTTTTCTCGTCGTGCTCGCCGGTATCGTGCTCTCGCTTATTCCTCCGGGCGATTCCTCCAACAAACTGGGCTTCGAGCTAAAGCTCATAGGCGGCACAGTAGCCTCCGTGGTTCTCGGCCTCGTCTTGTATTTCCGGGGCGTCCGCAGCAAAGCCCGCGCGACGTAGTTCCGCTCCCACCAATACTCTCGAGCACGAGCGGTCGGGGCACGAAACACGATTCGATAGTAACTTCCGCGCTAGCCCTGTACTACGCCAGGAAGCCTAGGTCTGCAGCCGAATGTTACGATAATTCGTGATGCGTACCGCCGCGACAAATGTCACTGTGTGGGGCCCCGCCGAACGGTTTTTTCGCGCTTCGCTGCTGTTGCTGATTTTTACCTCCGTTTGCACCCTCGGTTTGACCGGAAAGCTTGATCCCTTCACCGCTCTTCTTGCGCCCGCGGCGGTGATTTACAAAGCTGTTCGTTGGTGGCAAGGCCGTCCCAACGAACTGCAGAACAGTCGTGCTACCTGGCTGGTCATTGCCTACCTCGCATTTTTTCCTCTGGATATGTTCATACTTTCGCGCGTGCTGGTGCAGAATTCCGCCAATCCGCCTCTATATGCGGCCCTCATGGCCGCCGTGCACTTCCTGATGTTTGTAATGCTGGTGCGCTTGTACAGCGCGTCTACTGACCGCGACGCGGTGTTTCTGACCATGTTGGCCTTCGCAGCCATCCTGGCCTCCGCGGTTTTGACCGTGGACACCACCTTTCTAATTTGTTTTTTTGCCTTTTTAATTTTTGGCGTGGCCACCTTCACCGGAATGGAGCTGCGTCGCGCGGCAAAAGGCGCGCTCACGTTGACAGTGCCCGCGGGCCAGATCGAGCGCGAGCGCCAACTCAATCGTGCGCTCGGCTACGCATCGCTCAGCGTTGCTCTGGGAGCAATCCTCATCGGCGGCACCCTGTTCTTCTTTTTTCCGCGCTTCAGCGCCGGCTATCTCGGACGAACCAGTTTCAATCCCGCGCTCATGACCGGATTCACTGATGATGTGGAGTTGGGCCAAATCGGTGAAATTAAGAAAGATTCCACCATCGTGATGCGCGTCGAGACCGGAAAACCGGTCGGCTATCCGCGCCTGCGCTGGAGAGGAATTGCGCTCGCGAACTTTGACGGTAAACGTTGGACCTCCTCCGACAGCAAGCGTCAGGTGCTGTCGCCGAACTCCGACGGCTGGGTTTATTTAGGCGACGGCATGCCTCGCGGCGATGCCCGCTCCCCCGGACTGCAATACACCGTTTATATGGAGCCCATCGCCTCCGACGCCGTTTTTGTGCCCGGCAATGTAGTGTCCCTGCGCGGAAACTTTAATGGCGAAGCAGGTAGCAGGTCGCCGCTGAAGACCATCCTCTACAGAGATTCCACCGGATCAATCTACAATGCATTCCGCAATTACACCGCCGTGCGCTACGCAGGATTTTCGCGTCTGCCCGTCTTGGACGTCATAAAATTGCGCGACGCGGGTACGGATTATCCCGCCGACATCAAACAAACGTATTTGCAGCTCCCCACACTGGACCCCCGAATCGCGCCGCTTGCCGAGCAGATGACCGCGCGAAAAACCACTCCTTACGACAAAGCCGCTGCCATGGAAGTTTATCTGCGCAGCAAATATGGCTACACCCTGGACTTAAAGGGAAAACCTGGGGACGACCCTCTGGCGCATTTTTTGTTTGAGACACCTGGGGACGATCCTCTGGCGCATTTTTTGTTTGAGACTCGCGCCGGTCACTGCGAATATTTTGCCTCCTCCATGACCGTTATGCTGCGCACCCTGGGGATTCCAGCTCGAGAGGTCAACGGCTTTTTGCCCGGCGAATACAATGATCTGGCTGGCGATTATGTTGTCCGCGCCAGCGACGCACACAGCTGGGTAGAAGCATTCTTCCCGGGCAACGGCTGGGTCACGTTCGATCCCACTCCCGACGGTCCTGAAAATGCCTCGGGTCTTCTATCGCGCCTGGGGCAATACCTTGACTGGCTTTCGCTCACCTGGAACGAATGGGTCATTAGCTACGACTTCGCCCATCAAGTGGTGCTGGCGCAAAACCTCAAGACCAGCTCGCGCAACTGGAGCGATTCTCTGCGCTCTTGGTTTGAAAAAAAACAACAACAAGTACGCGGTCGCATGAAGGATTGGGAATTCCAACATTCCAGCCTGCGCTACCTCCTGCCCGTCGCACTAGTATTTTTCCTGGTGATCCTGCGCGCCGACATGATCCCCGAGTTGATACGTCGCCTGAAGGTTTATGCCCAGATGCGCGTCGGTCGCTCATCGCATACCAACCCGCAGCTCGCTGCGCGCTTGTATTCGGAATTGCTGCATGTTCTGAATAAGCGTGGAATCTCGCGCCTTGAAACGCAAACGCCACTGGAATTCGCCGCAGCCATTGGAGACGCGCGAGTTGCGCCCGCGGTGCGCGAATTCATCGATATCTATAGCCAAGCTCGCTTTGGAGAAGCCCCGTGCAATGCCGTGCGGCTAAGAGAACTCATGTCGCAGGTGCGTCACGCATTTCGTTCGCGCTAAGCCAAAATCAGCGCAAGCCAACCAAAATACCTCCACGTGTTACAATAAAAGCGCGTAAACACCGCAGCAAACCCCGCAAAAATTGCTTATGACTAAAGTCGGTTTCGTCAGCCTCGGATGCCCCAAGAACCTCGTCGATAGCGAGGTTATGATGGGTATTCTCGCGCGCGGTGGTTACGAACTGACGCCCCGCGCCGATGAAGCCGAAGTCCTCGTCGTCAACACCTGCAGCTTCATCGAAGCGGCACAAAAGGAATCCGTAGACGCCATCCTGGAAATGGCCGAGCACAAAAAATTTGGCGCCGCCAAAAAATTAATCGTGGCCGGCTGCCTGGTAGAACGCTATCGTGCGCAAATCCTGGAACAAGTTCCCGAAGTGGACGCTATCGTAGGCACCGGCGAAGTCGAGCGCATCCTTGAGGCCGTGGAAGGCGATCTGCGCATGCTGCCTGCCGCAGCGCCCGCGTTTCTCTATCACGATCTGACGCCCCGCGTGGTCACCACTCCCCGTCACGCCGCGTACATAAAAATTGCCGAAGGCTGCGACCATCCCTGCACCTTTTGTATCATTCCTCAGCTGCGTGGCAAATTTCGCAGCCGCCGCTTCGAATCGGTAGTGCGCGAAGCGCAAAATCTCGCCGCGTCGGGCGCGCGCGAAATCACCTTGATCGGTCAGGACACCACTTCCTACGGCGAAGACCTGGGCTTGCGCAATGGCCTCGCGCAATTGCTGGCGCGCCTCACCCAGGTGGAAGATTTATTGTGGGTCCGTTTTCTCTACGCCTACCCCAATCGCGTCACGCAAAAACTTCTCGCCCAGGTGGAAGATTTATTGTGGGTCCGTTTTCTCTACGCCTACCCCAATCGCGTCACGCAAAAACTTCTCGATACTCTGGCATCGCATCCGCGCATCGCCAGATATATGGACATGCCGTTGCAGCATGCCAGCCGCAACATGCTCGCGCGCATGAAACGCGGCTCGCAGGGCGACACCTTCTTGAAATTGCTGGAGCGTATTCGCGCTACCATTCCCGGAGTTTCCCTGCGAACTTCCTTCATCGTCGGCTTCCCCGGCGAAACGGAAAGCGATTTCGCTGAACTGTGCGATTTTGTGCGCGCCGCGAAGCTCGACTGGATGGGCGTATTTGAATATTCCGACGTGGATAACGCCGCGAGCTTTCCCCTTGCCGACAAAGTGGCCGCCGCGACGATCACGGACCGCCGCAATCAGCTGATGGCCATTCAAAAGAAAATCTCCCGCGAAAATTTGCGCGCAAAAAAAGGAATCACCGCCATCGCGCTGGTCGAAGGCCCCTCCAAAGACAATCCATTGGTGTGGGAAGCCCGCCTGGAAGGCATGGCCCCAGAAATCGACGGCAAAGTTTATCTAACCGACATCGAAGTAGCCGGTCAGGCAGCCGAGACCGGCGACGTGGCACGCGTCGAAATCACCAAGTCCGACAATTATGATTTGATCGCGCGAGTCGTGGAAATTTTGCCACGCAGCGTTGCACCCGCGATCTCACCATCCTCTATCTCCGCCAGCGTGCATTCCGTTGAGCAGCTCACCCGCATTTCTACCGGCGCGGCGCTGCGAGTATTGGGATAGCCCCCAGCCACGCGGGAACAAGACCCAAACGTGATTGCGTCCCGCAGGTCGCCCAAAATCATTTCAGCTATCCGTCGGGAACTTCGCGGCATCCAAATGTCCAAATGTATTCCTCGCACCGCAATCGCATGACGCTCCACGCGAGGAAAAAAGTACAAACCAGGCAGGACGATATGAAGCACAAATGCCCGATATGTAAGACCGCCACCGATTCCGCCGTGCATGCGGAGTTTCCATTTTGCAGCGAACGCTGCCGTGAGCGCGACCTGGGAAATTGGGCCAGCGAAAAATATGTAGTCTCCGAACCGATCTTCAACGAAGACGACAGCGAAGAAGGCGACCGTAAAACCATCATTCTCGATTTGCCCGACCGCGGCGGGGAAGCCGAACACTAAGTTAGCCGCCCCGCTGTTGGAAAACCTGCCTGTTGGGCTTTATACTTTTTCGGGAATCTGGAAGCCGTTCCCCGCACGGCAACTGGAGCATCTGCCCGGCGGCTGGGGAATGATGGCCAACGATTGGATGGCTGGCATCTACGCTGCAATAGTTTTACGTGTCGCGTTACACTCCAGAGTGCTATGAAACTAGGCTTGGGCGGGGCAGCAGAAAAAAACGGCACTCCACGCATTGAACGAGTCGCGCCCACCGCGGCGATTCCCGGCGGCGAAATTACCATTCATGGCAGCGGCTTCGTTTCGCGCAGCAACCTTCGTCCGATGGTGCGCTTTGGCGATGCCGAAGCCAGCCTCGCGCTCTCCAGCGGCAAGCGCCTCATCGCCCGCGTGCCCGACGGTGCCACCGGCGGCGTAGTGCGAGTCGCCACCGCCGAACACGAAAGCCAGCCCTATCCTGTGGCCATCGGGTTGCAAATCGCCGACAACCTGCATCCCGTTGGTAATCCCGCGGTGGACGCGCTCGGAAATATTTACGTCACCTTCAGCCGGAAATATTTACGTCACCTTCAGCGGCCCACGCGGTCAACGCGTCCCGGTGTCGCTCTATAAAGTAACTGCCAACTACAGCATCAAGCCCTTTGTCACCTCTTTGATTAATCCCACCGGCCTGGCCGTCGACAAAGCCGGTAATTTGTTCGTATCCTGCCGCCACGACGGCACCATTCATCGCATCACTGCCGACGGCCGCAGCGAGGAGTGGATCGAAGGCATGGGCGTAGCCACCGGCATTGCCTTCGACAAGGACGAAAACCTTTACGTCGGAGATCGCAGCGGAACAATTTTTAAGATCAGCGCCAGCCGCGAAATTTTTGTTTTTGCCACCCTTGAGCCTTCCTTCGCTGCGTATCATCTGGCATTTCATCCCAGCGGCGATTTGTATGTCACCGGACCGACCACCTCCAGTTTCGATCGCGTCTATCGCGTAACTCAAGGCGGAGAAGTAAAAGTTTTTTACCGCGGCCTGGGACGCCCGCAAGGCTTGGCCTTCGATCGCGACGGAAACCTTTATGTGGCCGCCTGTCACGCGGGGCATCGCGGCATCGTGCGCATCACTCCACAAGCGCAGCCGGAAATGGTCCTCAGTGGCTCGGGAATCGTGGGATTGGCGCTGCAGCCCTCTGGCCGCGCCATCGTCGCCACCATCAACGCGCTCTTCACGCTCGATTGGGACATTCGCGGCTTGCCCCTGATCGGATAAACCTATAAATGAAAGCGGAAATCATTGCGGTCGGGTCTGAGTTGCTTACTCCAGACCGGCTGGACACCAATTCTCTTTTCCTTACCGAGGAGTTGAACAAACTCGGCATTGAAGTCCTGCGCAAAACTATAGTCGGTGACCGACGCGAGGAATTGACTGACGCCTTCGCAGGCGCGCTTAAGCGCGTGGAGCTCGTCATTTCTTGCGGCGGCCTGGGTCCCACCGCCGACGATTTGACGCGCGAAACCGTCGCTGACCTCCTGGGCCGCAAACTTCACCGCGACGATCGCATCCTACACGCCATCGAAACCCGCTTTCGCAGCTTCCGCCGCGAAATGCCTGAAATAAACGTTCGCCAGGCTATGGTGCCGGAAGGAGCGGAAGCGTTGGATAATCCGCGAGGCACGGCGCCAGGGCTGTGGATCGAACAGGGCGACCGCGTGATTGTGCTGCTCCCCGGTCCGCCAAAAGAGATGCGTGCGCTGTTTGAAGAGGCCGTGGCGCCGCGACTGGCGCGACGCTCTACCGGACTTCGCCTTTTTCATCGCGAACTGCGCGTAACCGGGTTGGGCGAATCGCACGTTGAACAGCGCATCGCTCCAATTTATAAACGCTACGAGGACGTGCAGACCACCGTGCTGAGCGCCCCTGGCGAGGTTCAGGTTCATTTGCGCTTGTGGAGCGATGACCCGCAGCAGGCCAACAAAACACTCGACGAAATTGAGCGCGGATTCGATATTGCGCTCACCGACCGCATTTTTTCCCGCGATGGCCAGGCCTTGCACGAAGTGGTGGCTCGCGAATTGACGCTGAATAATACGACCATCGCCGTAGCGGAAAGCTGCACCGGAGGCTTGCTGGCGCAACGGCTCACCAGCATTGCCGGCAGCTCCAGTTTTTTCCTCGGCGGTGTAGTGTGCTACAGCAATGAACGCAAAACCGCTTGGGCCGATGTGCCTCCGGAATTGATTGCCACCAAGGGTGCGGTGAGTCCTGAAGTGGCCGTAGCGCTGGCGGATGGCATTCGCCGGCAGGTGGGTAGCGCGCTTGGCGTGGGCGTCACTGGTATCGCCGGACCGGGCGGCGGCAGCGAAGAGAAACCGGTAGGGACGGTGCACATCGCGCTGGCGCACACGGCGGGAGTTGTCGAGCGCGCCCTGACCCTTCCCGGAGACCGCGATGCCATTCGCTGGCAAGCTTCGCAAGTCGCGCTGGACATGGTGCGCAGGTATCTCTTATATGGCGCTGGAGAATCCAAGTTATCTTCGAAAGCGCAAAGCCGTATTTCCAAGAAAACGAGCTTCTAAAGAGGCGTAAGCGATGCGCTTGTTTGTGGCGCTAGAGATTCCGGAAGCGGTGCGCGACAATCTCGCATCTCTCCGGCAAAACTTTCCCGAATCTCCCTCAACCCTCCGCTGGGTACGAAGTGTGCCCACAGAAAAAGTTCAGGCCATAATCGAGGCGCTCCGTGGCGTTTCCCTCCACGGCCGGTTAAACGTCTGCTTTCGTGGGCTGGGTTGGTTTCTCGATGCGAAGACGGGGGTAATACTGTTTGCCATTATCGAAGATTCGAAGCCCCTGGCCGCGCTCGCTGCTAGTATCGACCACCGGCTGTTAGCCCTGGGTATCGCTCCTGAAAACCGCTCCTTCATGCCTCATCTCACGCTGGCGCGTGGCAACAGGTACGTCCCGGACAGTTCTAAAATTGCTCTTCGCCAGCTAGCGGATAAATACAAAAAACATGACTTTGGTTGCGTGACTCCCGAGAAATTTCATCTTATGGAAAGCAAAACATTGCCCACCGGCCCGATATACTCCAAAGTTCATTCGTTCCCGTTGGTGGCTGCGGGAAATTAAAATTATGTTTGGAATATCCATCACACTTCTCGGGATCGTGGTCACCGCTTATCTGTTCGGATCCATCCCATTTGGAATTCTGATCACCAGGATTTTTGGCTGCAAAGATATTCGCACCTCCGGCAGCGGAAATATCGGTGCGGCCAACGTAACGCGTGTCGCGGGTCCGGCCGCGGGTATTTTGACTTTGGTGCTGGATACCGCGAAAGGTTATGCGGCGGTCTGGCTGGCTGCG
>Ga0193729_1000620_pt1 | contig 18649 bp, 13 predicted proteins | sample U1c2metaG_FD_143036 | JGI IMG/M metagenome (GOLD analysis project Ga0193729, IMG submission 143036) | Soil microbial communities from a riparian zone of the East river system, Colorado, United States - U1c2 | ecosystem: Environmental > Terrestrial > Soil > Riparian zone | place: USA: East River...
AACACCGTTAGCGAGCAGCGCAGAGGCCAGCGTATCGCCGCGATAGCCCTGATAGCTCCGGCCGTCGAAGGTGAAGGGCAGGAGCTCTCTGCGGTCGATGCGCCCGCCATCATGAGTTCGAAACTTCATGGCGGTTTGGGTTCACCGCGCTTGTACACGGCGACGAAGTGATCGGTGGTGGTATCGCGCAGCGCGTTGAAGAATTGTCCGCAGCCTCGGGCATGGCGCCAGCGCTCGGCGTACACGCCTTTCAAGTTCTCGCGCATGTACAGAAAGCGCGTCCAGGTCTCGTCATCGGCTTGAGCAGGAGGGTTGGGGCGAATCAAGTGCGCTTCGCCGCCGTGGGTAAATTCCAGTTCCGGGCGCTCGCCGCAGTAAGGGCAGGGGATGAGCAGCATGGGTCAGTGGGCGACCGCGGCGGCCGCCGCCTCGTCGATGAGATTGCCGTCGCGAAAGCGCTCGATGGTGAAGGGCGCATTGATGGGGTGCGGCTCGTCGCGCGCGATGGTCCACGCGAACAGATGCGCCGAACCCGGTGTCGCCTTGAATCCGCCGGTGCCCCAGCCGCAATTGACATACAGCCCGGGCACGGGGGTCTTGGCGACGATGGGAGAGCGGTCCGGCGTCACATCGACGATGCCGCCCCAGTTGCGCAGCATACGCAAGCGGCGAAATTGCGGAAACAATTCGCAAATCGCTTCCAGCGTGTGCGTGTTGATGTGCAGCCCGCCGCGCTGCGTATAGGAAGTATAGGCATCCGTGCCGGCGCCGATCACCAGTTCGCCCTTGTCGGATTGACTGATGTAGGCATGAATGGTGTTGGACATCACGACGCAGGGAAAGACCGGCTTGATGGGTTCGGACACCAGCGCCTGCAATGGAAAGCTTTCCAACGGCAGATGCACGCCGGCCATGCGCATGACGACACTGCTGTGACCCGCGGCGGATACGCCGACCTTGGGCGCTTGTATGTAACCCCGTGAGGTTTCGACGCCCTCGACGGCGCCGTTGACGGCGCGGCGGATACCCGTCACTTCGCAGTTTTCGATGATGTCCACACCCAGGGCATCCGCGGCGCGTGCATAGCCCCACGCCACGGCGTCGTGGCGCGCGGTGCCGCCGCGTCGCTGCAGCGCCGCCCCGAGCACGGGATAGCGGATGTCGCCGGCAATGTTGAGCGGCGGGCAGAAAGCCTTGGCTTGTTCCGGCTCGAGCCATTCATTGTCCACGCCGTTGCAGCGGTTGGCATGCACATGGCGTTTGATCACCTGAATGTCATGCAGCGTGTGCGCCAGCATCATGACGCCGCGCTGGGAGAACATCATGTTGTAGTTCAATACGCTGGACAGGTCTTCCCAAAGCTTCAGTGAATGATCGTAGAGGGCGGCGCTTTCGTTGAACAAATAATTGGAGCGGATGACGGTCGTGTTGCGTCCGGTGTTGCCGCCGCCGATCCAGCCTTTTTCCAGCACCGCGATGTTTCTGAGTCCGTGCTCCTGCGCCAGGTAGTAGGCGGCCCCCAATCCGTGCCCGCCGCCGCCGACGATGATGGCGTCGTATCGTTGCTTGGGTTCAGGCTTGCGCCACTGCTGCTGCCAGCTGCGATGGCCCGACAGGCCGCGCCAAAGGAGCGAAAGCGCGGAGAAGTTTTGCTTGCGCATGATGGGCGCTCAGGCGCGAAGGTCCTTGTTTTCCGGATCATAAGGCGAATCGACCAGCACCGTCGCGTGGCGCCTTTCACCCAGGATCTCGATTTGAATCTTGCTGCCCACCTGCGCATGCTCGGGGCGGATATAGCCCAAACCTAGGCTCTTCTCGAGTGCGTGTCCGTAGTAACCGGCGGTCGCGCGGCCGATGATATTTCCTTCTGTATCGAACAGCGGTTCATTGCCGAGCGGATCCGCGTCGATGACATCGTGCACCTCGAATGTGACGAATCGATGCGGCACGCCCTTGGCCAACTGCGCCTCCAAGGCACTCTTGCCGGTGAATTCGCCCTTGTTCATGCGCACGAAGCGGTCCAGACCCGCTTCGAAAGGCGAGTAGTCGGGCGTCAGGTCGCTGCCCCACATGCGATAGGACTTTTCGATACGCAGCGATTCCATGGCGCGCATGCCGGCCATGCCGATATCGAATTCCGCGCCGGCCGCGAACAGGGCATCGAACAAGTGATGCGCATATTCGATCGGAAAGTGCAGTTCCCAACCCAGAGCGCCCACGAAATTGACCCGCAGCAGGTACACATCGGTGGCCAGCCCCACCTCGCACACCTGAGCGGTGAGCCAGGGGAAGGAGGTATTGTCCAACGGGCCATCCACCAACTTAGCCAGTACCTCGCGCGATCGGGGACCCGCCACCACGAAGCATCCGCGCGACATGGTGATATTGCGCAGCACGACGCTGCCGTCGGCCGGCAGGGTCTTGAGCAAATAATCGCTGTCGTAGCGTTCCGCAGCGCCGGCGCTCACGACATAGAAATGCTGATCGCCGATTTTGGTGATGGTGAATTCGGAGCGAATGCCGCCGCGGCGGGTGAGCGCGTGGCACAGCGACATGCGCCCGATCTTGGTGGGTACCTTGTTGGCCACCAGCGAATCCAGCCAGGCTTCCGCGCCGGGACCGGTCACGTCGTGCTTGGTAAAAGGAGTGAGATCGATGACGCCCACCTGTTGCCGAATTCGCAGCGCCTCGCGGCCCACATGCGGGAAATAATTGGTGCGGCGGAAACTCCAGCGATCTTTAGGCTCGACACCCGGGGGTGCGAACCAGTTGGCGCGCTCCCAACCGTAGCGCTGACCGAACACCGCACCCATGCGCTTCAACTTGTCGTAGACCGGACTGGTTTTCGCCGGCCGGGCATCGGGCCGCTCCTCATCGGGGTAGTGAATGACGAAGACATTGCGATAAGTTTCTTCGTTCTTTTGCACCACATAACGCTTAGCCGTGTAGGGGCCATAGCGGCGCGGGTCCACCGCCATCATGTCGATGCCGGGTTCGCCCTCGGTGATCCATTCGGCGAGTTGCCAACCCGAGCCGCCGGCCGCGGTGATGCCAAAGCTATGCCCCTCATTGAGCCAAAGGTTGCGCGCACCCCATGCCGGGCCAATCAATGGGCTGCCATCCGGGGTGTAGGCGATGGGGCCATTGACGATGTCCTTGATGCCGCAGTTGCTCAAGGATGGGACGCGCCGCTGCGCGGCCTCCACATGAGGCAGCAACCGGTCCAGATCGCCTTCGAACAAATTCTTGCCGAACCAATCGGGCACTCCGTCGGCGAAGTGCGCCGGCGCGCCGGCTTCGTAGGGACCTAAAATCCAGCCCAGACGCTCTTCGCGTAAATAGTAGGATTGATCCGATTCGCGCAGCACCGCGAGTTCACGGCCGCCGGCCTTGCGGTACGCCTTCAGCTCCTCCGACTCGTCGTACACGATGTACTGATGCTCAACCGGAATCGAGGGCACATTCAAGCCGAACATGCGGCCGGTCTGCCGTGCATAGTTGCCGGTAGCGCAGACCACGTGCTCGGCAACGATGTCGCCGCGAGTTGTCGTCAGATGCCATTCGCCGGAGGGCGTCCGCTTGACCGCGGTTACTTCCGTTTGCTCGTGAATCTCGGCGCCGCGGGACCGGGCGCCTTTGCGCAGCGCCATGGTCAGGTCCGCCGGCGCGATATGCCCGTCATCAGGATGATACAAGGCGCCCACGATATTCGCGGTTGCAGCGCCATCGCCCAGTTCGACCAGCGGCCAGAGCTCCTTGACCTCACTGGGTCCGATGATCTGGAAGGGCACGCCGATGGTGTTGGCCGTGCCGCAATATTTTTGATACTCATCCATGCGCGAAGGACAGGTGGCGAGCCGCAGATTGCCGGTGACGTGGAAACCGACTTCCTGGCCCGTCTCCGCCGGAAGGCGTTTGTAAAGATCCACCGAGTATTTGTGCAGTTGTCCGACGGTATAGCTCATGTTGAACAGCGGCAACAAGCCCGCCGCATGCCACGTCGAGCCGGCAGTGAGTTCGGCGCGCTCGAGCAGCACCGCATCCGTCCAGCCCTTCAGCGCCAAATGGTATAGCGTGCTGACGCCTACCACGCCGCCGCCGATCACGACGACGCGGCTATGTGTCTTCACGTGATGATCTCCCAACGCAAATACGTCCGGCAGTGTAACCAGCAGGGAAGCCGGCAGCACGCCAATTGCGACAGTCCCTTATGGAAATGCGACTGAACGACCCCCTCGTGGCATAATTCAGCGCATGGAATCTCCGGCTGTGCCGCGCAAGTGCAGGTACGCGTTTTTGACGCTGCCCAACTATTCCTTGATCGCGGTAGCCAACGCCGTGGAGCCCCTGCGCATGGCCAATCGCCTGATGGGCAGGGACGTCTACGAATGGTCCATGGTCAGCTTGGACGGCCTGCCCACTGAGGCCAGCAGCGGACTGAACTTATCGCCGACCGTGGCGCTCGACAGCATGGGCGGGGTGGACATTCTCTTCGTTTGCGGCGGAGTCCACGTCCGTGAAGCGGTGTCGCCGGTGCTTCTGACCGCGCTGCGCCGGCTGGCCGACAAAAAAGTAGCATTGGGCGGGTTGTGCACGGGAGGATATGCCCTCGCCAAGGCCGGTTTGCTGGACAACTTTCGCGCGACCATCCATTGGGAAAATCTCTCCTCTCTGCGCGAGCAATTTCCGCGAGTAAGAATCAGCGACCAATTATTCACGATTGACCGGGACAGGCTCACCTGTTCGGGCGGCACGGCGCCGCTCGACCTCATGTTGCATCTCATTGAAATGAGGCTGGGGCCCCGAATCTCGCAGCTCGTGTCAGAACAATTTGTCCTCGACCGTGTGCGGAAGGATACCGACCGGCAGTACATTCCATTGCGTGCCCAGATCGGCGTTTCACATCGCGGATTGATCCGCGTGGCGCAGCTCATGGAAGAGAACATCGAGAGGCCGCTGCCGCTGGAATCCATAGCAAAATCAACCGGATTGTCGCGCCGGCAGATTGAGCGGCTGTTCAAGCGCGATTTGAATTGCGTGCCCAAGCGCTTTTACCTGGAAATGCGGCTGCGGCGGGCGCGAGAGCTGCTGTTGCAAACGGCGATGCCGATTACGGACATCACTGCCGCCTGCGGATTCCAGTCGCCGCCGCATTTCTCGAAATGCTACCGCAGTCAATTTGGCTACCCGCCGAGCGAGGAACGCAAGATCGGCGGCAGATCCGCGGCCGGCGGCGCTGCGGCCGCGGCTGTTTGACGATCCCCGGGAGCTGTCGTTTATTGCTTCTAAAGCGTCGCTTTCCACGCCAAGCGACTCTCTGCAAAGTTGTTATGGTAATCAGACCGTTTCAGCCAGGAATTGACCCATGAGCGCACGCGATGCCATGTTGAGCCGCCTTCGGAAGCGCAAGCCCGCCACGCCGTTGGACAGGGAATTCTACTGTACTCAAGAGGACTACCAAGTCGAGCTGGAGATGATCTGGTACCGCGATTGGCTGTTCATCGGGCACGACTGCGAAGTCTCGAACGCCGGCGACTACTTGACCGTTCAAGTGGGAGAATATCCGATTGTGGTGGTGCGCGACCGGGAAGGCGGCCTGCGCGCTTTCCACAACAGCTGCCGCCATCGCGGCTCGCGAATCTGCTCCGCGGTGCACGGCACGGCGCCGCGCCTCGTCTGCCCCTACCATCAATGGACCTACCAGCTCGATGGCCGATTGATTGCGGCGCGCGATATGGGATCTGGTTTCGACAAGTCCCAGCACGGCCTGAAGCCGGTGCATTGCACCAGCGTGGGCGGCTATATCTGGATCTGCGTGGCCCGGGTCGCGCCTGATTTCGAGCCGATTCGCAAGCACATCGAGCCGTATTTCCTGCCGCATCACATGCACGACACCAAGGTCGCGTTTGAATCCACCATCATCGAGCATGCCAACTGGAAGCTCGTTTGGGAAAATAATCGCGAGTGCTATCACTGCGCCGTGAATCATCCCGAGCTGTGCCGCAGCTTTCCTGAGGATCCCGCGATTACCGGCGTGGAGGGCGCCGCGGCAAACCCCCGCATCACGTCCAAGTGGGCCCATTGGGAATCGATTGGACTGCCGAGCAAGTTTCACATCGCCGGCAGCGGCCAATACCGCACTGCGCGCATGCCCCTCGTCGAGGGCACGGTGAGCTTCACCATGGCCGGCAATGCCGCGGTGCGCCGGCCGTTGTCGCCTTCCATCAAGGAACCGGATGTCGGCACGTTCATTATGTTCAACTATCCCAGCATCTGGAATCACATCATGGGCGACCATGCGAGCTCATTTCGCATGTTGCCGATCAGTCCCACCGAGACCCAATTGACCACGAAATGGTTGGTGCACAAGGACGCGGTCGAGGGCGTCGACTACGACGTGAAGACCCTGACCGAAGTCTGGCTGGCGACCAACGAGGCGGATCGGCGCATCTGTCAGGAAAACCAGAAGGGCGTGATGTCGCCGGCTTACGAACCGGCGCCGTATTCGCCGGTGCACGAGAACGGCGTGACGCAATTCATCGACTGGTACGCCTCGCATCTCGAGGAGCGGCTGACCGAAGGCCAGCGCGGGAACCCGCTAGCGGCAGCGCGCCGCTAACGGCAGCAAGCGCAAAGGCGACAGCAGCCGCGACCATCGAACTAGACGCGGAAAACGTCTATTTTTATAGGACTAATGCCAAATAGAGAATCGCAGCTACCCTGAATGTTATCCCGGCAGTAGCGGGCGCAGAAAGGGCCTCACGCGGCGTCTAATTGGCGCACTGCGAGAATATCTTTGGGGCCGACCGGCCGCACTAGTTTAGTCGTAAGAGTCACTAGTGCTTGCGTGTGGCCGGTGGCAGTAACGAATTCCACTTCAATGGCATCTGCCGAATAGACATGAACGACGGCTCCAACATCGCCGCTCTTTAGCCCATGACTTGGCATGTCAGCCTTCATGACGACCGTATCAAATTCCCTAAAGCTCATTGGCTAATCCTTTGGGTATGCCGTAATAAAGCGCGGCATTTCCTGTGACCGCATATTTTCGACCATATTCTGTTACGTCCAATTGTTCCGCGTTCATCGATAACAATGACCGCAAGTCACCGCCCAGAACTTGCCAATTGCTTTGATCATAGCCAAGCGTTCGAAAGAACGTCGCCTTGTATCGGCCAATTGGATGCGTCGGAGACAACAAGTACTCGCGGAGTTTCTCCGCAGGAATAACGGCCGCATTTCGATTGATGAGGACCACAATACCCAGTCTAGCAGTCAATCCAACGCTGCCGAAGTGCGCCGTAACTGAACGTACAACCGAAGACAATTTTCCTGTTCAAGAAAACTCGCAAAAGGCTGACCGGCTGCTGAGTGCCCTTTCCAGTCGGTCGCGACAGCCAGCTTTAGGAAGCCGAATTCTTCGTCCGACGCAGGCACTTGGGCACAATTGTCGCTCGGTAAGTCCCGCGCTCAAACCTATTGAATTGACCGAATGGATAGGCCCAACTCATTACACAATTCGAAATTGATGTCGCCCTCCGCCCTTGGATCGTGCCGTACAACGCCAGATATTATTATGTAGCTGCCATTTTTTTGAACCAGCAATTTTCGCCACTTACCACTATCAAACAAACTTATGCAGTGGTTCCAATCCGGGTCACTAGGAGGTACAAAATGACCTGCTAGTTTTGAATATGCCTTCTCGCTAGTCCACAGATTCCGGCTGTCATCTCCATACCGGACAAATCCCCTGACCTCGACCAGTTGACCGTCTAGCGTTATGCCGGACCGCAAAATATCGTCAACGCTTAGGATTCTTTGGACATGTCCAGTGTGTGCGCAAGCGGTCTCCAATATAAGAAGACAACTCGCTAAGACGTTTGGGAATCGGCATTGGCTCATCTGTTCACGAGGTCCTGTTACCAACTCCAATAGACGTTGGGGTATCCCTACGCGCACTCCTTTCACCCTCAGGCATCGTATATCAGCATAGTAGACCAGGCGGCGAGCGTCGGCTAACCGGCGCGCAATATGTGCACTTCGGTGTCTGCAGTTGGCCGATACCGACAAGCCAAATCGTCAAACGATCGTCACCGTATTTCGAACTCCGCGACAGCTCATAAGCCAGCGAGTTATTTCTATTGGGCCCGCACTATACCGGCCGATCGCCGATGATGGTCGCCCGGTTCATGACGCGCCGGGAAGGCCGATAGTCATCGGTCGCATAGTGCTGCGTCAGCCGGTTGTCCCAAAACGCCACATCACCGTCGCGCCACTTCCAGCGCACCACGAATTCCGGCCTTGAGCAATGTGCGTAGAGCATCGGCAGCAGTGCGCGGCTTTCGGCTGCTAAGAGTTCGTTGATGTGGGTGGTGAATCCGTCATTGACGAATAGGCCACGCCGGCCGGACACCGGATGCGTGCGCACGACAGGGTGAGATACGGGAGGATTGTTGCGCTTGGCCGTCTCCAGACGCTCCTGCGCCTCAGGCGTCATGGCAAATCGTTCGGTGGGAAACGATTGGGTGATGTTGTGCGTCGCCGTCAATGGCTTCAAAAAAGCCTGCATGGCCGGCGAGAGCGCTTCATAGGCGGCGATATTGCTCGACCACAGCGTATCGCCCCCCTGTGGCGGGAGCACACGCGCGACCAGTACCCCGCCCATGGGCGGCGTCTGCGTGAACGTGACATCGGTGTGCCAGATCGCATTGTCTTGAAGATCGACCAGGTCGGTGTCGAGGACGATGATTTCCGGCACATCGGCATGCTTGGGATAGATAGGGTGTATGTGCAATTTGCCGAAATGCGCGGCGAAATCTCGATGTTGAACCGGCGTCAGCGTTTGATCGCGAAAAAACAGCACATGATGTTCCGCCAATGCCGCGATGATCGCCTTGCGGGTGGGTTCATCGAGCGGATCGGACAGTCGAATCCCTTGGGCCACGGCGCCGATGCTGGAAGTTAAGCGGGTAAGTGAAATCAGACCTGTTCGCCTCGTTCTGACAGTGCAGCGCCCTCGAGCTTCAGCGGCTTGGAGTCCAATTGCCGGCGGCTTCGGCTGGCACGGCCCAGCAAAGGAATGGCAAAGAGTGCAAGGCCGGCAGCGCACATGACGTACCAGGCAGGCGCATAAATAGAGCCCGCCGATTGCTGCTTGGCCCAGGTCAGGATCATCGGCGCGAAGCCGCCGAATAGGGTGAAGGCGCCGTTGTAAACCAAGGAGGTGCCGGTCGATCTCACCCCGGCGGGGAAAATCTCCGACAGTGCAGCGGGCGCGACGCCAACGAAGCTGGCCACGAGTATGCACAGCGTGGATTGAACCACGAGCAGCGTCGGCAGCGTCGGATCGGCTTTGAGCCACAGGAACAGGGGCAGGACGCAAACGAGCAGGGCCGTCGCGCTGGCGAATAGACTCACCCGCCGGCCGATTCGATCCGAGAGTGATCCGAACCATACGCAGCCAATGACAAAGGGCACGTTGCCGATCAATGAGGCGCCGAAGGCTTGGCTGGCGGTAAAGTGAAAGGTGTCGGGTCGCTGAACATATGTGGGCAGAAAAATCATCAGCACATAAACGGCCACCGCCCACAGCACCGCCACCAAAAAACCAATCAACAAGGTTTGACCGTGATGGCGGAAAATCTCGAGCAGCGGCACTCGGTTGCGTGCGGGCTGGTCGCGGCGCAGGGCCGCTTCGGCGCAAAATTCCTCGGTTTCGTCCAAGGTGCGGCGCAGGTATAAGCCAACCGGCGCGATGGCGAGTCCGAAAATAAAAGGCAGACGCCAGCCCCAGGCACGCACCTCACTTCCACTCAGTAAGGCCGTGACCAAGAACGCCGCCAAGGCGCCCAGTATATTGGACAGTCCCATACTGGCCTCGAGCCATGAAGCGACCCGACCGCGTTGTTTCGGATCGCCCGTTTCCAACAGGTAGGCGGTTGCGCCGCCCACCTCGCCGCCGGCAGAAAATCCCTGCAGCACTCTGCCCAGCAGCAACAGGATGGGCGCGCCGACGCCGATCGTCGCGTAGGTCGGTGAAAACGCAATCACACCGGTTCCCGCAGCCATCAACAGGATGGTCAAGGTGAGCGCGGCTTTGCGGCCGGCTCGATCGCCGTAATTTCCGATGAGCATGGCGCCTAACGGCCGCACGACGAATCCCAATCCAAAAAACAGGAAAGTCTTTACCAGGCGGATATCGGGTCCGTCGCCGGGGAAGAAGCTCTCGGCGATGTAGCCTGCAAATAGCGCGTAAACGGTGAAGTCATACCACTCGAGCATATTGCCGATGGAGGTCGCGACAATGGCCCGCGTTTTCCTCGATGTTGGCCGGCTCGTCACGGGTTTTTTTCCCTTACAGCAGCGGATGCACGGGACTAAAAACGGGCGTCAGCAAAAAACGCCTGACGAACACCGCATAGCCTCGGTATACATATTGACCATTGACCTCGAGCAGAGACTCGCGATTCTCGCGGTAATAGCGCGGGATGTCGTACCAGGGCATGGTGGGCTTCAAGTGATGCACGACATGCAGATTGTTGTACAAGTAAAGCAAGCCGAAGACGACGTTCGATTCGACCGCGGCGGTACGTTGCGATGAGTCCTCGGCGGCCCGATGTTCGTAGAACGCTCTTAGCAGGCTCAAGCTCATGCCAGGGTAGGCAATCAGCAAGCAGTACTGCCACCACGGAAAATGGCAGACGCCGGAAATGAACCAAAACAGCAGGGCGACGGCGAGGGCATGCACCGCCCAATGCGGCAGGTGACCAAAGTCGCCCTGTGCGACGCGCTTCGATTCCTTTGCACCTAAGCTCCATAAACGCAGCGCCGGGCCAATCAGCAATCGGCCGGCGAGCGTCTGATTGAAGGTGAGCACGGCGCGCATGAACGAACCCATGCGTTGCCAGTCGGCTTGAAGCACGTAGTACGACTCGGTATCGACGCCGGGCACCGTCAAGTTGATGTCGCGATGATGAGTGGTATGGCTTTTGCGGTACAGGGGAAAGGGAAACCACAGGCCAATGGGTGGAAACACCAGGGCAAATCGCAACCACGCCGGTACACCGCGAAAGGAATGAATGGCCTCATGTTGCAGCGAAAAATGCCAGGCCAGAAGATAGGCGCCCACCGGCATCATGAACCACCAAGGCAGCGCGGCGTTGTACCAAATGAGTGCTCCCCAGGCGGCGTAGATGACCAGCGCCACGATCCAGGTCGGACCATCAACCTGACGGAATGCCTTTCGGAACATCAGCTGATCTTACACAACGAAGGCGGGATGCACGATTTCCGCCAATGCATGCGCGCGCCAGTAAGCCGTTGCCGACTCAAAACTGATCCGCAACGCGTCATAGTCGCAAGGGTCGGGCGTTACGAAATGCGACAACTCCAGGCCGGCCAACAGGACCTTGAGCGCGGGATCTCGATGCGCCGCAGTAAACGCGGCCCGCAAAGCCGTCGCTCCTTCATTCGAGGCTACCAGGGGCGGTATGGGGGTACGGGCGGTGCGTGCCACGGTGCGCAGCTTCGAGGTGAGATCGCCACGATGCTTTTGCAGCAACCGGTAGGCGTAGGCATCGATGGGCGCCACATCGGCTGTGCCGGCGACGACCGCGGTGACGGCGCCCAAGGGAGTGATCGCCGGCGCGGCAATTTCCCGATACAGCGGCGAGCGAGCGCCGGCCTTGCTGCTGCGTGCCACGTCGAACGCCATGAGATATTGCAGCGCGGCCGCATATCCGGACTGAGAATTCGGCGCAGTCAAGCAGAGTGTGCCGCCGAGTGTTGATTCGAGATCATAAAAGCGGCTGTCGCGGCGCACGACCAGCTCGCTCCAGTATTCGGGGCGGCCGGCGAATTCAGCCGGCGATGGAACCGGCGCCGCGATGAGCGTGGGCTTAGGATCGGCACGGGAGTAGGGCAGCCCGCACATGAATACGGCGGCCATATCCGTCCGACGCCACAAGTCATCGATGGCGGCCGGCGGGGCGTGTTCAATCACCTCGACATTCAAACCGCCCTGCGCGGTCACTGCGGAGAGCAACGCGCGCCACAACTCGCCAGTCTGCGCGCCCACCGCATACATGCGCGCATTGGCGATCATCGACTACGGAACTCGCGGCGCGTCGGGTTCGCGCGCGTTGTCGCGATAAAAATTCGACGCAGGGTTGGCGCGAATAAATGCCGCAGCGGCTTCGTGAATCGGTTGAGTGGCGGTCGCGGCGCTCGCGCCGTTCAAGGGCAAAGCGGCGCGAAAGGCGCTCCAGACCGCAGTGGGCGAGGCGCCAAATTGGCGGGAAGCATCTTCAGTTTTTCGAATGTCCAACCAATAGGTTCCCGTCAACAGGTCTTCGGCCAGGAGTTCAATGGTGTCGTCGACGGCTTGGCGGGCGCGCTGCACCTTGAGCCGGGTCTGCCCCTGCAGATCTTCCACCGTTTGGATCAGAGCCATGCCCTGCGGCGGCACCGGATTGATCAGGCCCTGAATCTCCTGCATCAGCGAGGCGACGTCGATCTCGCTGCCCTCGGCCAAATGAAAACGTCCGGGTTCGCCCGGAGCTTCCGCGGAGTTGCCGATCACCGTGAAAAACCTATTGGTGAAGCGCAGCATTCTTTGCGCGACCACCACATCCATATTGGCGAGTGCGATGGTGAAGGCTTCGATTTCGTTGGCCATGGGGTACGGGTCCCAATTGGCATTGGAAAATACGTAGCCGTGCTGGTAGTGATTGCGCGGACCACCCTTGACGTAGAACTGTGCCAGCTGCGGCGTCGCGAGCTCCCAGGAATCGGCCGGCGAAGCGCCGACCAGCACCGCGGGATTGTGATCGGATGAGTTCATTTGCACCTGGGTGACATCACGCAGCTGTGCCCAAGCCTGCCATGCGGAGCCCTGGCGAATGGAGGAGGCGCGCAGGCTTTCCGGATCCTGAATGATCCGCTTCGCGTCCAGCTCGAACAAATAGCTGCCTTTGAGCATGTCGAGCACGCGAGACGCATCCCAGTTCAACCACTTGAAGGGACGATTGGCCTGCACGGGCTGCGACAGCGGTGAGACGCTGCTGTTCATGCCATTGAGATCGATGGCATAGATCAAATCGGCCCAGGACAATGCCTCGCGCGAGTCGTAAAGCAGCAGTGCCACCTGGCCCGTGGCATAGGAATTGGTGCTCTCGAGCGCACTGTCATCCGCGTCCGTGGGCGCCAGGGGTTCGAGCGCCGCTTGCTTGAGCGCCTGCGCGGCGGGCATTCGCACGCCGCGGTAATGAGCGAAGCCGGCGCCGACCATGGTGGCGGCGATGTTGGTGAAGGGGCCCAAATCACCTTCTCCCACCGTACCGCGCGATTGCACCACCGGGGTGATTCGTTCATTCAGCAAGTCCAGCAGTCGCTGAGTCAATTGCGGACTCGCCGCCTCGTAGCTCATGGTATTGGCGCGCACCACCAGCATCGCGCGCACGATTTCTTCGTCGCTGACTTCCGGGCCCATTCCCGCGAGCGCGCCGCGGCGAAATATCTGCAGCTGCCGCTCGGCGAGGAATTTCTGATTAGCCGGCGACAACGGATCCCCGGTAAAGATGAGCTTTTCGCGCCCTGAGCCCGAGCCGCGGTTGAACCAGTAGACCGGCACGCCTTCATTGGCTGCCTCCAGGAGCAGCGCGTGCGCATCGGCAGAACGCTGACGGGCTTGCGCACTCAGCGCCACCTTTGCGCCGTAGCGGGCGACCTCGACCACCTGGTCAATGCTCAGATCCTTGCCCGTCAGGACAACGGTCCGATTTTCCATCGTCGGCGCGATCGGACGATAGGTGATCGACGCAGCGGAGGCAGGCGCCGACAGCGTGAGGGCAGCCCATCCCGCGATACTCAGTGCGAGGTCTGTTCGCGGCGCGCGCAAGCAAGGTTCAGGCTGTTTTGTCATTCGCACTGAATCACCCGTAGCGGCTGACTCCCATTTCGCGCAGCGCGTCGCCGATGGCGCGCACCGCATCGCGCAATATGCCGGGGCCTATGGCGCCGATGCAGCCGACTCGAAACGTCTCGACCGCGGTCAATTTGCCCGGATACAAGATGAAACCGCGCTCGCGAACCCGCCGGTAAAATTCGGCAAAGTCGTACTTAGGATCGGGCGGGGCGTGGAATGTCACGATGATCGGCGCCTGCAGCGCATCGGGCAGGAAGGTCTTGAGGCCCAGCGCCCGCATACCGGAAACCAGCGCGCGGCAATTTTCGATGTAGCGCGCCAAACGAGCGGGCTGTCCGCCCTGCGCCAGGAACTGATCCAGCGCGGCGCGCAGGGCGGCGAGAACATGCGTGGGCGGCGTAAAGCGCCACTGACCGGTCTTCTGCATGTACTGCCACTGATCGAGCAAGTCCATGACGAGCGACGCGCTATTGTTCGCCGAGGTTTCCAATGCCACGCGGCGGGCGACCACCATCCCCATGCCCGGCACTCCTTCGAGACATTTTCCCGACGCCGTGATCAAGCCGTCGAATTCCAATCCACGGGCATCGATGGGAATGGCGCCAAAGGAGCTCATGGCATCGATGACCAGCCGGCGGCCGCGATTGGCCACGGTGGCGGCGATTTCGGGCAGCGGATTCAAGATGCCCGTACCGGTTTCGCAATGTACTTGCGCCACGTGCGTAATGGTCGGATCGGCGGCCAGCGCGGCATCGATCCGCACAGGGTCGGACGGTTCTTGTTCATCATGGGGCAGCACCACAGCCTCGCGGCCTTGGTACTTGAGGATCCGCGCAATGCGCTTGCAATAGGCGCCATTGTCCGGCACCAAAACCTTGCCGTGCCTGGGAACGAGCGTTCCGAGCGCCGCTTCGACCGCAAAGGTGCCGCTGCCCTGCAGGGGTACGCAGACGTGATCGGTCTGCGCATGCACGATGGCCAGCAAATCGCGGCAGACCGAAGCGGTCATGGCGTTGAAGGCGCCGTCCCACGATCCCCAGTCCGAGAGCATCGCAGTCTTTGTCCCGGTCGAGGTGGTCAACGGACCCGGCGTCAGCAATATCGGATCTGTCATGCGGCCCCCTGCAGTGCATCTCCCAGCGCAGCCTTGAGTGGTCCGAGCCACGGCTCGAAGTTCTTCCACTGCTCGAGTCCCTCGCGGAATATGGGCTGCCGAACCTGTTCCGAGCTCGCGGTGCGTACGCTGCGCTCGGTTTTGTGAAAATCCAGGCAGGCGGACTCGAACTCGAGTCCGCAAAAGTCGAGGAGCCGGCGGACATTTGCGTCGAGATCCTCGACGATGCTCTCGTGGTCTATCTTGAGAATCCGTCCCGGCAACACGGCATTCCAGTGATCCATCAGCGCAAGGTAGGTCCGATAATAGCGCGCGATGTCCTCGATGCTGTAGGTAAACTCCTGACCGGAGGCAAACAGTTGCTTGAAATTGCTGAAACAGCAAGCCATGGGTTCGCGGCGCGCGTCGATGATCCTGGCGTTCGGCAGCATCAGATGAAGCAGACCGATGTGCCTGAAGTTGTTCGGCATCTTGTCGATGAAGAAGGGCTTATCGGTGCGGTAGATGCGGGTATCGCTCAGGTACTTCTCACCCAGGCGAAGAAACTCCTCATCGCTCAAATCCGCCAGCACGCGCGGATAGCGCGGATTCGCGGTGCCGGCTTCCTCACGGCCTTGCAATTCGTGGACGATTCTTTGGATGTCCGCAAGCTCGTGCGTGCCTTCAACGCGTGAATGAGAGGCAAGGATCTGTTCGAGCAACGTGGACCCGGAGCGCGGCAGCCCCACGATGAATATGGGATCCGCTTTGCTCGAGCCGACGCCTGCGCGGCGCGTGAACAGCTCCCGCGTACAGGTGCTCATTTGCATGCGGGTATTGCGCTCAATGATTTCAGGCCGATAGCGTATCTCGGCATGTTTGAGCTGATTGCCGCGCTCGTAATAGCGGTAGGATTTCTCGTAGTCGCCGCGATCCTCGAGGGCTTTTCCCAAGGCGAAGCACAGATGGTAGCGATCGGCCGGCGATATCCCCGGCCGCGCTTCTTCATCTAGCATGCGGCCGAGCTCGTCGTCGGGGAAGCGGTAGGTCTTGAGATTGGCAAGGCTCCAATAGGCATCGCCGTAATCCGGACGGGCCGCGCTCGCCGCGCGATAGGCATCGATGGACTCCCCGCGCCTGCCCAAGGTCTTCAGCGAGTGGGCGATCGAAAGATGCAGTTCCGCCGCCTGCGGCGCGTCGATGAGAAGCTGCCGATACAGGCTCAGCGCCTTTTCGTTGGCGCCGATCCCGACGCAGGCGGTGGCGTACAGAGTCTTGAACTGCCGGTTTTCTGGCTCCTGCGCCAGGAGTTTCTCGAGTTCCTCGATGGCGCGGGTGTGCTTATGCCGATCGAGCAGAACCCGTGCATATTCGAACCGCGCCTTCCTGTAGTCAGGGGCGAGTTCCAGGACGGCCTCCAACAGTATTTCCGCATCGTCCAGCACGTCGTGCGCAATGCCGATACGGGCGAGCAGGCGCATGGCCTCGACGTTGTTGCCGTGCTTCTGCAGGTAGGCCCGTACAATGGATTCGGCGGGGGCTAAATCGCCATCCGAGAACAACGCGGTCGCGGTCACAACTTCGGCGGGCAGATTTTTCAACGTGGCCACATGATCGGCCGCCATGCCGGCGTTTTCCCGATTTCCGGTCATGCGGTACAGTCCCTCGAGCTTGGCCCAGCTCGCAGGAAGCGCCACATTGATGTTCACCGCCTTGAGATAGGCTTCGATCGCCCGTGGCGCGTCTCGCAAAGCCACATGACAGTGACCGCGCTCCTGGTGCAGACGGCTGAACCGCGGATGGTGCCGCTCGAGGCGATCGAGGGTTTCGAGTGCCGCAGGAATCTGGCCGAGATAGCGATGGCTGACGGCCGCCATGTACAAAACGTCGCGGTTCTCAGGGACCTGCTCGGCAAGTGCGTTGGCCGCCGCGAGAGCATCGGCGTAGCGGCGCTGCTCGAGCAGTCCGCGAATGCGCACGACTTCTGCTTCTACCGGCGAGGCCGGAGCAGCGCTCGACTCGAGGTCAGTCATCATGCGCATGGCTCCAGCTCGGTGAGGGCCTGCAGGGGACCCAAGTGTCTCTCGTAATTGCGCCAGCGTCCTGCGGCTGACGTGCTGATCCGCTGTCGCACCTGCCAGTTGCTGGCCGTGATCACGGTGCGCTCGGTCTCGTGAAATCTCAGACAGCGCGGGTCCCAGGGCAAACCCACGAATTGCACGATTTGTCGGATCCATGCTTCCGGATCTGCCACTAATTTCTCGTAAGGCACGTCCAGGGTCGCGCCCTCAGGCAGGCTAGATCGCCAGTGCGCCATGAGGCGGGAGTATTGCGTGAAGTAATGCGCGATGTCCTCCAAGTCGTTCGCGTAAGTATGCGTGTTGGAAAGAACTTGAAAGTAAATGGACAGACCGGTATCGAGCGGATTCCTCCGCATATGAAGGATGCGCGCATGCGGAAAAGCTGCATGGATCAATCCCAAATTCATGAAGTTCGCCGGCATTTTGTCGATCACGCGCGAAGCGTCGGCCGAAAAGCTCGCCAGCAGGCCCAAGTATTTCTCGGCCGCCGCCGGTATGGCTCCACGGTCCTCGGTTCCGCGCAGCGCCGAGGATTCATAGTCGACGCAGGCGGTGTGCCAAAAGCGCAATTCGCCGCAGCCGAAAGCTTCAGGGTGCGAGGCGAGGATTTGCTCGGTCAACGTCGTACCCGAACGCGGCATGCCGACGATGAAAACCGGGCGCCGCGACTCATTGCCCTGCGGTCGCGCCCTGCGCAGCCAATCTGCATCGTACAGCGCGATGATTTGATCGACGCGCCGAGCAAGACGCGCACCGTCGTATTTCAGAGCGCTGCGCTTTTTCAGCTCATTGGCAAGGCGGTAGCTGGAAAATGCCTTGTCGAAGTCCTGCACGTCATCGAAATATTTTCCGAGGGCATAGCGCAGATTGATCTCCTGACCAACAGCCAGGGACTTGCCGAGAAGCCTTTGCGCGGCGGCGAGCCAGGCGGGGTCCGGCTGCATTTTGCGGTAGCGAGCGAGGCCGGCCCAGGCCTCCGGTTGATCCGGCGCGATTGCAATCGCCCGTCGGAACAGCTGCTCGGCGTCGTCAAAACGGCCGAGGTCTGCTTGAATTTCGCCAAGCAACGCCAGCGCTTCGCTCGAGTCCGCGGCCAACTCCAGGGCCTTGCGGCAACTCTTCTCTGCCTCAGCAATGCGGCCGGTCTGACGCAGCACCTTGCCGGCGGCGATGTGCGCCTCGGTGTAACGCGGCTTGAGTTCGAGCGCTCGCGCATAACTTGCGGCCGCCTCGTCCATCAACCCCAAGTCGAACAGTGCATTGCCCTTGAGCAGCTCTGCCTCGGCGGAAGCCGGCTCCAGCTCGAGTGCACGCCGGCAGTGGATCAAGGCCTCCCGGGGGCGGCCGAGGGCGTGCAGTGCATTTCCCAGATTGGCGTGCGCGCCGGGAGCATTGGGCCGCAGGGCGAGGGCTCGCCGATAACTGGCCACGGCCTCCTCAAAGCGCCTCAAGGAGAGCAGCGCGTTGCCCAAGTTATTGTGGGCTTCAGCCAGGTCCGGCCGCAGCTCGAGCATGCGGCGGTAGTGGTGCACCGCGTCTTCAAGCTGCCCT
>Ga0193729_1000621_pt1 | contig 18649 bp, 14 predicted proteins | sample U1c2metaG_FD_143036 | JGI IMG/M metagenome (GOLD analysis project Ga0193729, IMG submission 143036) | Soil microbial communities from a riparian zone of the East river system, Colorado, United States - U1c2 | ecosystem: Environmental > Terrestrial > Soil > Riparian zone | place: USA: East River...
CGGGCGCATCCGGTGACAATAGCTAGATTTGGTTTCAATTTGCAGTATTTGAGTGTTTCGCTGCTTTGGCGCGATCGGAAGGTTATTTTTGAGGCTGATTCCTTTTTTTAACGTGGTATCATAGTTAGCGGTTCCCATTCCAGTTGTGGGTCACACGCTATGAAACCGAGGAGTCCTTCCACGGGCGGTAAGGGGCAATTTCCGCACACCGACTACTTTTTCCATTCTGGTTTTGGCCAATGGCAGGGCGGCTATTTTCCGCCTTACGACGGAGAGGACAGATACGGATTCAGGAATTTTTACAATTTGGGACGCGAATTCCGTATCGAGGCTGCACGGGAACGGGCCAGGGAAATGGCGGTGTTTGCATTGATTGTTCTGACCTCGGCGTGGCCGGTGCTCTATATGGTGGTCACCGTGGTAAAACTGCTGAGTAAGGGTCGCCCGTTGGACCAGTAGCGAGTCTTCTGCGATCTGATCGACGGCAATCTTTCCCAGCTAAATGCTCCGGAAGGGCGAGACGCCCGACGACCCACAGACTCGCCACGGGACGAATCCGTCCGACTGACGGCCAAGATGTCTGTGCTACTGCTTTGGCCAGAGAAATTCGTCACGGTATTCGGGCGTTTTTTCCGGAGCAAGCCCATGGCGTGCGACGTTTTCGGTCACGACGCGCGGGATCAGGAAGTTCAGCAAATAATCTTCGCCACCGGCTTTAGTGCCGCTACCGCTCATCTTGAATCCGCCGAAGGGATGACGGCCGACGATTGCACCGGTGCACGGGCGATTGATGTAAACATTACCGGCTTCCAACTGCGCTTTGACGCGCTCGATGTTGGCTGGGCTGCGCGAGAAAAAGCCGCCGGTCAATGCGTAATCAGTGCCGTTGGCGACTTCGATCGCTTCATCGAGGTCGCGCACTTTTAGTACACTCAGCACTGGGCCGAAGATCTCCTCGCGCGCGATCCGCATGTTTGGTTTCACGCCAGTGAAAATCGTAGGCGGAATGAAATAACCGTGCGGCGGGAGTTCCTTTGCCTGATACGCAAGTGTCGCCTCGCTTTTGCCGACCTCGATGTAATCCAGAATACGCCGGTAAGCGGCCTCATCAATTACCGGCCCGACCACGATGCCCGGTTCGTCCGGATTGCCGACGCGCGCGCTGGCGGCGGCACCAAGCAAACGTTCCATGACGCGGTCGTAGTTTTCTTCGAGAACGATCAGCCGCGAGAGCGCGGAACATTTCTGGCCCTGAAAACCGAACGCGGAATAAATCGAATCGACAATCGCTTCATCCAGATCGGCGTCGGAATCGACGATCATGGCGTTTTTGCCCCCCATCTCACAGATAACGCGCTTGAGCTCGCGTTGGCCTTCGCGCGTTTTGCCGGCAGTCTCCCAAATCCAAAGTCCCACCTCGCGCGACCCTGTGAAGGCGATCAAATCGACATCTTTGTGATCAACCATGTGCGCACCGATCACCGAGCCTTTGCCGTTGAGAAAATTCAATACGCCGGGCGGCACGCCGGCTTCTTCGTAAATTTCCATCAGCATGGCGCCGATGATGACTGATTGCTCGGATGGTTTCATGATCACCGTGTTCCCCGTGACGAGCGCAGCGCTAACCATGCCGCACAAGATCGCCATCGGAAAATTCCACGGCGCGATGACCAGCGCGACGCCGCGCGGCCAGTAATGCCGGTAGCTCTCTTCGCCGGGCACATTTTGCGTGAGCCGCGGCCGGCCTATCAAGCGCATCTGGCGGGCGTAGAAGGTACAGAAATCGATGGCTTCGCGAATGTCGCCGTCGGCTTCCGCCCACGGCTTGCCGACCTCAAAGACTTCCAGAGCGGAAAGCTCAAATCGGCGGCGCTCGAGAATTTCAGCGGCGCGTTCCAGCAATTGACAGCGCTCTTCAAATGAAGTGCGACGCCATTTCTCGAACGCCGTGCGCGCAGCGGCGACGGCGCGTTCAGCTTCGGGGATGCCAGCTTCAGCGGCGTAGCCGACGATTTGGTCTGGCTGGCTCGGATTGACCGAGGAAAACATCTTATCGGTCGAAATCTTTTCGCCGTTGATCGTGAGCGGAACTTTGCGCCCAAATTGCTTGCGCTGTTCGCGCAGCGCAGCCCGTATTTTTTCCTGGTTCTCGGGCAACGCGAAGTTCGTTAGGGGCGCATTTTCATAAGGAGCGCCCGGCTGTGTCTTGGGTGTGGTTGTTGTCATGTTTATAGTGGCATTTGATGGCGGTAGAACGCCGTTTCGGCTCCCGCGCAAAATTTCGCAGGGATTGCGCAGCAGTTCTTTTGCGGAAACTTTCTCGGAAAATTTTGCGCGCAAAAATCCTTCATTTGACGTGTTCTCGAGCAGGCGTCGCACCAGATAGGACATCCCGGGAAGCAGTTCACCGACTGGGCAATATTCGCGGACACGATAGCCCATATCAACCAACGCGCGCTTGATTGGTCCGGCCATCCCATAGAGCAACTGAAACTCGAAGCGACTGCGATCGATCCCGAGTTCATCTGCAAGTGTCTGTGCGTGCGCGATGCTCCGAACATTATGCGACCCGAAGGCAGAGGTAACCACGGCTTCGTTTTCCAATAGCAATCGCGTGAGCGTTTCGAAGTTCGCATCGCTCTCCGGTTTTTGAAGATAGACAGGAAAATTCCAGCCGTTCTGACGCGATTTCGTTGTTTCGTAGTCCCAGTATGCACCTTTCACCAGCCGGACCGCGAACCTCGTACCTCGCGTGCGACCCCAATCGATCAGGTCGCGCAAATCGGTCTCAGAATCTCGTAAATAGGCTTGAATCACGATCCCGGCATGTGGCCAATCCTTAAACTCTTCCTCCGTGAAAACGGTTTTGAACAATTCGAGAGTAGTATTTTTGTGCGCATAGCTTTCCATGTCGAAATTGATGAAAGCGCCGAGCTCACGCGCGCGACGCAGCAGCGGCCGCAGCTTTGGCGCGAGATGGGCGACCGCGTCCGCCGGATCGGCCGGACTCATTTGCGAATAAAGCGCAGAAATTTTGACCGAAAGATTTACAACCGGGAAAAGCTCTGAATTTTTACCCAACGGATCGGTCCAGTATTTCGTTTCGCCTGCGAGACTCTCCAGTAAGTTCTGATAACGCGCCGCATATTCATCGGCCTCCGTTTCACTGACGACAGCTTCTCCCAAAAGATCGACAGTAAATCCAATTCTTTGCGCGCGACGCTTGCGCAGTGTCCGCATCACATCGTTCGGATTTCTGCCGGCGATGAACTGGCGTGCCATTTCGGAAACGTTCCACCGCAGGATGGGCCCGCTGATCCAAGGAACCATTCGGGCCAGACGGATACCGGCCCCCAGAAATTCCGAAACCTTTCGTGAATCATGCGCATTGGCGAAATACTCCTGCAGATGCTCAACAATTTCGCCTGAAGTGCGCAGCGACGGGAGAACATCGACAAATCGAAACAGTTGCAATTTGAGCTGTTCATCGCGCATCGAGAGCGTCATCAGTCGCTGATAAAATCCAGCCTTGCTGAAGAGCGACTCAGGATGTTTATCGACCAGTCCCAAGATGCGCCGTCCGCGCTGCTCGACTTCGCTTTGGAGCGACCTCATCCGGCGAAATTAGTTCGCCCCAATGGGTTAAGCAAAGAGGGAACCCTAGCCTTCATTGCTCCCCAAAAAAAAATTACGCCCGGATACGGTCAGTTTGCGGCTGGTTTCCGAAACTAGGATGAAATTGCTTCAAGCAATTTTGAGGAGCAAGTGGAGGAGATTTGCCTGGCAGACTCCGGAGGCCCAGGGCTCGGATCTGTCAGGCAATCTCTTTTTGTGCTGATTGATCGGGGGCGGAAACTCGCGTAGCAGACAGGATAATGATCGTAGAGCATCACGAGTTTGCGAGTGATAACACCGCACCGATTTGCCCCGAGGCGTGGACTGCCTTGCAGGAAGCCAATGCGGATTACGTCGCGGCATACGGCGAGGACCATTGGACGGAGCGCGTATGCGACCAGATCCGTGAAATCTTCGAGACTGATTGTGATGTTTATTTTGTTTTCACCGGCACGGCGGCGAATGCGCTGGCGCTCGCGCAGATCTGTCAGTCATTTGGCAGCATTATCTGCCACCAAAATGCCCACATTCAAACCGACGAGTGTGGCGCGCCGGAATTTTTTACCGGAGGATCAAAACTGCTTTTGGTCGGGGGCGAAAATGGCAAGATCGATATTGGCCAGACAGAAGCGCTACTCGCGCGCAGCAACGAGCTGCATTCGCACAAGCCGGGGGCAATCAGCATTGCACAGGCGACCGAGTTCGGAACGGCTTATACGCGCGACGAAATTGCGGCGATCGCTGGCGTCGCCCGCTCCTATGAATTGTTTGTGCACATGGACGGTGCGCGTTTCGCGAACGCGGTGACCTCGCTCGGCTGCGCACCAAAAACGATCACCTGGGAGGTTGGAGTTGATGTTCTCTGCTTCGGCGGGACAAAAAATGGGACGGCCGCTGGCGAGTTAGTGATATTTTTTAACAAGGAGGTTTCGCGCGGGTTTGACTATCGAGTGAAACAAGCCGGACATCTCGGTTCCAAGATGCGTTTCCTGGCTGCATCGTGGATGGGACTTTTGATGGGGGACGCCTGGCTGCGAAACGCCCGGCACGCCAATCGCGCGGCACTCCAGCTTGCACAAAATCTGCAACGCAAAGCGAACGTCGAGGTTGTATTCCCGGTGCAGGCAAATGCGGTCTTTGCGCGGATGGATGATCAACTCGCACGCTGCCTCCAGGTGCGCGGCTGGCATTTTTACAAATTTATTGAGCCGGATGTTTATCGTCTGATGTGTTCCTGGGCGACCACTGAGAGTGATATCGGCGATTTCATTCGTGACGTTACCCTAAATCATTGAACGAATAGCGATCAGTGACATCTGTATGAAGGTAAAATGAATGCGCTTGTCCGAATTTTGATGCTTGCTCCCATCCTGCTTGGCGGGTGCCGGGCGACCCACGACGTAGCGGCTACTTCCTACCACGTGACCCGCGGCGCAGCGGTCGGCTCTTACAAAGTGGCTCGGGCCGTCGCGGTCGGTTCATATCGTGTTGCCAGTGCTCCGGTTCATTATGCCACGCGAAAGCGAGGCGACGAGTCGTACACAACCGCGGCAACGGACAGCGTGCCATCGGATGTCACCAACCCTGGCCAGTCAGTTCCCCCGCCGGAACAAGCGCGAGTTGGAGCCGAGCGCGGCCAGAGCCGAACATCGCGCGAGTCTTCGGGCATGACTCGCAATCAGGCAGCACAGTCATCAACGAGTGTCTCATCCGCGCGCTCTTCTGCTCCGTCCGCGGCATTTCCGACAGGAAAATTAGTCCCCGGCAAACCGGGATATGTCTTCAGCCCATTCGATGCGGACGGAAGATACGTCGATGTAAGTGGCTTCGCGCCTGGCACCAAGGTGAAAGATCCGTGGACCGATAAGATTTTTATCGTTCCATAAGCCGTAGCGCGCACTTCGCGTCGCGCCCTATGGTCGATTGCCGCGAACTGAGGCGAGTGCTACGTAATAACATGAGACTGGCATCACGAGTTGCGATCTACTTCGTTGCTTTGTCCGTCCTGGCTTCAGCGTCGCAGAGCCTGGCGCAGGTTTATCAAGGAAAAGAACTCGTCAAGGCCGAGCTGCTTGCTGATACGAACGCTATTGTTCCCGGAAAATCATTCACCATCGGTTTGCTACTTCGAATGGCTCCGGGGTGGCACATCTATTGGGCGTTCTCCGGCGACGCCGGTCTTCCCACAGAATTGAAATGGAAACTGCCATCGGGCTGGAAAATTGGCGAGATTCAATGGCCAATTCCCCTGAAAACAATCGATCCGGGCGACATTGAGACCTACGGCTATGAAAATGAAGTCCTGCTGATGCAGGAAATCACGCCGCCGCAGAAACTCGAAAATTCAAGAGTAAAGCTTTCAGCTGAGGCAAACTGGCTGGTCTGCGAGAAAATCTGCATTCCCGGCAGCGCAACACCGCAACTGGAGTTACCGGTATCGACAACGAGTCAGCCGGCGAACTCGGAACTCTTCGCGCGCTACCGGCATTTGTTGCCGCAAAACTGGCCAGATTCGAATGTGGCATCGGCAAACTGGAGTCGGGTTGGACGTGATCTCCGTCTAAAGATTACCAGCGAAACCCTTGTTAATTATCCGGCGCTCGATTTTTTCCCATTACCAGGAAAGGACGTTGTCGTCGGCCATCCAACGATCGAATCACGCAACAAGAATGGGGTTACGTTTCGAATTCCGATTGAGTCGTCGGAGAAGAATTTATCGTCCATCCCGGGCCTGATCGTCTTTTCCCAGCAGCCAAATGGGGAGGATCGTGCAGCGTGGCAAATTTCAGCCGCGCCGACTATTTCGGCGGCTAGCGCAGCGCCCGCTCGCGGAATCTTCACTTTTCTGCTCTTCGGTTTTCTGGGCGGCATCATTTTGAATTTGATGCCCTGCGTGTTGCCGGTGATTTCGCTGAAAATCTTTGGATTTATTCAACAGGCGGGCCAAAGCCGGCGGAAAGTTTTGCGGAGCGGTATCGCGTTTGCGGTTGGAATCTTCGCGTGGTTCATCGGGCTTGCCCTGCTTCTGATTGTGCTTAAAGGCGCCGGGGGCGACGTGACCTGGGGGGGACTTCAATTCACGAATCCTTATTTCGTTCTTGCACTGAGCGTGATTGTCCTCGTGTTCGCGCTGAACCTCTTTGGCGTGTTCGAAATTTCCCTGCCACAAGGCCTGACGCGCGGATTGCTTTCAACGACCGAGCGCAGGAACGATCTGGGCTCGTTTCTCCAGGGTGTGTTTGCCACTGTTCTAGCGACGCCCTGCACTGCGCCGTTCCTCGGCACCGCGCTCGGCTTTGCGTTTTCACAATCGCCTGTAGTTATCCTGGCGATGTTCGTTGCGATTGCCGCCGGAATGAGCGCTCCGTACCTGCTTTTAAGTGTTCAGCCCGCCTGGCTGCGATTTCTGCCAAAGCCGGGTCCGTGGATGCTGCATGTGAAACAATTCATGGGCTTTCTGCTGTTGGCCACGTTGCTGTTTCTTCTTTACGTGCTGGGTGCTCAGCGCGGCTTGGAAGGAGCGATTTGGGCAAGCTGCTTTCTTCTCGTAATCAGTCTCGCTTGCTGGATGAAGGGTGCATTCGTTCTTCCGACTTCATCAACAGCGAAGCGAAGTGTCGTGCTCGTGCTCATGCTCATGCTCGTGCTTGGAGGCGGTACGTATTTCGTTGGCGGCAAATTTCGATCTACCAATGTCGCGTTAGCCGATTCACGACTCCGGGGAGATTGGCAGGCGTTTACACCCGAGCGTTTGCAAGCGGAGCTGGAGCAAGGGCATTCCGTGTTTGTCGATTTTACAGCAGCGTGGTGTCTTACCTGCAAATTTAATGAGGCCAACGTACTCGAGAGCGCCGAGGTGCGGGAAGCCTTTCAACGTTACGCGACCGTCAAATTGAAAGCGGACTGGACGAATGGTGATCCAGCGATCACGAAATTGCTGCAAAAGTTTGGCCGCCCCGGCGTTCCGCTATACGTGCTCTACCCTGGAAAAAACGAAGAACCGATTGTTTTCCCGGAAGTGCTCACCAAAGGCATGGTTCTGGAAAAACTCCAAACCGCGGCGCGCAGTGTTGCCGCACAATAAGACTTTTTCTGGAACGCCTGATCCCGGCTGTTGCGCCCTAACACCGCTGCATTTGTGTTCCAGCCGTTCCTTGCCAATATGTTGTTTGCAAGAAAATTGAACCACCTTAACAACTTGGTTTTCTAATCCGTTTATGAATAAAAAAATAACTTTGACCGTTCTCACATCACTGATCGTTACTGCAATTTTTGCCTTGGAGCCGCCGCCAGTGGGCAGCGCTGCGCCGGATTTTTCGCTACCCGACGCGAAAGGCCAGACGCACTCGCTTTCCCAATACAAAGGCAAGTACGTTGTGCTCGAATGGTTTAATCCGGAATGCCCGTTTGTGAAAAAGCATTACGGCAGCGATAACATGCAAAAACTGCAGAAAGAATACACAGACAAAGGCGTGGTATGGCTGACCATCGATTCCAACGCGCCCGGCACGGAAGGCAATTTAACTCCGGAACAGGCCGAGAAAGTCGCAACCTCCTGGAAGACGCAGCAGACTGCGTTGCTTCTCGATCCGGACGGCAAAGTGGGCCGAGCTTACGGCGCCAAGAACACGCCAAACATGGTGATAATCAATCCAGAGGGAAAAATCGCCTACGAAGGAGCGATCGACAGCAAGGCGACGCCGAACCCAGCAGATATTCCCAGCTCGACGAACTATATCAAGGCAGCGTTGGATCAATCATTGGCAGGCAAATCTATCTCCACGCCACAAACCAAGCCATACGGTTGCTCGGTCAAATACAAATCTTCATAGATTCCTGGCGGGTTCCAATTCCATTAGGGTCGCTTGCCTCGCAAACGAGGGGTTTAGTCGAATTGCGTAAACGCCGTCGTGCAGGGCCCAACGGAATTAACCGAAAAGCTAAAAGAGAGCGAGAGCGCGCATCTGTATGCAGCGCGTGTTATCGGTGGCAAGGGGTCGATAGCAACGGCGCCGCGATCGCCTGTCGGATCATTCGGTACCAGGCTTGTAGCCGGTGAATCGTACGACTGAAACGTCTTCGAAGTGGTTCACCGGTCCGGGCGCAGCAATTGCTTCGGCCTTTTCTTGCTGCGCGTGATCCAAAAGGAGCGTTGTAACCTGTTGGTTCCACCAAGATAAATAGGACCCCGCCCACCATCGGGTGGGCATTTCGGACGGTCGGGGCGGCAGCGGAGTTGGCCCAGGTGGCGCATCCTGCCAACGCGCGATGGGTATGCTCCCCACCAGCCAAACATGGTGGCCGCTGGTCAGAGTGTTGGTTATCGCGCGTAACACCGGAGTCATCGCCTCCGGTTCGTTCATTTCTGCTATTACCAGATCGATACGATGTATCTCATGCGAATCGATCGGAGGTACGCTGAGCCATTGAGCCTGACCGCGGTAATACCGGTTGAACGTGATACCCTCCCATGCGTCCTGCACCACGATGAGGTCGCCCGCAGAAGCGTTGTGGCTGAGAAAAGCGGCAACCACATCTAAATTGCTCCGACGGGTATGCGCTTCCGCCCACGCCGGGCCGGCGTTTAATATCATCATCACCACCAGGAAGCCGATGCGCATCAATCCCCAAGGACGGAGCGCCGGCGAGCTCGCATTTAAGATGCCGTCGAGCGAAATAGCGCAGAGGATCAGGATTTCGACGTAATACCATGGTTGCAGGAAAAACTGCAATTTCAGCAGGAATCCAAAATATCCGATGATTCCCAGAACCACGCTGGTGACACAAAACAGTGCTAGGTCGGACCGCTCCGGGTTGGCACTCTTTGAGGCAACTTCCGGTTTCGGCGTTTGGCCAACACGCGTTCGTTGCATTATGACGGCGACTATGATGCCCACCAACAAAAGCCCGATCCAAATCCAGATCTGCGGGCCATTGGCACCGTCACTGGTGGCGCTGCTCCGCGCGGCCAGAGCGTTGCGGAGTCCATCCCAAAGGGCTATAGAGTCAAAGAACGGCGAGCGCCAGAACGGCAGGTATTCCGGAACCCGATGGACAATCGGCAAATAAATGAACAAAGATGCGCCGGCCACCAAACCGATGCCCGCCATCGTCCAAAGTATTTTCCACTGTTGACGTCGAATTGCCACCAGGGCTCCAGCGGTCAGCATTGCTCCTAGAAAGATCACGTCGTAATAGACACATTGAGCGAAGAGTAGGCAGATAAAACCGGCTGAAAGAATCTGCGACTTCGTCGGAGACTCCAAGAGTTGCCAGATCTTGCCGAAACTGAGCACTAGTAGGCAGTCGGCTAGGCCGTAGGCACGATTCGCTCCCACGACAAAAATGAACGCGGGCAAACCGCCCAGCAACGCGATACTCAAGACGGGCGCGCGTCCCCCAATCCAACGCTGGCACAACCACAGCGAATTCAGAAAGAACAAACCAACACCCAGCCCCAAAATACGGATGCCCATGTCGCCGTCGGTCAGCCCCAACATGCCGCATCCGCGTACCAGCAGCGGCCAGAGCAGCGGACATGAGTCAAACTGCAGGTTGTGCCAGATGTCTCGTAGCGAGGCCATGCGGGCCAGATTGAAGGTGTTGATTTCATCACGCCACAACGGCCCGGCATTCATCGCCGTCAGCACCAGCAGTATGGCCGAGAAGGCGGTACCGATCAGCGCTGCCGCAGTTTCTGTCCCAGGTTTCGGTATTCGCTTCACTGACATTGCCTGAGATTGACCGACGGAACTGTGCTCCGTCAATTAGCGACTCGGAACGGGGGCGGCCGAAATCCGTTCACCGGATTCGGGTACTAAATCGCCAGCAGCAGTTTCTTGATTTCTTTCAACCTCGCTTGGCGTTCTTCCGGGGTACGTCGCAGAAAATTTCCCACCGAATGTAGCCTGCAAAAGCTTTCGAGGCGGCGGCCGAAGTGTCCGCCCCCTTTGTAGTGTTACGCCCATATTGCCTCGATCAGTTTGTCGTGCGAATGGCGTGCCGGAGCATTGGCTTGATGATCGTTAAAAGAGACAAAACGGTTTGCGCTGCCAAAAACTTCTTCTGAGAATCGCACCATGCAAATCCCAAAAGCCCGTTCGACGCGTCGGATTTCGGATCGGCAAGAAATCGAATGGGTAATCGGCGCGCTGATTACGGCCGTGGCCGTGTATTTGCATTGGGTAAACTTTTGGTCAGCCGGGGCGCTATGGCGCGACGAAGCCGGCGTCGCGCGCATCGCGACTCTCGCGACGTTGCATGAAATGTGGTCCAACATCGGCCACGAATCTTGTCCAATTCTATTTCCCGGCCTGATTCGAGCCTGGTCGTTCGCCGTCGGTGGTGGTGACGCGACATTGCGGGTGTTCGGATTCATTGTCGGTCTGCTAATGCTCGGTGCTGTCTGGTTGAACGGCTGGTTTTTCCATCGATCCGCCCCCTTGATTGCACTCGGCCTGCTGGCGGTGAATGCGAGCGTTGTGCGATGGGGAGATTCACTGCGCGCGTACGGACTTGGGAGTGTGCTCATGCTCGCGGCGTTGGTGATGATCTGGCGTTTCGCCTGTGCGCCGGACGGTAAACGCTGGGTTGCTGCCGCGTTCGTGGCGGTGATCAGCGTCCAGTGCCTGTTTCAGAATTCGTTCCTGCTTCTCGCGGCTTGTGTTGCCGCCGCCGCCGTGAGCACGCGGCGCCGGGAGTTCAAAAACGCGCTGGCTGCGCTAGGGATCGGTGTTCCCGCGGCGACTTCATTGCTGCCATATGGCGCGATGATTCGCAAAGCACAAGACTGGTCGATGCTGTCGCAGATCGGTTTCCTGCCCCCGTTAATCTGGACGAATCTTTCGGGCGCAATGGCGCCGACCAATCCCTGGCTGGGCTGGCTCTGGATCGCGCTCGCTGTCGTCGCTATCGCGCGGTGCGTGACAAGCGTTAGCGTTTATCGGGACGCACCAGAGAATGATATGAATACCGCCGCCTTCTTCGCCGGAACAGCTTTGATCGTGGGGCTAATCGGTTTCTTCTTTTTTTTGTGGATCGCGAAAATGCCGACCCAGGTCTGGTATTTTCTGCCGCTTACGACCTTTGCCGCAGTCTGCATCGACGCAGCGCTTGCGAACTGGCCCGCGCGCTGGCAACTTTGGCAGTGGGCGGTTCCGGTTCTCGCGCTCGCTTGTCTGCCCGGCGCACGCGAACTTACTGCATGTCGTCAGTCGAACATGGACCTGGTCGCCAGCGTTCTGCTCAAGCGCGCCAATGCACACGACCTGATCGTCGTGCATCCATGGACGTTTGGCGTTTCGTTCGATCGTCAATATTCGGGTCCGACGCCGTGGATGACAGTGCCACCTCTAGCGGATCATCGGTTCCATCGTTATGATTTGTTTAAAGCAAAAATGGTCTTGGAAAATCCCGCGCAGCCGGTGTGCCACGAAATCGCCGCGACGCTGCGCGGCGGGAATCGCGTGTGGCTGGTCGGAGCAATTCCGTTGAGCCAGACACCGCCGCCGCACATCCAGCCCGCGCCCAATAATGCATGGGGATGGCTCGACGATCCTTATTCAGACGTTTGGGGCGCGCAGGTTGGTTACTTCGTCGCGATGCACGCCACCCGGGGCGAAGTCATTCCGATCCGTTCGTCAACTCCCATCAGCCCGCTCGAGGATGTGCAACTGACTTCGGTTGTCGGCTGGCAGGGATCTCCAGAGTAAGCAACTGGTTCCGGGACAGAGGTTCGGCGGAAAATTAATGATACAGAATGCGGGCCTTCTTCACCTAGTTAGGCACAATCGCAAAACAATCGTGGGACTGGCCGCATTGTTGGCTGCATCGAGCATCGCCGTCAACCAGGCTGCATTTGCAAATGAACACGATTGGTTCCATCGCTGACACATGCCGCGCGGTACCCGGACGATCCTGCTGGCAGCCGGTCTTGTACTAATTGTAGCGGCAGTAAGACTACCGCTTCTGTCGATTCCGCTTGAGCGCGACGAAGGTGAGTACGCCTATATTGCATGGCGGCTCGACTATAATGAATTGCCCTATCGCGATTGGGTCGACCAAAAGCCGCCAGCAGTTTTTTATATCTATCGACTCGCATTAAGCCTGCCTTTCGAACCTGTTCGCGCGATTCATTTTATAGGGCTCGTGTTTGCGGCGGCTTCGACCTGTGCGCTCTTTTTTCTCGGGCTGCGCTTCATGACTCGGTTTTGGGCTTGGATGGGCGCAGGGCTCTTTGCGCTTCTGAGCGCAGATCCGCTCGTGCAAGGAACAGCGGCGAATACCGAGCTCTTTATGTTATGTCCGCTCATCTTTTCTCAAATCGCGTTTTTCGCGTCAGCAGCGAGAAGCAAAGCTCAAGTTTTGTTTATGGCGCTCTCTGGCGCGTTGATAGGGATCGCTGTCATGTTCAAACAGGTTGCGATCGTGAACTGGTTCTTACTGGGTGCTCTCTATCCAATTTTCGCTAACGAAGAAAAGCGATGGCGAGGCGCAGCTTCATTCGTCGTCTGGTCAGCCACGGGCCTATTAAGTGTGCTGGGATTGGCGGCCCTCTACTTCTGGAGACGTGGAGGATTGAACGAGTTTGTGGATAATGTTTTCACCCACAACTTGGAATACATCGGCGCCGTTGGGACGTCAGCTCGAGTTGAATATTGCTGGGGGACACTCAGCGTCCTCGCGCGAACGCAGGCGATCGTGTGGGCGTTTGCCGCAGCAGGGTTGACCGGGCTCCTCACATCCGGCAGGGCCAAGTGGTCTCTTTTTCTCGCAGGCTGGCTTCTTACAAGCTTCGTTGGCGTGAGCGCGAGCGGATATTTTTTTCCGCACTATTTCCAGCAGCTACTTCCGGCGCTGGCGCTGGCTGCTGCGGCCGGAACGGAATCGCTTGCTACTGCCAAATTTTGGAAAGTTTTGCCTAAGTGGAGCCGGCGTGCAGCGCTCACTCTGGTGCTCGCTGTTTTGCCTGTCCTAACGCTTTGGCCCTTCCTGTTTACGTACGTGCCCGCTGAAGCGGTGAGGAAGATTTACCCCGGCAATTTCTTCGCCGAGATGCCGGAGTTTGCGCAGCGAATCGAAAGCGTGACACCACCAGAGACGCCCGTATTTATTTTTGGGGCTGAGCCCGAACTCCTGTTCTACGCACGTCGACGTTCAGCCACGCGCTACATCTTTCTTTTTCCGTTGTACGGGCCCTACGGTAATGCGCGCGAAAAACAAATAGCCACCGCAACGGAAATTGAACGGGCTCAGCCGTCGACCGCGGTGTACCTGCCGAATGCTCTCTTTTTCGTGACGGGAAGCGAGCAGTACTTCACCCAATGGAGTTTGTCGTATATGCAAGACGATTTTTATGCCGACACATGGCTGACCGCGGACGAATTCGGCGCTACGCGCATTCTGCAGGTCGCGGACAACGGCAAATCGGATTCTCCACCTGCGGGAGAGCAGCTGATTGGCGCGATCTTGGTGAGAAAGCCAACTATACTCCCCTGATTCTAGCGGTGCCCATGATTGGGATCGTGTTGTTTTGCGCGCATGACCAGAAGTTACCCCCTCCTCGGTGCGAGCCGCGACAGCAAGCGCAGGATTGGCATCGGTGTTATTCGGACTAGAAACATCCCGAGTTTCATTGGTAAGCCCGGAATAACAAGCGGTCGATCTGCTTCCAACGCCGTAAGCGCATCGCGCACGACTTGTTCTACGGGAACGAAGACGAACTCCGGGCCGGTATCCGGCTGAGCCCCCGAGCGTTTGGCGACTTCCTGAAATTCCGTGTGCACAGGGCCCGGACAAAGAGCACAGAGGCTTACGCCTGTTCCGCGGAGTTCGGTGCGAAGCGCTTCAGAGAAGCTTGTAACGTAGGCTTTGGTCGCTGCGTAAACCGCAAAATCGGGAATCGGAAGAAATCCAGCCGACGAGCTAACGTTCAAAATATAGCCACGGCGTCGCGCGATCATTCGCGGAAGCAAGTGGCGAGTGAGCGTGGTGAGCGCGACAATATTCACAAGGGTCATTTGCTCGTTCCGAATTGGATCGCTGGTCGAGAAGGCGCCGCTATCGCCCAGTCCGGCATTATTGATTAAGAGATCGACGTCAATTCTTTCATGATCCAGCCATGCCAGCAGTTCATTCAGGTGCGCAAGGTCAGCGAGATCAGTTTTGTGAACGGAAACCGCGACGTTCGGATATTGTTGAGTTAGTTCGTCACGCAGTTCGTTGAGCCTTTGCTCGCGCCTGGCAATTAGAATGAGCGATTTGACGCGGCCGGCGAGTTGGCGCGCAAATTCGCGACCGATCCCAGCGGACGCGCCGGTGATCAGCGCGTTACAACCGTCAAGTGTCATTTCATAATGGAGAGTGAAGCTTCGGCGACGCTGGACGCGGGCTCGCCGGAGCTCGCCCCTCCAAAGATCGTAGCTCGCTTTTTGTCAGTGCCCGCCAATGCCCGTACGGCAAATCGCCGAGCCGAAGATTTCCGATTCGAATGCGGAGAAGCCGTTCGACGCGGTATCCGACAGCCTCGAACATGCGCCGAATCTGCCGGTTTATTCCCTGCCGCAAGATAACGCGAAGACGCGTAGACGAGAGCGAGCGAATCTGCGCAATTTTCGCGCGCTGACCATCGAGACGAATCCCGCGTTCCAATTTCGGAGCAAGCGCCGGATCCCATGATCGGTCGAGCGTGACCTCATATTCCTTGTCCACCTTGAAACGCGGATGACTGAGCTGTTGCGCCAATTCGCCGTCATTCGTCAGAAGCAGCAAACCTTGAGTTTGTGCGTCCAAACGTCCGATCGTGAAGAGGTGAGAAAATTTTTCTGGTATGAGATCAAAGACGGTGTCACCTGCGTGCAGATCCTTTCGACTCGAAACGAACCCGGCGGGTTTATTAAGCATGATAGTAAGCGCCGGAGCGGTGTGAACAAGCTTATCGTCGACTTTGACGTGGTCGCGCGCCCCTGGCTGCGCACTGAAGTTTGTGCAAACTTTGCCATTGATTCTGACGCTACCGGCAGCGATTAACTCATCGCAGTGCCGGCGTGAACCTAGACCGGCAGCAGCAAGGAAGCGGTTGAGACGCACTTAAGCGAGTGAGACATGATTGGTGAAAAGTGAGATGTAACAGGTGAAAGCGCCACCAATCACTTCTCACTAGTCACCTCTCACGCTTGCCGTTAAACATCCGGCTTCGTTTTGGGCAAACCGATGACCTTCTGGCCTTCCTTCCATTGACCCCGCTTTTTCAAAAGCTCGACCCGCTCGAAGCGCTTTAGCACATTACGCCTGGCGGCGATCGTGCTGGCTCCTTTTAAGCTGCGATGTTGCGACATAGATTACTTGTTGAAACGTTAAAAGTTAAATGGTTACAAAGTTGCAACGGAAGGCGAGCGGGCACATTAAACCAAAGCAGCAATTTTTCAAGAAACGGGCAGAATCTCCTTTCAGCTTTAACCTTTTAACAAATCAACTTCCTTTAAAGCTGATTACTAAGCACCACGTAGGTCCCCGACGTCGTGAGTTGATGATAGATGTGAAAGTGGGCGGTTAAGATCCGTTTCCAATAAGCGGCCCGGCTTTCCTCGATAATTAGATAAATCGCGCTGGGTTGCCCCCATCTTTCCAACACTGCGGCTTCATTCAAAAAGATGTCAATAGAGGGTTTAGCAATCGGGGTCTCTTTCTCGGGGTTCTGATTAACTAGAATAAATTTCCGGTTTAGATAGAACATGAGGCTGCTACTGTCGTCGAACGGTCCTTCAAAGATTGTATCGCCACCCGCATCGAGCCGCGGATTTAGAAATCGCGCCACATCCGCAAGCGAAAAATAAGGGGCGATTTTGGCGACGGCTTCCAACATGCTGAGTCCGCCCGGGATCATCGAGGCGGCAAGGGCGATGGCCGCAAGTCTCTCGCGTTGCTTGGAAATAAAGTACAGGGCTGCCAGCGACAGAGAAACAAGCGACACGCCAAAGATCGCAACCAAAGGTCGAAATGCCAGCCAGGTCGCAACGGGCATGTCATGTAATGCCCTCCAAGCCGTCCAGCGCGCGTCCATCGTCCCCCAGTTTCCATTCAGAGCGGGTGCCGCGCGTGCAAGAAAGAATACCGCTGCCGCGATTATAATGCCGACCAGGGCGACAGCGATTACACCGGCGGCGCGTAACCGCTGCGGTATTCGATCCCACGCGACGGCCGCCCAAAGCGCGAATGCGCTCCACATGGTCATTGAATAGTAATCCTGGCGTTGTCCCAGAAACAGCAGCGGGATAAAAACAACACCCATCCAGCAAAGCGGAAGTGCGTCCGCGAAATTGATCTCGCGCGGCCGAATCACCCGGCGCCAGGCGAGAACAACTCCGGGCAAGAGCGCAATCGACCATGGAAACCACCAGGCCAGATGCATGACCAGGAATTGATAGGCGGGCATCCCTAGGAAATCGTGCGTCTCATCGGTAAGGCCGCGCAGATGACCAAGCCACTCCGAGCTGATTTGATAACGAAAATACCCGGGGAAATGCCATTGCACCCAAATGTGCCATGGCGCGACGATCAGAAGGAAGATCGCAAGATATTCCCATCGCAACAGGCCGCGAAATCGCATACGCGCTTCGCGGTAAAAGATTGAGAGGATAAGAAAAATCGCGACCGGATAAGCGATGCCGAGCAAACCTTTGGTTAGGCAGGCGAAAGCCGAGCAAATCCAGAAGCCGGCGAACCAGATGCGCCGGTTACGCCGGCGCTGATAACCGCCGATCGCGCAAAAAATCGCACCCGCGATGAATGCGCTGACGACTGGTTCGGGCATGACAATGCGCGCGAGCAGAAATGTTCCGCACAAACTCAGATAAATCAGACCTGCGATGAAACCGCGCCAGTAGTCCGCGAGCTTTTCGCCGATTAAGAAAATCAGAGCAGTCGAGGCGACAACCGCCAGCGCGACCGGGAGTCTGGCAGCTGCCGCGTTAACACCAAAGAGCTTGAACGAAACGATGATCAGCCAGTAGAGCAACGGTGGTTTTTGCAGACGCGGCGCGCCATTGTTCGTAGGCAGAAGCCAATGATGCGTGTCGACCATCTCGCGCGCGGCGCTCGCGTATTGTCCTTCTGTCTGGCTATATAAATCGCCGGAGCCGATCGTCGCCACGTGCAGCAGCCCTGCCAACGCAATCAGAATCACGAACAAGACACGGCGCATGGGCGGCGGAGGGAGCGCCGGTGGCTCGAGCAGAGTTTCTTCTAGACTTAGGCTGCGGGCGCCAGCAGTCATTGAATAGGTTCCTTGCCAGAAATTGGAATCCGATCTTCGCGCTCGAACTCGGCGGAATCATTGCTTCGATATTTCTCCCAGTGCTCGGGTAAACGAAGCAGTTTTCCCTCTGGCATCTCGATGAGTGCAAGCATCTGGCGGCATTGGGCGATCAACACGTTATCTGCTGGACGCGTGATCTGGAATCCACACCAGAACCGTACGCGCTCCACCCGGTCCAGCCACCCTTCAATCACGAGCTGATCTCCAAGTTTAGCCGGTCGGCGATAATCGACTTCCGTTCGCACGACTACCGGATACCTGTGGTTTTCGGCCATTTCCGTGAGGACGAGACCTAGTTCTTCAGCGAGAAGCGTACGGGCGATCTCGATGAAACGCAGATAAGCGATGTTCGAGACGACACCTCCGCAATCGGTATCGAAGAACATCACCTGTACTTGTGTGCGAATGCGCGGAGCAACGGCCATGGCAGGATTTCAAACTCGAGGCTTTAGATTCGCCCGTTTTTGCTTCGTAACACGCAAAACGATAATTCGGCGATTTCGTGGCTCATTCCCGCAAGTGTGAGATTTGAGACCTTAGATTTCAAATTTGAAATTTGTCTGATTGCTTACTCAGAATCGACAACGCGGCATTGGCAACCTCCTGGACGCTCACCGCCTTCATGCAGCGGAAATCAATCGGGCATTCGCGTAAAAAGCAGGGGCTGCATTCGACGTGATGTCGCAGGACGACGTGACCATCGCCGAGTGGGCCAGTGAG
>Ga0193729_1000623_pt1 | contig 18612 bp, 16 predicted proteins | sample U1c2metaG_FD_143036 | JGI IMG/M metagenome (GOLD analysis project Ga0193729, IMG submission 143036) | Soil microbial communities from a riparian zone of the East river system, Colorado, United States - U1c2 | ecosystem: Environmental > Terrestrial > Soil > Riparian zone | place: USA: East River...
CGAGACGGTGCTCCGCGCGTGCGAACTGGAGGGCGTGGAAGCATGGCTGGTGGCCGAATTTTTCAAGACGCAAATCTCGCGCACCACGTTCGATGATTTTTATGGCCGGCCGATCCTGGTTTTTCGCACGACCCCGGAGGGCTCATGGCAGAGCGTTCTCAAACAATTGCTGGATTTGGTTGGCGCTTTGCTGCTGCTGATTATCAGCCTCCCGGTGTTGCTGATCGTGGGCCTGGTTATCAAGCTTACCTCGCCCGGTCCGGTCTTATTCCGTCAGCAACGCTCCGGCCTCAACGGCCAGCCGTTCACGATTTATAAATTTCGGACGATGGTAACCAACGCCGAGCAACTGCAGCATGAGCTGGCGGCGATGAACGAGATGAGCGGGCCGGTTTTCAAAGTGAGCAATGATCCGCGCGTCACGCGCATCGGAACATTTCTGCGCAAGTTCAGCCTGGATGAGTTCCCGCAACTCTTTAATGTGCTCCGCGGTGAGATGAGCCTGGTTGGTCCGCGGCCATTGCCGGTAAACGAAGTCAAACAATTCAACGATCTCGCGCATCGCCGCCGCCTCAGCGTCAAGCCCGGGCTGACCTGTCTCTGGCAGATTAGCGGTCGCAATGACGTCTCTGATTTCCGGGACTGGGTCAGGCTCGACCTGGAGTACATTGACAACTGGTCGTTCTGGCTTGATCTAAAAATCCTTTGGCGCACAGTGCCCGTCGTTCTGACCGGAGCAGGCGCCAAGTAAGGCCCCGGGGCCAGGGGCTCGCAAATCAAGCAGCTAGCATCCACCAGCACTCATAATAATCATGCCCGCTAAAAAACGGACCCGTCAACCCTCCAGCGTCGTCACCGGAGCGGCCGGCTTTCTTGGCTCCCATCTCACCGATTTGCTGCTGGCCAGGGGGCACAAGGTAATCGGCATCGACAATTTTGTGACCGGCTCGGTGGACAACATTTCGCACCTGGGCGGAAATTCCAGTTTCAAATTTATCCAGCAGGACGTAACGGAATTTATCTTTTTGGATGTTGCGGTGGACTATGTCTGGCACTTTGCGTCGCCGGCCAGCCCGATTGATTATCTCGAATTGCCGATCCAGACTTTGAAGGTTGGCTCACTGGGCACCCATAAAGCGTTGGGGCTGGCGAAAAACAAGCGCGCGCGTTTCTTTCTGGCTTCGACCTCCGAGATCTACGGCGACCCGCTGGTGCATCCACAGACCGAGGAGTACTGGGGCAACGTAAATCCGATTGGCCCGCGCGGCTGTTACGACGAGGCCAAGCGTTTCGCTGAGGCGCTGGCGACAGCCTACCATAGAGAGCACGGGGTCGAGACGCGCATCGTGCGAATTTTTAACACGTACGGACCACGAATGCGTTTGCATGATGGCCGGGTCGTGCCGGCTTTTGTCAGCCAGGCGCTGAAAAACAAACCCGTCACCGTGTTTGGACGGGGCAGCCAAACCCGAAGTTTTTGCTACGTCTCGGATCTGATTGAGGGCATTTACCGGCTGATGATGAGTTCCTACGAGCAGCCGATGAACATTGGCAACCCGACGGAGATGACCGTGCTGGAGTTTGCCAAAGAGATTATCCGCGCCACGCGCTCTCGGAGCAAAATACTTTTTAAACCCTTGCCGCAGGACGATCCGCGCCAGCGGCGGCCGGACATTACTCGCGCCAGGAAATATCTGCAATGGGAGCCGAAAGTGCCGTTGGCAGAAGGGTTGGTCAAAACCATAGCCTATTTTCGGAAAAAGGTGTGAGCGGACGAGAGTGGGACGCGAATAACTGGCCGACCATGGCTCAATAATTCCGCGTTGGCTGGCGCGCGCGTGTTCAGGTCGTTGTTGAAATACGCAGACACCGTCCTGCGCTGAGTTATCCATCCGTTACAGAGCTTTCGAGGACAGATCCGCGCAGATGATTTCCTTGTCGTTCCGCACGTAAATATGGCGCTTGGCGAAGGCCGGGTGCGACCAAAGCACGTCCCGGCCCGCCGCGGTATTGGTGGGCTCGAGCAGGTGAGCCCGGCTGACTTCTTCATATCCCGCGGCGTTGAGCCGGGCGATAATCAGGTCGCCCTTTTCGTTGAACAGGAAAAAGCGCTCGCCGTTTTTTACAATAAAGGCGTTGGCCCAGCGAACCGGTTCGCCACCCGTAGTCGCCTGGAAAGTTTCCCAGAGGCGCTCGCCGGTTTGCGCCTTGAGGCCGCGCAATTGGCCATAACTACAAACGCCGTAGATGTGGTCATCCTCCAGAAAAGGAGTGCACATTACGGCGTTGAGATGCGTGGTGTCTTTTTCGCTGGCTTTTTGTGTGCGCCAGAGGACGGTGGCGGCGGGCTTCGCAGTGTCGAGCCGGAGCATGAGCGACCCATTGTAGAATGAGGTGAATAACAGGAGATCTCCGAGTTGACGCGGCGTGGCGATTGACATTCCCGAGCGTGATTGAAAAGGAACAGACCAGTTGAGATGACCCCTTTCCGGATCAATCGAATTGGCTGATTCGGGATGCCAGAGGATGAGCTGCCGCTGGCCTCCGGCCTGGCAAATTATCGGCGAGCTGTAACCTGGTTCCCTGGCGCTGAGCGCACGCCAAAGTTCCTTGCCGGAAATCTTATCAAACGCCATCACCGTTGTGCCCTCGCCGCCAACCAAACAGATTAGCCGGTTGCCATCCAGCAAGGGATGTCCGGCGAATCCCCAAACTGGAGTTTTTACTTCGAAGTCCTTTTTGAAATCACGCGCCCACGCTACTTTTCCATTGGTCGCGTCGAGGCAAAAAAGATTTCCTTCCGCTCCCAGAGTATAGACTTTGCCATCGCTCACGAGAGGAGCTGCGCGCGGTCCGGCCGGGTAGCTCATGGTGTAGGGGCATTCGTACTCATGTTTCCATAAGACTTTGCCGCTTGTTTCGTCCAGGCACAGCACTCGTTCGGACCCGTGAATTACCCCACGCTGGAATGGATCGGAAGGATTATTGGCCCCCTGAGCCAGGAGACGATCGGTGAGATAGACTTTTTGGTTGGCGACACTGGGTCCCGAATAGCCTGCGCCGATTTGGGTTCGCCACAGCACTGGCGGACCCGCGGAAGGAAATTGTTGAACGATGCCGGATTCGCGCCAAATGGAATCGCGATTCGGGCCCAGCCATTGCGGCCAGTCATCGGCAAGCAGCGGATTAGAGCACAGCAGGACAGCGGCCGGCAATATTCGGCAAATCTGTTTCATGGCGTGATGGTAAGTTGCGACGCCTTTGCGAGCGATGCTAAAAGTCGCACGGGTCCGGTAGGAATCGACAGGAACCAATCATTGCCTTGATCCGTTCGGCGGGGGGCTTGATTTGACAGATTGAGATTTTCCATTCGACAAGTCGCAAGATGCCTTTCACATTTCCGCCATGGTTGCTGTCAATTCCACAATGTTGCCGCTGGGGACGAAGGCGCCGGATTTCAAACTGCCCGATATTGGCGGAAAAATGGTTTCTCTTTCGGATCTCAAGAATGCGTCGGCACTGGTGGTCATTTTCATGTGCAATCACTGCCCCTACGTGAAGCACATTCGAGGAGAGTTGGCCTGGTTGGCGCGGGAATACCTGCCGCGTGGCGTGGCGGTGGCCGGGATAAATTCGAATGATGTCGCCAATTATCCCGCGGACAGCCCGGCGCGAATGGCGGAGGAGGCGAAATCGGCGGGATACCTGTTTCCGTATCTTTATGATGAGACGCAGGAGGTGGCGAAGGCTTACCGGGCGGCCTGCACGCCGGACATTTATCTGTTCGATCAGGATCAGCGCCTGGCGTATCGCGGCCAGCTCGATGGGAGTCGCCCCGGCAGCAACGTTCCCGTTACCGGCAAAGACTTGCGCGCGGCCATCGAGGCGGTGCTCGCCGGAAAACCCGTCGCGCCGAAACAAAAGCCAAGCATCGGCTGCAACATCAAATGGAAGCCGGGGAACGAGCCGGATTACTGACGGGTGATGCAACTCTATGCGGGCATCGAAATTGGAGGGACCAAGCTCCAGCTCGTACTGGGCGACGAGCAGGGAAAGATTCAGGAGAAACGGAGGCTCGCAGTTGAACGCGGCAAAGGCGCCGCTCATATTCGGGAACAGATTGAGAGCACGCTGCCGGGGTTAATCGAAAACCGTAAACCTGTGGCAATCGGTGTGGGCTTTGGCGGTCCGGTGGAATGGAAGGCAGGAAAGATCTGTCGCTCGCACCAGGTTGAAGGCTGGTCGGAGTTCGATTTGGGCAACTGGCTGAAATCTTTGTCCGGCTGCCCTGTTTTCGTGGATAATGACGCGAATGTGGCCGCGTTGGGGGAGGCGACGCACGGCGCGGGGTCAGGCTATGATCCGGTGTTTTACGTCACGCTGGGCAGCGGGGTGGGGGGAGGCTTGGTGGCCGCCGGAAAGATTTATCACGGCGCGTCTCCAGGCGAAGCAGAAATTGGCCATATCCGGCTGGATCGTCGCGGAACGACGGTCGAGTCACGCTGCTCTGGTTGGGCGGTGGATGCTAAGATTCGCGATCTGGCTTCCAGAAAACCGGACAGTTTCCTGGCTCGCGCGGCGGGGGAGCCAGCCGGTGGCGAAGCCAGGCACTTGGCGGCGGCACTGGCCGCGGGGGATGGGACGGCGAAACAAATCTTAGAGGAAAGCGCCGAAGACCTGGCTTTTGGTCTTTCGCACGTAGTTCATCTCTTTCATCCGCAAATCATCATTCTCGGCGGGGGGCTTTCGGGAGTTGGCGAGCCGTTGCGCGCAGGGGTGGAAGGGGCGATGGGGAGATTCACTATGGAAGCGTTCGCGCCGGGTCCGCGCGTTGTGCTTTCGGCTCTCGGCGAGGATGCGGTCCCGGTGGGGGCAGTGGAATTGGCAAGGGCAAGATCCGCTGGAGCGCAGTCCTGACAAATCGGAGCGCGGACAGTCTTGTCCGCGTGATCGTTTCGTCTGCCCAAGAAACGCACGAGCAAAGGCTGTTCCCGCTCGTTAATACCTTGACCGCCTCTTTGGCTTAAGAGTAAAAACATGCCCGGGCGGGGCGGTTTAGCCCCAATTCCGGGCGAAATACCTGGCCGGTCGGCAAAACAACAGAAAGGTCACCATGTTCACTAATAAGCGATTCCCCTGGCTCCCGCTGATGATGGCGATCCTGGTTCTTCTGGCTGGCCCCCGCACGGCTCGGTCTGCCGCAAATGTGATGACCGGGCCCGGCACCGCTCACCTGGAGAAGATTGCACAAGTGGATGTTCCGGCCGGTTATATTTTCGCCGACGGCAACGCCACCCGGGCTTTCCTGAAGAAATCCGGAGAGCCGACCTCGGGTAAAGAATTCGGGTTGCTGATGCCGACCAATGGAGGCTGGAGTGTGATGTTCGATTACGACCCCATTGGCTATGTAAAGGACGACGAAAAGGACAAATTAGATCCCGACAAAATCCTGGAATCAATCAGGCGCGGCACCGCGGAGGCGAATAAAGAACGGCAGCGCAACGGGATCGCCCCACTCGAAGTAGTCGGCTGGGATCAGCCGCCTAAGTATGATCCGGTCACTCACAATCTTGAATGGGCCATTCGCGGACGCAGCGAAGGCCGCGATATTTTGAATTACAAAACCCGCTTCCTGGGACGTAAAGGCGTCATGGGAGTCGTGCTAATCGTAGAGCCCGAAAGCTTGCCCGAGACGCTGCCCACCTTTCGCAATCTGCTCGCGACTTACTCTTTCCAAACCGGACAAAATTACGCCGAATACCGGCCCGGTGACAAAGTTGCCAAGTACGGCCTGGCTGCGCTCATCGTGGGCGGCGCTGCGGTGGGAGCGGCGAAATTGGGGCTTTTTGCCTGGCTGGCGGTCTTTCTCAAGAAGGGCTGGAAGCTGGTGGTGGTGGCGTTCGCCGCGGTTGTGACCGGGATCAAAAAGTTCTTTGGCAAATTGTTCGGCCGCAAGCCAGATTCCGGCACCGTCCAATAGCCGCCATGAGTGACCTGGAACTCCTGTTCCTCGTTCTCGGCGTCGTTTACGGATGGGAATGCGCCTGCTGGGTGCCCCGGGGGTCAGTGGCCTTTGTCACATGGCTCGGCAGGCGATGGCGGGCGGCGGAACCTCCAGCCCAGTTCGGCAACCGGCGGGGTGGGTTCATTTTCGCTCCTCCGCTCCCGCCGCTGGGAACTTTTCTAGCCGGGCATCGCTTTCCAATTTCCCTCTCCCCTGAGGCGGCGCTGGCCTATGTCACTCCCATTATGAGCGCCGGAGGGCAACCAGAGCAGACGGGAAAATTCCTTGGTTGGAATGAGAGTCACACTATCGAAGCGAAGGGCAAGGGAGTCGTGGTTGATGGGGAATTATGGTTGAAGGCGGCCTCCCGCGGTTTCGCGGAATATGTCGTCGAGAAATTGCGGCAAGCAGCGCAGGCGGGTCCGGCGAAACGTGAATCGGCGATCAACGAAATTCTGCGCGAGACGCTGGACGCGAAGGCGATCCAAAAACGATGGGAGGAATTTCAAAAACAAGCCGCACATATCCGGCCGCTGACGAATTCTTTGTTCGGATATTTGTTTATTTTAGCGCCTGCGGTGATTTGGCACTTCGGCTTGCAGATGAGTTGGTTCGGGCTGCTGGCGGGCTTACTGCTATTGACCACGACGACCGCGATTCTGTTTCGTCGCGCGCACAAGGAGTTGTATCCGCTTGCCGAAGACGAGCGATTCACGCACTTCCTGACCATTCTGCTCTCGCCGGCCACTACCATCCGTGCCTATGACGTGCTTTCACGGCCTTTGCTGGAGAAGTTCCATCCGCTGGCGATTGCGAAGGTCTTCTGTTCCGAGACTGATTTCCGAGAGTTCGGCCGGCGAATTTTGCGGGAGCTGCGGCACCCGGCGTTGCCGGTCTGTGCGCGCCCCGAGGCAGCCGCGCAAGCGGCGGAACGCTACTGGCGCACGAGCCTGCAACAAAGGATGGAAGAGTTCTTGCGAAAAAGCGGCGCTGATCCCGAAGAGCTGTTGAGGCCCCCCGCACCCGCAGATGAAAGTAGCCGGTCGTTCTGCCCGAGGTGCCTGTCCCAATTCACAACCACGGAAGGCTCCTGCGCCGATTGCGGTGGCCTGGCACTGGTGCCTTTCCCTATAAAATCCCAGGCCAAACCGCCGGGGCGCGAACAGCCAAAAGCCGCCCGGTGAACGAGTCCCTGAAAGCGGAATCAGAAAAGCTCGCGCGCTCCTGGATGCAGCATGACGCCGAGAAGCTGCGGGATTACCTGGTGGCGAGCGTCGAAGATCCGCGCTTGAACTTGCAGAGCGTTTTTTCCAGGCACTTTCTGTTGCGCGCTGTTGTGCCGGGCCGATTCGAAACTCTGATGGAGCAGGAATGCCGCTTCGCAGCTGTAATGAACTGGTTGACCAGCCTGGCGCAAGGGATTGGCGAACATGAGTTCTTTATGCACTCAAGCGCGGCTCCGACAACTCCGAGGGGCTCCAAATCCCGAATTTTGTCGTTCAGACTTTCGCTGGTCTCCCATGTGGCGCCAACGGCATTATTATTCCTAATTATATCGAAGGCTTTCTCGCGGGCGCCAAAGCCGGCAAGGAACAGCCGGGAGTGGATGAATCCACTTTGAATTTATTCCTCACCATTTGGAACGGAGCACTGGCGGGCCAGGACCATCCACGTCCATCAACCCATCCGGTGCTCGAACCCGCGTGCGGTTCGGCTAATGACTTCCGTTTCCTTCATGCGTTCGGCATCGCTCGGTTGCTCGATTACACGGGTTTCGATCTCTGCCTCAAGAACGTCGAAAATGCCCGCGCGCTCTTTCCTCGGGTCCGATTCAATCTGGGAAACGTGTTCCAAATCCAGGCCCCGGACAGATCGTTCGAGCTATGCTATTTCCACGATCTGCTCGAGCATCTGTCGTTGGAAGGAATGGAAACCGCGGTGAAAGAGATTTGCCGCGCCACCAACCGCGGAATTTGCGCCGGATTTTTTCAGCTCGATGAAATTCCTCACCATATCGTGCGCCCGGTGGATGAATATCATTGGAACACTTTGAGCATGGCTCGAATGAAAGAATTGTTCGCGGCTCACGGGTTCACGGGGCAGGTGATGCACATCGGCAGCTTTCTCCGAGAACAGTTCGGATGCGAGGAAACGCATAACGCGAACGCTTACACGTTCATTCTGCAACGCTCCGCTGCTCCATCGTATGGAAGCTGAAACCGGAACGTTTTATCCCCAACCCCGAGCATCCGATTGGTTAACGTCATTCATGCCGCAAGGCTTCTACGGGATCCATCTCCGCGGCCCGCATGGCCGGGTAAAGCCCGAAGAGCACACCCACCAGGGCCGAGATCGAGAAGGCGATCAGCGGCGACCACAACGTAATAATTGTTTTCATGCCGGCGAACGTAGTGACGAGCATGGGAATCGCGATGCCAAGCGCGACACCGCATAGCCCGCCCGCTCCCGAAAGCAACACCGCCTCGACCAGGAATTGGGTGACGATGTCGCGCCGTTTAGCGCCCAAGGCGCGGCGAATCCCAATCTCGCGAGTGCGCTCGGTCACGGTGGCCAGCATGATGTTCATAATGCCAATGCCGCCCACCAGCAGCGAGATGGCCGCGATCGAGCCGAGCACGATGTTGAAAATCTGCTTGGTGCGCTCGGCGCGTTTGAGCAGTTCCAGCGGCACGACCACGTCATAATCTTTCTTTTTGTGATGATGGCTTAGCACCGCTTTGATCGCATCAGCCACCGCGACCACCTGCTCGCGAGTGGCGACCTTCACGGTCACTTCGTGCAACTGAACGCGTTCCGCTTCGAAGCTCCCGCTCCGCTGCTTGGTGAGCACTTCGCCGTAGCGCGTCTTGGCGGTGTCGAGTGGAATGAACATCTGGTGCGCCGCCGTCTGAATTCCGGCCTGGGATTCATCCGTTTTCGGCACCTTGCTGCGCGGCTCCATCACGCCAATCACCCGGTAGTAGCCGCCGCCGATTCGCACATCGCGGCCGAGCGGTGAGTCCAGCGGGAAAAGGGTATCCACCATTTCCGCTCCGAGCACGCAAACGCTCGCGCTGGAAGCCATGTCAGCTTCATTGAAGAATCGGCCTATGGCGACGTGGTGGTTGCGCATTTCCGGGTACCACGGGACGGTGCCGGTGATGTCGCAATCGACGCGGCGGCTGATGTTCCACACATAGTCGTGCATAATCCGGCTCGGAACCACGATGGTGACGCCCGGAATGGTCGAACGGATGCGTTTGATGTCTGTATAGGTAAGGCCGTATTGGAGGACAAAACTTTGATTGGCGCGGTCCGAGACTTTTTGCTCGTCGGGAGGCTTAACGCTGCGAAGAATGACGTTCTGGCTGCCGAGGTTTTTGATTTGTTCCTGCGCTTCGTAACTGGCGCCTTCGCCGATGGCCAGCATCGCGATCACGGAGCAGACGCCAAAGACAATGCCCAGGACGGTCAGCAAGGAGCGCAACCGGTGCAGCCAAAGACTTTTAAGCGCCAATCGCAACGTGCGGCGAAGCCGCGCGGGCGCAAACGTATCGAGCAAGTTCGCGCCTCCTGGCGAGGCCACCGCCGGTAATGCAGGTGAAGCGATCATTTTCCGTGCTTCAAATCACTCTCCACTTCCCCATCCCGCAATCGAATGCTGCGCGAGGAATGTCGGGCGACATTGGGATCGTGGGTTACCATGATCAAAGTTTTGCCCTGCGCATTGAGTTCGGCGAAAATCTTCAGGATCTCGAAACCGGCGGCCGAGTCCAGATTGCCGGTCGGCTCGTCGGCCAGCAGGATCAAGGGATCGTTCACCAACGCGCGCGCGATGGCCACGCGCTGCTGCTGGCCGCCGGACAACTCGTACGGTTTGTGTTCCAACCGGTCCGCCAGGCCCACTCGAGTCGCTAGTTCCCGGGCTTTGTCCCGGCTTTCTGCCTCGGGCCAGCCCTGGTAATAAAGCGGTACCTCGATATTTTCGATCACGGTCAACTGCTGGATCAGATTGTACGATTGAAAAATGAATCCCAACCGGCTTCCGCGAACCGCGGAGAGCGCATCGTCCTCCAATTGCGAAACGTCCTCGCTCCCCAGCAGATAGTGGCCCGAGCTTGGGCGGTCCAAACAGCCGAGCAGATTCAACAGCGTTGATTTCCCGCAGCCGGACGGACCCATGATGGAAACGTAATCGCCCGCCAGGATCTCAAAGCTGATTCCACGCAAGGCATGGACAATCACCAAACCCATCTGATAGGTCTTCCGGACTTCCCGGAGTTCAACGATGGAGGCTGGCATGGGGGCGACGCTCGCAGTGCGGACAGTCAGGCTTTCCGCGCCTGGGTCACGGCGGGAGCCGCCGTGGGCGCCGGTGCGGATTTTTTGGTATCGGGCGCGTTCGGTTTGTCCTCGCTTTTTTCCGGGCCCTGGCTTTCAGCGGCCCGGAGCAGGACCTTGTCACCCGCCTTCAACCCGTTCTTGATCTCGATAAATTCATCGTTGAACTCGCCGATTTCCACGAATCTCCGGTCTGGCTTTCGGCCATTGGCCACGTAACAAACCTGCTTCTTGTCGAGCGGAGAAACCGCCTGGACCGGCACGAAAAGGACGTCCGGGAGGGAGTTGACGAAGATCTCCACTTTCGAACTCATCCCGGGCTTGAGCCAATCGTGGGTCCCGTCAATGGTCACGGTGGTGAGATATACTTTGAGATCGGGATTCATCCACATATTTTGTGAATCCGGCAACACCCCGACCTGGGTGACTTCGCCATCGAGCACTTTGTCGGGAAATGCATCCACCGTAATGCGCGCTTTTTCCCCCTTTTTAACCTTCTTGATATAACTCTCGTGGATTTTTACCCGGACGGACATTTTGCTCATGTCGGGAATGGTGATGATGGCCTGGCGCTCGCGGACGGTGGCGCCTTCGCGGATGCGCTCCTCACCGCCATAAAAATTCATGTCCTCGCGCGAGCCGCCATAGACGACCAAACCGGGCCGTTTGCCGGTGATGGTGCATTTCTCGAGTTGCTCGTACAGCTCCTTGCGCTGGCGTGTCTGGATGTTGTATTGGCCCTGGGCCGATTTGAATTTCGCCTGGGCCTGCGCGAGTTTTGAAATAGCCGCTTTGCGCGCGCGGACCAGTTCGCGGACAGCTTCCGCGTGTTTCGAGAGGTCTTCTTCAGAGGTCTTGGTGAATTCATATTTGATGAACAAGTCGCGCGCCGTTTCGGCGGTTTGAACTTTGAGCCGGCTATTCTCACTGGCGATCTCGTCGCGTTCGAGGTCAATTCGGGTCACAAAGCCCTTTTGGAACAATCGCTTCGTCCCCTCGAGGGTTGCTTTGGCTTGTCCTTCTTCTTTTTTCGCGACCTGGAGGTCATCTTCGAATTTGCGCAGTTTTTGTTTCGCCTCGCCATCACCCAGGGCGTCGATGTTGGCGTATTTCGTAAAATCAATGATGATGGATGGCGCTTCCGGAATCACGTCAGGTTGCGCCGGAAGATTGGTGAGCGTGATTGGCAGGGAGGCCGTGGAAACTTGCGGAACCTTCGCCACCGGGGCAGTGACGGCCACACCGTCCACCAACAGGACCGCCTTGAGACCCTCGGTTTTGGGAGCCGGGACCGGCGGGGAAGGAGGTGGTTCACTTGGGGGCGGAACGGGCGTCACGGCTGCCGCGGGTGCGGGGGAGTTGGTTTGCTCGTCGGCGAGTTTGGTTTCCAGACCGAGTTGCTCAACGATTGCTTGAGCGACGTTTTCTCCCAGGAACTTATCGAAATCCATCCGGGCGAAACGGACTTTCTGCTCGGCGGCTTTGAGATCGCTAAGATTCTGGTTCATTTGGATTTCATAATTCTGCTGCGCGTCAGTCAGGTTGGCCACGGCGGATTCGAACTGAATATCCTCCTGCACGATTTGCTTTTGCAGGTCCGACGAATCGAGTTCCACCAATACTTTGTTAGTGCGGACGTCTTCCTCGGAGACTTCATAGCCTTCCTCGACGATCTTGAGAATTTTAAGCCCCTGATAGCCGACGCGGACTTCGCATTTGATTTCCTGGGACTCGACGGCGCGGATGCTGCCACCCTCCAGTACGGTGATATTCAGCGGTCCGCGGCGGGCGGTAAAGGTCGCGCCCTGGCTGTCGCCCGGGCCGGCATGGCGGAACCAAATGACGGCGCCGATGGCCAAAAGGGCCGCCGCCATCACAAGCCAGCGCCCGCGCGGCCATTTCCGAAATCGAGCTGCAAAGTTACCTGCTATTGGAGTTTTCATAAGCTTGCCGGGGGTGGGTGGATAAAAGTTCTGATTTCTCCGCCTGAGAAAAATCGGTCGCGGGACCTGCGGACCCGGCCAGGGCCGGGGCGGCCTTCACACCGGTATCGCTTGCACCGATGCGTTTTTCGTCCAGTTCCTGCCATTGTCCGTTTTCTTTGATGTAAAGGATGCCCATGTTGTCCCAGAATTGGAGCCGCGCGATGGTGTGGGCGACGAGCGCTTGCGTGCGCTGATCTTTGGAGCTGACCAGCGCGTTTTGGGCGTCCACCTGGTCGAGCGCTTTGGCGCGGCCTACCTCAGCCAGCAATTCCTGCTCCTCGACGCGCCGCTCAGCGAGCTTCACGCCCACCTCGCTAATCTGGTAATTGCGGCGGGCTTGTTCGAGGCTTCGCCAGCTATCGCGCACCTGGAGTTCGATTTGATCGCGCTGCAAATCGGCCGCCCGTGCGGAACGCTCGCGGGAAATGAGCGCGGCGCGGTAAGAGTTGCGCTCGAGCTTTCGGTCAAGCGGTAAATCAACGACGGCCCCGGCATTCCAATTGTAACGTTTCGGATCGGGCAAGGCAAAGCCGTGGTCCTGAATTGGACTCACAAAACCCCCGTTTGCCACGAAATCCAACTGGGGTTTTAAGAAGTCTACGGCCAGGGCCACCTTTCGCTCGCTGTCTTTCAATTGGTCCTGGACATTTTGATAATCCAGCCGCGCGATCAGTGCCACGGCAATGGCGTCGGCAACTTTGATTTTGGGATTTTGGATTGTCAACGCTTGCAGCTCGCGGTCGTCGAGCACCATCCGGGTTTCCACTGATATTCCTAGCTGGATTTTAAAATCATCCAGGGAACGTTGATAATTAAGCCCGGCATTGACCCACGCGCTTTCCGCCGAGAGCTCTTGCTGCTCGATGCGGCCCAGGTCGGTTTGCGTGGTCAGGCCCTCGGCGGCCAGAGCCCGCGTGCGATCTCCCGCGCGTCGCGACCCCGCCAGGTTCAGGAAACTGTTCCGCACCGCATCACGATTTCCCAGCACTCCATAATAGGCCGAAGCGATTTGAACGCTGAAATCTTTGCGGAACCGGGTAAAATTGCGCAGTTGATAAAGCAAATCCCGCTCAGCCTGAGTCAGAGTCTCGATTTCGGCCTTGTAACCGGCGTTGCGCAATAGCGGCCGTGTGAAGGTCGCCCCGATTTGAGAGGAAGTGACGGTGTGCGGATCACCGGAAAGATAACGCAAAAAATCCGTCGTAAACGCGGCCGAGATCTTGCCGATGTCCCGAATTAGCCACCCGACTCCGACGTTGCCAGCGGCATCGAACTTTTCAACGAGGCCGTCGCTGCGATCCACTGAATAGGTCGTGGAACCGCCTCCCGAAAAGATAGGCGCGAATTGGTGGCGGGCCAGCGTCAAAGACAAAGCCGTGAGGTACAACTGTTCCTTATTGTCCTGATAGGTGCGGCTGCGCTTCACCGCCAGTTCGAGCGCCTGTTGCAAGGGCAAAATGCGCGCGCCGACTTCTGCCGCCGCCGCCTCCCCGAGGAAATCGTTGGTCTCGGCCACTACCGGCAGCCCCGTGAGATCCACTGTATTCGTTTGTTCGATGGTAAAATGCGGGTCCATGTTCGTCACCATGGATGATTTCCCGGCGATGGCGCGATACGTTTCCTTGTCAGCCGAGCGGCGATAGTGGGCCGCGGTGCAGCCGGCGAGCCAAACGGCGCACCCCAGGATGCCAATCCGCAAACACACTTTCCCCGCATCCGCCCCCTTGGATGGCGGACGCGGATTCGCCAAGGGATTCCTTCTGATTCTCACGGGTTCTTTCAGACTAACCGCCCCCAAGTCAGGAGCAAGGGAAATGGGCTTGCTCGCCAAACCAGGAACCGGTTATTTGACCGCCGAAATCTGGTTACGTTCTGCAAAATCGCGCTGATTCCTTTCTATTTTTTGGGCAGCCGCTCGACCGAAATCAATACTCCGGCCCGCTTTCCATCGGTTAAGACATGTCCACCATCCATGATGAACAAGGCTCTTCCTTCCGGGACTTGAACACGGGCGGCGATTGCCAGATTTGTCCGGATTGAAACCGAGGCGATGCTTCCGGCACTTCCTGAAATCGCAGTTTGGTTGGTTACCGCTTCCGAATAGGTGATAATCGCTGTAAGGTCCGTTTTCCCCGGACGAAGGCGCGAAAACAGATCCGCCGCCGCGCCGACATTGGCCGTCACTCCATCCACGGAGATTGTGTTTCCTTGAAACAACTGCGCTTCAATCCCATCGGCCGTGGTGATTCCCACAGCAGACAAAAGTTCCACGCCGGCCCTCGGTTTAATTGCATGGGAACTGGAAAGAACCCACACCTGGATTCCATCATTGCTCACGAAATCGGGCCGGCGTGGAACTTTTGTCGCATTGCTAGCGGTGAGCACCGAGACAGTAAAACTGACGACCTTGGGCCGCCCAAAAACCGCCTGCTTCAAGCGCCAGGCCCAACTCCATGACATCGGCACCCAGCGCTCGAACAGTGGAATCCTCTGCGCGGGAATGCGGTACGGAAACGGCATGACAATGATCGGAGCCGGCGCGGGCGGCTGCGGAGAATACATGACCAGAATCACGCAGGAAACCGTCAGAACCAACAAAATCAAGGCGACGTTAAGTTTCTTAAACCGTCCAAAGAACAATTTCATCCTGGATAGTCATCTGATTGCTTGCTTTGGTATTTAACTCCGCCGGCTTAAGCGAGTTTCAGAATTTTTTCAGCAACCGTTTCCGATGAACTTCTCCCATGACTCCTTTGGGAAGAATGACTCGTTTATCTAATTCGGTGATCTGCGAGTCTGTCAGTGATGGATGATCGGGCTCGGCTAAGATCGCACAAAAACCGGGACTATTGTTCGCCAGGCTTCTGCATATGCTCACTCTCCCATTTTTCGAAGTTACCATCCTCCGCGCGGTGAATTTCGGAATGCCCGTCCGCAAAACCGTAGGCTCTGACCGAACCGCCGTCGGACGTCTGCCAGGATTCCTTTTCCCGAAGCACAATCGTGCTGGAAGGATTCGTGAGACTCTCGAGCGATCCTTGATACATGAGTTCAAAACGATCGGGAGTCAGGCCGTACGTGGGTTTATTCGGTAAAACCTGTCCGGGCGCCAGGTTGTGTTCAACCTTGGCTTCTTCGGGGAGAAAGGGCAATGCCAGGTCAAAATTTGTGGGAAATTGTCCCTGATTTGCCCGAGCGAATAAATGAAAAGCCAGGACCCAGTTTTTCGCGTAGGTCATCCCGGCGATGGCTCGCTTTGTCGCCTCCTCGGCTGCTGAATTAGCCTCGGATTGTTCCGCCGCCGGGGCGGGCGCGGTCTTCTCGTGTATCCTGGACGTCTCCGCCAATTGCCTTCTTAAACCGCCCACTTCCCCGCGCAGCTTCAATAATTCTTTCAACTGGTCATCGGAGACTGTTTGCATGACCGTGGCCTGGGCGACCAGGTTTGAAAGTCGCTCATTCTCCGCTTGAACTTGAGCGAGTTGATCGTTTTGCCGCCGAGACGATTCGGCCTGCTCGCGAAACCTCTCGCGGGCCTGGTTTTGAATCACCAAAGATCCCGCGACACCGGCGACCACGACCGCGCTGACGATGCCTGCTTTGAGTTTTGTCATAGCCATAATTTTCATAAAGGTAAATGCCCCTCCGGCACCGGTCGCACTGGCCAAGGCTGCACTTGAAACACTGACCGCCATCCCAGCGGGCGCGGCGGCAACGGCTTCACCGGCAAGTGCCGCTCCGAGAGCGGCTGCCGAGACGGTGAGGCCGCGACGTTTCAGGAACGAGTGCAATTTTTCCAGGGCGCGACTGACTCGCTTCCGCGCAGCCTCTTCATTGCTCCCCAATGCTTCGCCCACGGAACGAAAATCGCGTTGTTCGAAGAACCGCAACACGATGGCTGTCCGGTCAACCGAGCCGAGATGGTTAATTGCGTCATCCAGCATCGGCGCCATTTGTGCCAGGTTGGATTCGGAGTGATCCTGGAGAGTATTCATTTCGACAGCTTGCCTTTCTCGCGCTTGACGGCGGCGGTTGCTTCGGAGCGTTTTTGCGGCAACGAAACAAGTATGCCGGTGCAGCCAGGCCCCGAGCATGACTTCTTTCGACAACCTTCGCGCCAGCCGGGCCAGATCGGCGAATACAATTTGTGTGACATCGTCCGCAAGAGCCCGGTCGCCCTCTACCAGCCGGAGCGCTGTTGAATAAACAAAATCAAGGTAGCGCCCCACCAGTTTCCGGAAAGCCGGTTCCGAACCATTCGCCACATAATCGGCGAGCAATATTTGACTGTCCGTCATATTGACTTTTTATAATAGACCCGCCCAAAGCAGAAACCGGACAATTTTTTTGGGAACCAAATCCTCACTAATCCCTCACACCTTCGGAGCACGGGTAACGTAAACAACAGCGGGCAAAACGAAAGAAACATTATGCTACGGACCCTCAAGACTCGAGTTTGTACTTCACCAGCGCCAACCATGGCCGAACAACAAGCGGCCTCGCAACTTAGGCGGCGCTCATTCCTCAAGCGGATCAGCTTCGGAGGAACAGCCTTGTTGCCAGCGGCAGGCTGGCTGGCGGGCGGCACGGCAGCCCGGGCAGATTCCGATTCACGGGGCGGACTTACCCGAGGGGATGCGGCCATCCTGCGCTTTTTGGCAGCGGCCGAGATTCTCGAAACTGACCTGTGGCAGCAATACAATGAATTGGCGTTAGGCAACGACGCCTTTCAACAGGGCCTGTTCGCCCTTGATGGCGACATGCCGACCTACGTCAACCAGAACACGAGAAACGAGTTCACGCATCAGGACTTCATCAACGCCTATTTGGTTTCCAAAGGCCGCCGAGGCGTGAGTTTGGAGCCGTTCCGCAAGCTTCCCAGCAGCCAGGCGACCGGCTCGAACAAAACCGCCAAACGGCTGACCAATCTGATGGATCTCACGGTAGATACGAGCTGGTACACCCGTTATCGGAGCACGGGCAACCCGGATTTCGGCGATACTTTCCCGCAGATCGTGAATCTGGTGAATGTTCCGGCGATCCCGAACGGCGACCTCCCGGTGGGCGGGGACGACATCCAGGTGATCGCGAACACTGCTGGCTTCCATTTTGCCACGATCGAGCAGGGTGGTTCGAGTTTGTACGACTCGTTCATTCCCAAAGCCTCGAGTCTGGAGGTTCTCCGGATCGTTGCGGCCATCGGCGGTACTGAGGTTCAGCACTTTGAGATTTGGCAAGACAAAGCTGGAAATGCGCCCCCAGTGCCATTGGCTACCGGCGCTCGCTTTCCCCAACTCCCGATCGGCCCGGCGCAAACGCCCGATGGACATGATGACGCGGACCCGATGGATACAAATCAAGTGATGGCCAGGCCGTGCAAATTCATCAATGCGAGTCTGCCGCTCTGCGCGGTAATTCGCCCGACAACCACCGCCCACGCTGGCGCCATGGCTGCCGCGACCGGGCTGGCCAACTCCGGTCTGTTCCAGGGACAAAGCAAAGCATTCTTCGACTTCGTGCTGGAGCTTGCCGAGGAAGCCGACGAAGCTCGCCGCGAAATGTGAGGCGCTGTCCCGTTCAGTAAGAAATAACCGGATGCGCAGGGCATCCGGGGTTCCTTTTCCCGCTGCCTTGCAGTGGGAAGAGGAACCGTGGAAAAAGGCTCTATCCCCGAGGGGCCAGAGCCGGGAGCTTTGCGCTTGAATGTGCTGTGCCGATCAGTAGGTTTGCGAGCATATAGGGTGATTGGGACCGGGAAGTAGCATGTTTCAAGTTGAATTGGATAAATCAAAAAATGTCCTGAAACTGGCCTATAGCCGGCATGTCGGCCCCGATGAAACCCAGGCCTGCGAGGAACGGATCAAAGTCCTTTTGCCTGACCTCCAACCAGGCTTCCAGTTGCTTTCTGATCTGAGCGGCCTGGAGGAGATGGAGATTGCCTGTGTGCCATATATCCGCCGGATCATGGAGTTGTGCAAACAGAGCGGGGTGGGCCGAATCATGCGGGTGATTCCAGATCCGCGAAAGGACATCGGACTGAACATCCTTTCACTTTTCCATTATCCGCGCGATTTGCCCATCTTGACCTTCGCGACGTTGGCGGAAGCGACGGCCGCGCTCGAGGCATGAAGGGGCGGGGAAGGCAAACTATTGGTTCCTAACGGCGGTCCGTTTGTGTTTAACTCGCGCACGACCTGATCTATGCCGCCCGAGAACCGCAAAAACGGCCCGCGAGCGCCGCGCATCCTGATCGTCGATGACGACTCCGGACAACGGAGCCTG
>Ga0193729_1000625_pt1 | contig 18585 bp, 9 predicted proteins | sample U1c2metaG_FD_143036 | JGI IMG/M metagenome (GOLD analysis project Ga0193729, IMG submission 143036) | Soil microbial communities from a riparian zone of the East river system, Colorado, United States - U1c2 | ecosystem: Environmental > Terrestrial > Soil > Riparian zone | place: USA: East River...
CTTGGACCCAGCGGTGAGATCCAGATCGTATACTTCCGCCAGTCCAATTCCGGTCGCGGCGTTTACGCCGCGCACAATCGCGGTGTAAGCACCGGGAGCGAGACTCATCAGAATGGCCGATTCGAGATTATTGCTCGGGGCATGTCCGCTATTGATGATCTCCTGTTCATTGGGCGCATCCATCCAGTTGTTGTTGGAAGCGATCACCGCGCCGGTGTGATCGTGCAGCTCCAGTGTCGGATTTTGCAGCGGATTGGTAATGCCATAATCCACCAGGCTGAGACCAATCCCACGCACGATCACCCTTTTCTGCCCCTCGCCCGTGATGATAAAGCCGCCGATCATGACATTGTCGCCCGTCCGCACAAAGGCGCGCGTGGAAATGTTGCCTAGCGTCGTTGGTACAGGCGCGGGGGCAACTCGCGCGTAATAAATATCCTGTTCGCCATTGAACGTGGCGCAGTATGCAACATTAGCTCCGGTGTTATCTGAAACGATGGACATGTAATCGCCCATCTTGTTTTGGTTCGGATAACCGAGGAATGGATTGAACGAATTGCCCACGGCGACATTGGCCGCCCAAGTGTTGCCACCGTCAATGCTATAGGAGTAAAAAAGCTGCGAATCGGTGTTATTGGCAGCGTTGCGGCTGTCTAGCCAGATAACATCGAGACGACCGTTGGGCGCGACGGAAAGCGCGCCGAACCAGTGCCATTTCGCGTGATTAACAGGGTCGTCATTGATTCGGCGTGGAGCGCTGAAGGTTTGTCCGCCGTTAGTGCTGCGCACAAACATCACATCGCTGCCGGTGGTAAAGCCAGTGGGCAGGACGCTCGCCAGGATGTAAATGTTGTTATTCGTGCTGGCGCCTGAGCGGTCTGCCGCCAGATAAACTTGCCCGACCAAGCCGACGGGGTTGATTGGTTCGCTGAAATCTACGTCGCCGCCAAGATTCACCAGCGTGCTTTGGTCGAAGCCCGGTGTGACGGCGCCGTTTTTAGCGTTGCTGGAGCGAACGCACCAGATTTGGCCAGTATTTTGGTTCACGCCGGCAATAAACAGGTTGCCGTTTGTGTCTACGTCGAGCGTTCCCCAAGTAGGAGAGTTGGGAATGTTGATTGGATTGAGCCATGTGACTCCGCCATTCGTGGAACGGGTAAATTGTCGGCCGCCGTAATTATTGCCGTCGCTACTCCAGCATTGGTATTGGAATCCATGTCCGGTGCTGTTGGTGTTGTCGATGGTAAACCACTGTTTGTCACCTCCGCGCGCTGGCGCAATGTTCGCCCACGAGACGCCACCGTTTAGCGAGCGCCACATGTCGTCGAAAAACGTTTCCAGCAGGCTGAGATAAAAAAACTTTCCGCTGCTATCCGCGTTCAACACTGGATCACTGCGGAAAACATTATTTTCGAGAACGCCAGGAAACCTCCATGACGTCCCGCGATTGCTGGTATAGGCCCAGCCAGCCTGCCGGAAATTGGAACTTATGCTGTTGAACTGGCGCCAGCCAATCGACATCTTATTGGGGTTGGTGGGATCGACACAGATCGACGGCTCATTCGCCGCATCGCCGATAATGTTCTGCCCGCTGCCATTCACGTTCACCTGATGACTTGTGAATGCGTCAAACTGCGAGACCATGCGCGGGGAAACGCCGGTTCCCCAATAAAACGCAGGCGGATTCTCGAGTTTCTCCAGCGGCTCTTTCGGGAACGGCTTGCGCGGAACAGCCTGGCCCAATGCGAAGGGAACCAACCACAGCGCCAGCAGACAAGCGAAAAAGCCAGTCTTACCGAAGGGAGAACGGATGATCACAGGCGAGCCCCCAGTTTAGGTGGACCATTCTTATCACACAAGTCGAAAAGCCGAACCCTGAAAATCTGGCTGTGAGCTCGCGCGTGTTCGTCACATGCGCCCGCGTCGCTGGTAGAATTAGTAGCCGCTGGTGTACAAGATTACTTTGCCGTCGCTGATTTCTCCGTCTGTGACGTCATAGTGGGCGGCATATTTGATTGAGATTATCTCTGATCGCAACATCCGGATCGGTCGTAGAGAAGTTGCCGGCCATTAACGATGGTGGAAATGACCAGCGCATTGTTCTTCAGCACATTGGCAATCTTCGGCTCTTGTCCGTAGCGCAACCATCATGCTCGTGGTAGGCATCTTGTTATTACCGCTACAGATGGTGATCACCAGATTCTGACGGTACTCAGGTGGTAAGTCCGCTATCGCTAGAACGGTGGGGCCAGATCGTACACTTCCACGAGAGCGACGCCGACAATGATGTTCTTGCCACGCACGATCGCGGTGTAGTTTCCCGGCGGCAGATCTGCAATGATCCCAGACTCGCTGGGCTGAGTCGGGGCATGCCCGCTGTTCTGAATGTCCGCGACTTGGTCCTTGGTGATGATCCCGCCGATTATCGTAGTCTGCCAGTTATCATTAGAGGCAATTAGAGCCCCTGTGCCGTCGTGCAGTTCCAATGTCGGATCAGCCAATGCATTGGGAATATTATATGGAGGGGGAATGAGCTCGGGGCCAATGGCGCGTATAATCACCCTCTTTGGTCCAGTCCCTTCGATGATGAAACCTCCGATCATCACGTTGTCGCCCGTCTGAACTAAGCCGCGAGTACTGATGTTGCCTAGAATTGAAGTAGGAATTGGAACAACGGGGCTGAGATCGTACACCTCCGCGAGAGCAACTCCGATGGTGTTGTTTACGCCACGCACGATCGCGGTGTAATTTCCCGGTGGCAGGGTTGCAATGATCGCAGACTCGCTCGGCTCCCCCGGAGCATGCCCGCTGTTCCGGATAGCGCTGACCTGGTCGCTGGTAATAATCCCGCCGATTATCGTAGTCTGCCAGTTATCGTTAGAGGCAATCAAAGCCCCTGTGCTGTCGTGCAGTTCCAATGTCGGATCAGCCAATGGATCGGTAATCCCAAATGGAGTGAGCTCAGGACCTATGGCGCGCACAATCACCGTCTTTGGTCCAGTCCCTGTGACAATGAACCCGCCAATAATGACATTGTCGCCCGTCTGAACAAAGGCCCGAGTACTGATGTTTCTTAGCTGCGATTCAGGCGTGGGAGGGGTAGTTAGCTGGATCTGCCCGGAGAGTCGCTCCTCAAATAAGATGAAATATCCGTAGCCGTTCCAGGACCCGACGGCCTGATTGTTGTACACATTGTTGATTGCGTCGATTGGCCCTTCGCCGATTACCGTGGACTGAAGATTGCCAGTCAGGTCGTAATAATCACCGTGCAGGCCGCTGACATAGCTAGTTCCACCAGCATTCAGCGTTCTTAAATTCGCTTTCGGAACCAACCCCGGAAAAGAGCCGCTGAAGCCGTAGCCTATGCTCGCTGGTCCCGGCTGATCCCACGACAGAGACATTCCATCAGAACCGAAGCGGTTCTTATAGTCGATGGCAATATCATACCAGACGCCAGGTTGCATATCGAATGATGAATTGCACCCGCCTGCAGCAGAGATATTGTCGTAAGTGCAAAGAGTAACCCCTCCGATTGTCAACGTTCCATAGTCATCAGCACCCAAAGCAAAATTGACAACGCTGGCGTTTGCTGAAAGCGCAGTAGCAAGCAAGGCGCCGGCAGCAAGAAGCCCAAGAAGAAGATGCGTGAGGGATGATTTAAGTAATTGATTTGTTTTCATTTTTGTTGAGGCTGGATTGTTGAACTGCATTAACTGCAACCCAGTTCCGCGCGGAACCAGGAACCATCCTCACGAGGCGCTTTAAACAGCGGCCTCACCTTGGCTGACTCGGGGCTCCAGTCGGATCTGGAGATCGCGCTAAACGATGTCTCAGCCCCAAAATGCGTTTCGGGGTTGAAACGCCGGATAACGTAATCGGTCCCGAGGCTGTCTTGCGACGCAAAGCCTGTCAAGATTATAACCTAGCGGTAATCTTCGTGAAGGAGATGCATTGATGGGGAACCAAGCTCGGTCTCTGCATCAGCCGAGAGATTTCGCTCCGCGTCCAATGTGCGGAGGAGGCGATTTCCAGATTTGTTAATTAATCGCCTGTAACGTCGGTTCTGCCTTGAGGGAATCACCGAAGCCACTGGCTCTACTTAGTCGGCTTTCAGAAGCAATATTATTGCAGATCGTACACTTCCACCAGAGCAACGCCGGTCATGTTGTTCACGCCACGCACAATTGCGGTGTAGTTGCCCGCTGGTAGGTCCGCGATGATTGCCGATTCCCTTCCGTCATGGGGGGCGTAGCCGCTGTCGCGAATCTCAGCGACTTCGTTAGTGGTAATAACTCCGCCGATAATCGTATGTATCCAGTCATCATTTGAGGCGATCAAAGCTCCAGTGCCATCGTGTAGTTCCAACGTCGGATTAACCAATGCATTGGGAATGTTATATGGAGGTGCTTCGAGCTCAGGACCAATGGCGCGTATAATCACCCTCTTTGGTCCAGTCCCTTGAACGATGAAACCTCCAATCATCACGTTGTCGTCCGTCTGCACAAAGGAGCGAGTACTAATGTTGCCGAGAATTGAATTACTCTCGGCGCTAAGATCGTACACTTCGACGAGGCCAACACCCGTCATGTCATTTACGCCACGCACGATGCCAGTGTAGTTACCTGGCGGCAGGTCTGCGATGATGGCAGATTCCCTTCTATCAGTTGGTGCATGGCCGCTATCGCGAATCTCCGCGACTTGGTTACTGGTGATAATTCCACCGATGGTGGTGCTCACCCAGTCGTCATTAGAGGCAATGAGAGCTCCAGTGCCGTCGTGCAGCTCCAAGGTCGGATTAGATAATGCACTGGGAACGCCATACTGCGTGAGCTCTGGACCGATGGCGCGAATAATCACCCTCTTTAGTTGAATCCCTTGAACAATGAACCCTCCGATCACCACGTTATCGCCCGTCTGAACAAAAGCGCGCGTACTGATGTTAGCTAATCGCGACTCAGGTAGGGGCGATGTGTCATAGACACGCGTTCCGGTAAAATCACCGAAGGTTTCAGTGTATCCAGCAAAAAGATATCTGCCCGTGGAGGTCACTGCTAATTTGATCGCTTCGTTTGGCCCAGGTATGCTTCCCAACGAGAGAAACGTGTTTGCGTTGAAGACCTTTATGCCAGAGGCGGTAGCAACAGAAGCGTACACGACCGAATCGTCTGGGCTGAAGGCTAGCGCTTGCGGGTATGGCCCAGTGTTGAAAGAACCTAGCGAGGCGAAGTCGGACGTTCTGAACTTTGCGATATCGTACAGATTCTGGCCCGAGCCGTTTACATAGCAGATGAAGTTGCCATTGTGACTCAGTGTTAGATCCTCGCCGTTCGATCCGACCGTCCCGAACGTCTGCCGCACCAGAACGGGGGTGGTCCCTGAGACATTCAATTTGTACATGGTCGAGGGCCAAAGGCCGTAGTCGCCGTAGTACAGCGTGTTTCGGTCAGGACTGATTTCCAAAGAGCCGCTGTAAACAAAGGTATTCGTAATGCTTGGCCCGGTCGAAGCGCCGGTTGTCGCGTCGATCTGGAATATTTGAGTCTCTCCAAGAACCCACAGCCGGTTTAGGGTGCCAAAGACGACGTCCTGCGGGTGCTCTGGAAGAAGAAACGAATTTACGATTGTCCGAGTGTGCGTATTGAAAACAACCACAAAGTTTGTTGTGCTGTTCGCGATGTACGCCTTCGAACCGTCTGGCGACAGGTAGTTGGACCAGAACGAACGACCACGAACGATGGGCAGAAGAAACCTTCTTGTGATCAGGATTACTGGTTACTACTGATCATTTGCGGCGCAGGTCTGTTCACTTCAAGCTGCGCATTCACCTTTTGGATCTGAGTCGCCTGCTCGTCAAGGCGCGCAGTGAGCTGCGCAACCGTCGCTTGGAAGTCTTTCTGCTGCTGAGCCACCTTTGACCTTAGCTGGCTGATGGTCGCATCCTGTTTCGCAGCGGCAGACTTCAACTCTTGCACTGTGCCGTGTTCTTTGAGGAATTCGTTCAACAACATCGCGTTTACCGCTTCGTAGCGGACCGTTTCGACCTCGCCTTTGTCATTCCGAGTCACCAGATCGGGATCCACCTTTTCCACTTCCTCGGCGATGAGTCCAAACATGACAGAGCCATTGGGTTCGATTTCCTTTTTATAACGGAAGGTGACCGGTTTAAGCGCCAGGAGGGCTTCGCTGGCCTTGTCCATGGGCTTGATCTCGTCCTTAAACCGGCGCGAGGAGACAAGGGTGCCGATCTTGTTGTCGGAATTGACATAAACTGCTCGGCCCGACGCGACCGAGGCGTAAATGTTACTGATCCGGGTGGTGTTGCTCTCGCCACCAGCTCCCAAGACGCCGTAGCCGATACAGACATTGCCACTGCCGGTGGTGAGATTATTGCCGGCATTGAAGCCCAATGCGACGTTATTTGACCCACTGTTGTTATAGAGCGCTTGGAAACCAATAGCCGTGTTGCCGTGACCGGCCCCGTTGTTATAGAGCGCAGATTCGCCAGTCGCCGTGTTTCTGTAGCCGGTGGTGTTGCTCACGAGCGCTAGGTGTCCTGTGGCGGTGTTGCTGCTCGCAGTCGTGTTGTTCGAGAGCGCATCAAAACCGATCGCCGTGTTGTCGCTGCCGGTTGTGTTGCTATAGAGCGCACCATTGCCAGTGGCCGTGTTGACGCTGCCTGTGGTGTTGCTACGAAGCGCACTAGCACCGTTGGCCGTGTTGAGGATGCCAGTGGTGTTCCTATAGAGCGCTTCCCAACCAATAGCTGTGTTTTCGACGCCGGAAAAGTTGTTTAGGAGCGCGTCATCACCAAGGAACGTGTTGTTGTTGTTGAGGTCGCAGCCTTGTTGACAAACGGCTCGCGCTTGCGGCGAAAACGCAAGCCATGCGACGACAAGGGCGAGCGCGCTGAGATGTGACCCGCGCCGCCAAGTTGACCGGACGATTGATTTTCCTAAGTGTAGAGTTGTCATACTTTTGGTTTCCTTCTTGTTGTTGAATCTGGATATCGCGCCAAACGACGTCTCAGGGCCGAATACTTTCCGGGATTGAAAACGTCGGATGACGTAATCGATTCCTAGGCTCTCCTGCGACGCACAGCCTGTCAAGATTATAGCTTAGTGATAATCTTCCTGAAGGGATGCATTGGTCGGGGAATCAAGCCTCGGTCTCTTTATCAGCCGCAAGAATTCGCTCCGCTCCGTGGTCAGCCGCGAGGGTGGAGATGATTTTTGGAGCCCGCATCTGCGATCAGGTTTGAGAGTTGATCTGCAAAGCAAGTACTTTCGGTCTTGCAGGATCATCTTCTAAGCTTTGATATTGGGCAAAGGCCAGACGCCGTAACCTCTAGCGATGAACCCGCGACTAATTTCGATTCTGGCCTGCCCTCAATGCCGCCACGCTCTTCATTTGGAGCGCGATCGGCTAACGTGCGAAAATTGTGCAGGCTCTTTTGAGATGCGCGATCAAACTGCCCTCTTTTTGCCGGAGCCCGTGCGGATTGTTCCCGCCGAACACAAGAGCAATCCATTCGGCGCTGAGTACGAAATGATTCTTCGCGAAGGCAAAAAGTTTGTCTTAAACATCGGCGCTGGCGCGACCGCGATGCGATACGCGAATTGCATCGAATTCGAGCATAAGATCTTTCGTCACACTGACGTCGTCGGCGACGCGCATTGCCTTCCGTTTCGTGACGGAATTTTCGACTGCGTTTTTGCGTTCAACGTTTTCGAACATCTGGAGAATCCGCGCCGCGCTGCGGCCGAAATTTTGCGTGTCTTAAAACACGGCGGTTCAGTGGCGATCCACACAGCTTTCCTGCAACCGCTCCACGAAGCGCCATTTCATTTTTACAACGCGACCGAACATGGCGTGCGCTCTTGGTTCAAAGATTTCGACGTGGAAAAATGCCACGTGAGCCCAAACTTTACCGTCCCATTCATGCTCGCGTTCGTGCTCAGCCAGCTTCTGGAATCGGTGGGAGCGAGCTGCGGAAAGGAAACGTGTGAAGCAGTGGGTCGAAGCACGTTGCGGGATTGGGCGGATTTGTGGAGCGATCGCACAAAAGTGCCAGCGGTCTTCCAAGAGCTGCAAAACTTGCCTAACGAATTCCAGAGCGGGATCAGTGCCGGCTTCGAGCTCGTCGCGCGCAAGCCCTAAGCGCAGGCTGTGCCAGCGAACCCGAGGTGCGCAAGCAGGAAGATGGGCAGCTCAATGTCTTTGCGCGGGAAATCATGCAGTAGAATCAGTGGCCGTTGGTGTGCAAGATTACTTTGCCGTCCCTGATTTCTCCGTCCGTCACTCCATACTGGTTGGCATATTTGATCACATAACTTCGCAGCGACGGTCCTACTCCGAATAATCCGCCATCCAGCAGAGCGGTGGGAAAGCTGTGGCCGTTGATTTTCACCTCGCTCAGCTGCACGTTGCTCGCGTTGGTCCCCGGCGGCGCTACAATCGTGACAGTGGCGTTCAAGTACTGATCGCCCAGACCAAAAGCATTTCGAAATGGAACGTCGAATCTTTGCAGTGGAATGGACAACTGCGCCTGCGCGACATTGCCGTTGATGCCAACAGAGGCCATGCCACGCGATTTTCGATTTGCCGCAATCAACGCATTGATGTCTGCAGCGGTCAATTCCACTTCGTTTTGCTCATGAGCGCGCGCCGCTTTCTTCATCGTATCCAGGCGTTCGCGAACCGTGGCGCTTGTTTCGCTAGGTGAGGCTACGCTTGTTTCCCCAGGCGCGGCGGCGCTGGTTTCGCTGGGCGCAGAAGCTTGAGGGATCGGTGCAGGTTTATCGGAAAGATAGATGTGACGGAGACTCCAATAAGTTCCGCCGATCCCTGCCACGACAAATAAGATCCCGAATGCGATGAGAATCAGGCAACCTTTTGCGAGACAGCCCATTCCTCGTTTTGGCGGCGGCTCAACTGAGGCGTTCATTTTCGCGATTCCATGTCGATCTTGGCCTGCGCATCGATCAGTTTCTCAGAGAGAGTGCGCAATCCTTCCGAGAGATTGACGCGTTGCAATCATAGGCTAATTAACGCGGAATGGAACATCAACCGACGCGCTCTGAATACAAGAAGGTTTGGTCGGCGCTTTCAACCACGCTCGACCAGGCGAAATTGCACGTTATCGGGGTGACGGAAGAGGACGCGCTGCGCGCGACCGGTGAGCAAACTTTGGGGTTTCTTCAGGAAAGCGTGGGTATTCAGAAGGATGATGTGGTTCTTGAGATTGGGTGCGGGATTGGGCGCGTAGGCAAAGTGGTAGCGCCGCTCTGCCGAAAATGGATCGGCTGCGATGTCGCGTCGAATATGCTCTCGCTGACCGCAGAACGATTAAAAGATTTGTCGAATGTGGAGCTAGTGGAGATATCCGGCTATGATTTGAGCGGCGTTGCGGATGCTTCGGTGGACGTTGTTTATTGCACGGTGGTGTTCATGCATCTCGAATCCTGGGACCGATACAACTACATTTCAGAAGCGTTTCGTGCGTTGCGACCCGGAGGACGAATTTACGTGGACAACATCAATCTCTGCTCGGATGGCGGCTGGAAAGTCTTTGAAACTCACCGCGCGTTCTTACCCGCAAATCGTTTGCCGCATATGACGCAGAACTCAACCCCGCAAGAGATCGAGACGTACCTGAAACGTGCCGGCTTCGATGAGGTGCGGATTCGCACGGACGATGACTGGATTCGCGCTTCGGGGATTAAGCCAGAACTAGATAAATAGCTACTACCCCCGTAGTGAAGATTTCCTCTGTTTTCGCTGGAGCGGTTGAGCGCACGCATGCGCTCAAGGAGCAAATCGCGAGAGCACAGAGTCGATATTGCTGGTGGTTCGATCATCCTCTTGATTGGGAGCGGTCGGTGCGAACGCTTTACATCTCGGGGTGGTGCGTGAGCGCCTGCGGTAAACAAATTCGCGCCATTCGCGCCCGGATCGGACGCCGGAAGTTTTTAGGTAATTACGGGATCGAACGCAAGGACGTAGGCGCCGCCTCTGAGCGAGTCGGGTTTGCCATTGCTGTGCCTCTGCCGAGAGGAAAATCGCAGGTGACAATTGAAGTGCAGGAGTCGGATGGCGTGTGGCGAGCCATTTCGAGTCGCGCAGTCTTTGGCGTTCCGAATGGAGATTCAGTGGCTCCTATTGATCCCAAATACTTTATCCACAATCCCGGCGCCAACCCACGAATTGAATTCTGGCTTGATCGTCCGTTGGTTTGGCCAAAGAAAGCTCGTCAGCTCAGAGTTTCCGGATGGTGCTTTGCGATCTCCGGGGACGAGATCACCGAAGTGCGCGCGCGTGTCCGGAAAAACTTTTTCGCGGCGCGTTTCGGCACGCCCCGGCCTGACATCGGTCTTGAGTACGACAATAGACCGGGCGCGTTGCGAAGCGGCTTTTCACTACAGGCCATCATTCCGCCTGGGCGCAGCGAATTCATAATGGAAGCGCGCAGCGGCAACGGCCCGTGGGAGACCTTTTTCATTCATCCTGTGCGCGGCGCGATTTTCCGAGAGCCATCGGATGGAGACGCCGGTGATTATGCGCGCTGGATTCGATGCTACGATCAGCTCCAACGAGAGGACGTGAAACGCGTTCGGGAGCAAATCGCACAATTTCATTATTCCCCGCTCATTTCGGTTTTGTTGCCGGTTTATAATTCGAATTTGAAGTGGCTCCGGCGTGCGATTTTGTCGGTGCAAAAGCAATTGTACCCGCGTTGGGAGCTTTGCATCGTGGACGATGCCTCGACTGACCGAAAGATCTGGCCTTTCCTGCAAAGGTGCGCGCGTCAGGACCGGCGAATAAAGTTGACGCGACGCACGGAAAATGGGCACATCTCAGCGGCGTCAAATGACGCACTACGTCTTGCAACCGGCGATTTTGTCGCGTTGCTCGATCACGACGATGAACTGGCGCCTACCGCGCTTTATTTCGTGGCCCTGGCTCTGAACGAAAATCGGGAATTGCAACTGCTCTACAGCGACGAGGACAAGCTCGATGCACAGAGTCGGCGTTCCGATCCATATTTCAAATCCGATTGGAACCCAGAGCTTCTTCTGGCGCAAAACTTCGTGTCGCACCTCGGCGTTTATCGAACCGATCTGATCCGTCGCGTGGGCGGTTTTCGCATCGGCTTTGAAGGCTCGCAGGATTATGATCTGACGCTGCGTTGCATAGAACAGATCCGGCCGGAGCAGATCGAGCATCTGCCCCGGGTGCTTTATCATTGGCGCATGGCAGATGAAAGCACAGCGTCGTACGCCACGGCGAAACCATACGCGCAAGAAGCCGCTCGCCGCGCCGTGCAGGAACATCTCGATCGCACCGGAATTGCGGCCGCGGTCATGCCGCAGCACTATGGCGTCTATTTGCGGACCAAATACGCGCTTCCGACGGAGCGGCCGATCGTTTCGATTGTCATCCCGACGCGAGATCGCGCGTCGTGTCTCCAGAAATGTCTCGACGGCATTTTCGAGAGAACAGATTATCGAAACTACGAAGTGATCGTGCTCGATAACGAGAGCCACGAAGCCGAGACGCTGGAATTTTTGGCCGAGCTGACAAAATACGACCGCGTTCGGGTGGAGCGGATCGAAGGCACGTTCAATTACAGCCGCCTGAATAATCGTGGCGTCGAATTGTCTCGGGGATCGTTCATCGCGTTGCTCAACAATGACGTGGAAGTGATCAACGATGACTGGCTCAGCGAAATGGTGAGCCGTGCGATGCAACCGGAAGTAGCAATGGTTGGCGCACGACTCTGGTATCCGAACGGCACGATCCAGCACGGCGGAGTGATCCTCGGGGCAGGTGGCATCGCTGGTCACGCGCACGTTGGCCTCCGGCGCGGCGAGCCCGGCTACTTTGCTCGTGCAAATCTGGCGCAGAATGTCTGCGCAGTAACCGCTGCTTGCGCGCTGGTGAGACGGGAAGTGTACCTACAGCTCGGAGGGTTCGATGAAAATCTGGCAGTCACTTTCAATGACATCGATTTTTGCCTGCGGTTGCGCGAAGCCGGCTATCGGATTGTCTGGACGCCACACGCGGACTTGATTCACCACGAGTCGGCTAGTCGCGGCTTCGACGACAGCACGCCGAAGCAAATCCGGTTTATGGCGGAAGTCGATTACATGAATTCGAAGTGGGGCGACATGTTGCAGCGCGATCCGTTTTACAATCCGAACCTCTCGCTCGGTGAAAATCTCTTCACTCTGGCTTTTCCGCCGCGAACGACCAAACCGTGGCAGAGTGTTGCCGCTTAATTGTGCAGCGTTAAAAGCGCCCGCGTCAAATTGAAATGAGAAAGTCAATCGTGCAGACGAGCGCGGTCGCAGATTACGTGTTTCATTTCGACGGGCTGCCAGAACGCGTTACCTTCAAGAAGCACAGCGAAATCACCGGTTGGCTCTTGCATCGCCAGGGTATGCCCACTTACGGAATTCGTGGAATTGTTCACCGCATTCTGCGACGCAGATCCATTTTCAAGGCGCGCCGCAAAAGATCAAGACCAGTGGTCGCGGCCGTCTACCCCGATTTTCCCGAAGCGGGACAAAGCGGATTTCTGCTGGCGCTCGAACTGCCTGCTGGCCGAAGCGACGTCACAATCCAGGTCCGGGACCATGAGAAAATCTGGCGAACGATTTTTGTCACCCAGATCTGGGCGTTGCCTCTTGCCTTTCTCGGTCGGATAGGTCTGCCGCGCGTCGAGCATTTTCTTGTGACCTATCTCGCGCAACTCTTTCCCGAAAAGGCGCGAAACATTGCGGCCTCGGCCCGCTCCGAGTTGGTCGCGCGGATCGAGAGCGGCCCTCGTCAGGGTAACATCGAAACGTCCACGGGCGCGACCGGTTTAACACCGCGCGAAATCAAGACTGTTCATCTGTTCGTCACTTCAAAATCGAATTTGTTTATCCGCGAAATCGCCGAATTACTTTGCGCCGGCTTCCGTGCTGCGGGTTGTAACACGCAACTTTTCGTGGATCAAATTCCCGCGGAAAAAACCGAGGAGGGCAAAATCCAAATCGTGGTGACGCCGCATGAGTTCTTTAATTTATTTTTAAGTTATCAGCTCTCCTGGGAGAAGATTCAGCGCCTGACAAATCATCTTTTTTTGCTGAGCACGGAACAGCCCGACAGCGTCTGGTTTCACAGCAATCTAATCGTGGCGCCGCACGCACGCGCCATGCTCGACATTCATTTGTCGGGGGTGGCTGCATACCGCGAGCGGGGGCTGCGCTGTTTCCATTTGCCGCTCGGTTATCATCCATTGCTTGAACAAAGGGATACGCTGGCAAACTCCGAAAGGGACATCGATATCTGCCTTCTGGCTGCGATGACTGACCGACGTGAAGGGTTCATCGCTGCCAACGCCGATTTCTTCGCGGCGCTCAACTGTCACCTTAGGCTGGTTCCGATCGGATTTGCGAAAACGGAAGAGACGCGAAGTTATTTACCTGCGGCAAAACGCAACGCGCTGCTGCAGCGGACAAAAATCTTGCTGAATGTTCATTACTCAGAGCTGTGCTATTTCGAGTGGCACCGAACGCTCGTCGGTCTGGCGAATCGTTGCTGCTTGATTACCGAAACCTGCGAGGGGTTTGCACCATTTGTCCCAGGTAAACACTTTATCATGGCGAATGCGGACGATCTAACCACTTGCTGCGAATACTATCTGGAGCACGAAGATGAGCGCGAAGCGATCGCGGGAGCGGCCTATGATTTCATGCGTGAACGCTTCACGCAGAAAGATAATTGCCGCGCATTCTTGCAGCAGATAGAGAATGCCTTCCAGGGGGGGAACGCGAAGACACAGTTGGCCTTCAACGTAGAAGCGAATGCGGGAGCGCCGTTAAAGATAGAACCGCTGCCGGGTGCGTTGACGAAGCGCCTTTCGCGAAAACCCATTGCGCTGTTCGTTTCGGCCCTGCGCGATGATCTCTCAAACATGTTTCGCCCAACGGATCGAAAGCCGGCAACGACTTGCAGCAAATCCACGGATCCAACGGCTACGGCCCAGCGCACCGCGGTTCTCTGTGATATGCGGCGGGATTACGCCGAGCGGTTTGATTCCCAGGAAAAAGCGCGACAAAAAGGGGAGGCGATTTTCCAAGTGCTCGACAATCCGCGCTTTGATCGCAGCGCGCCGGCGGTTTCAATCGTCCTCACGCTTTACAATTATGCGGCCTACATTCAGCAGTGCCTCAAAAGCCTGGAGGATTCTAAGACCGCGGCGATCCCTGGCGGGATCGAGGTAGTGATCGTCAATGACGCCTCGACCGACGATTCGCTGGAAAAGGCGATTGGCGCGCAAGAAAACTCGCGCCACCCCGTTCGTATTGTCGACAAACGGTTTAACACCGGGCTGGCGGATGCGCGCAACGTCGGCCTGGAGCTGGCGCGCGCGCCTTATGCTTTCATCCTGGACGCAGACAACATGGTTTTTCCGCGGGCGCTTGAGCAGTTGCACACGACGATTGTTAACGACCGTTCCGCAGCTGTTTACTCGATGCTCTGCCGTTTTCAGGGCCCGCACAGCCGTCGGGACGGACTGCTTTCCTATTTCGATTGGGACCCGCAGATGTTGGTCGAGCGTCCGTACATTGATGCGATGGCATTGTTTGATCGACGGCAACTCATCGAAATCGGCGGCTACGACAACGAGCTGTATAAATTCGGCTGGTTCGGGTGGGAGGACTACGAGTTATGGCTGCGAATTGCGCAAGCAAAATTCCGCGTGAGCTTTCTGCCGAACGTTCTTTGTCTCTATCGCCATCACGAGACATCGATGAGCAATGCGACGAATCTTTTCGATCGGGAGCTGGTCGCCCGTTTGATCAAAAAATATCATGCCCTCGTCGAAACGTATCCGCCGAAAAACCGAATTCTCGGGGTTGACCGCTTGCGGTTCGAAGAAGCGGTGAGAACAATCTCTGAAAAGCGAAAACGCGCGGACGTTCCTATCCACGCGCCTGGAATAAGCTGAGATCAATTTAAACTTCGACCGGCAACTCGACATCGAATGGGCGCTCCTTTTTTCCGAGCGCCGACGAGATGGACGGGACGCAGACCGTTTTGCTCTGATTGGCGCGCCAAATTTTGTTATTGGGAGTGCTCATGAAAAACTTCGGTTATTTGCCTAACGAGAAATCCGCGCGGTCGCGAGAAAGATTTGGATTATAATACGGATCGTGTTCGAGCACCTCGGGCCAGCGCTGGCGCATCACCTCGGTCTCAAGTGGTTCCACCGTCCGGCCACGGGTCCCGGATTCGTGGTGATACAACTTCGCGAACGGCGTGTAAACGATGAGATAACCAGCTCGCCGCATCTTTAAGCAGAGATCGACGTCGCTAAAGGTAACCGGCAGGCGCTCCTTATCGAATCCCTCCACCTCGTCGAACACGTCTCGCCTTGTGAGCAGACACGCGCCGGAGACCGCACTGTAATTTCGCATGATCTGCAGTTGCCGGCAGACACCGGGATCCTCCGCTGGAAAACCGCGAAAGGCCGGCTGCGCGATTTCGTTCACGCCGAGAACAATCCCGGCATGCGCGATCGTGTCATCCGGATTCAATAACCGGGCGCCGACTGCGCCCACTTCTGGCCGCTGCACATGCTCGGCCATGAAGGCAAGCCAATCGGGTTCGATAACCTCTATGTCGTGGTTCAAAAAGAGCAGCCAGGGACTCTCGGTTTGCTCGACGGCGAAATTGTTGATCGCCGAATAATTGAACGGCCCTTCATAACACAGCAGCCGGTGTTTGGACCGGCCGAAGTAAGCGCGCACCTCCTCCGATTGGCTATCGTTGCCGACAACGACGATCTCATAATTCGGATAGCTTGTCCTGGTCGTGATGCTCTCGATACAGCGCGCGAGCAGCCCGATGCGATCGCGCACCGGAATGATGATGGAAATTTTCTTCACCTCGGCAAGTTCCCGCTTGACCCAATAAGCATGTGTACGCCAGTCGATGGCGACGTGACCACTGATGCCTTTTCGTCGGAGGTGTTCACCAATGGCGCGCCGACCGGCTTCGAATTGCCCGGGTTTTTGCCGAAGGCCACTCGAGCTGGAGCTTGCGCTTTGCCGCCAATGATACAGCACCCGCGGAATGTGATGAATCTGATCGGTCTGCTCGATGGCGCGGAGGAGGAGATCGTAATCCTGCGAGCCATCGAATTGGGAAGAGAACCCGCCGATCCGCAGGACAAGCTCGCGCCTGACGGTGATAAAATGGCAGAGGTAATTGCAGGCCAGGAAGAAATCTGGCGACCAATCGGGCTTAAGCATGGGAGCCGCAAAACCTTCTTCGGTGAATTTATCTTCGTCGGAGTAGATGAGGTCGGCATCGGAATGCGTCTGAAGCAATTTCGCCGTTTGGAAAAGCGCATCCGGCTCAAGCAGGTCGTCATGATCGAGCAGGCCGATCCATTCGCCCTGCGCTTCGGCAAGGCCGCGATTCGATGCCACAGAAATGCCGCCGTTCTGCTCGAGGCGAATTAAGCGGATGCGCGCGTCGCGTGAGGATTGCCGAGATAAAACCTCGAGCGTCTCGGGATTTGTGGAAGCATCATCAATGAGGATCAGTTCCCAATTTTCGTAAACTTGTGCCAGCACTGACTGGACGGCTTCCTCAAGCCATGGAGCACGCGTGTCGAAAACTGGTGCGATGATGCTAATCAGCGGTTGAAAAGCAAACGCAAGCGCTTCATGCCGCATTCGCTCCAGGTCGCTCGCACTTGCCCGGTGCTGCTGGAGCCACTTCTGATACTCAGTTGGAGCGGCCGATCGCATCGACTTTGCGGCACGCGGGTGCAGTTTTTTCCGGATTGCTTTCACGAGCTTTTCCGGAAGGCGATAGGGTGCCAGCAACACCTGACCGATCCTGCGTTCCGGCGATTTTCGGAGCGCCTGCTTTTGCTCTTTCAACACTTTTAGCTCGCGTCGGTATTCTTTCAGCTTGAACAATTTTTCCTCGACCGCGGCGATGTGCCGATCGGCCGCTTCCAATTCCGATACGCGCGTGCGCAGCATCCGCTCTAAGCCGCTTAAGCGCGCATTGAGTCTCGCAAAGGCCGTCTCCACCGCTGCTGGAATTAGCGTATCCGGGTTTTCGTTCAGCTGGCGCCGGAGCCGTATGGCCGCCGGATCCAGCTCGCTCGGATCCCATTCATAATCAGGCGGCAACCCGAATCGGCGAAAAGATTCGACAAGCTGTGGACGCCGTTGACTCACGTCCACACCTGCGCCGGGAATTAGGACAATGTCGTCCGCGCGCCGCGAGAGTTCTTCGGCCAAGCGATCATCGTCACTGTTTTCTAGCGGATAAAACCAGACCCCGATTTCAAAGTGTGCCGCGCCATCCCCCTGCCGAAGTCTGGCCGGCAGATCGCCGGAAGACCCGAGAACGACGGCATCCCGTCCCGATTCGGCAAACTGCCGCTCAAGTTTCTGAGGGTCTGCCCCGATAACGAGAAAACGGCCCCGTTCGAACTTCCGCGAGATAGCGTGCGCGAAATTAGGATGAAGGGAATGGAAAGTGGATTGCAGCACCGCGCACATTATATTGGTTGAAGCAACCCGCAGGCAAATTTACCCTGCCGCGCCCTCCCGCGACCCTGACCGATCCTGCATGCTCGATTTTATCGTCTATCTTCTTTATCGCTCAGGATCGGCGATCGCCAGCGCGTTGCCGTTACCGCTTCTCTTTGTTTCCGGAGAATTTCTCGGCTTCTGTGCCTGGATCATTCTGGGAAATTATCGGCGCCTCGCACAGCGCAACGTTACCATCGCGTTCGGAAATGAAAAATCACCGCGGCAATTGCGTCGCCTTGTTCGCCGTCATTTTCAGAGGCTGGGCGCGAATCTCTTGTGCAGTGTCAAGCTCACCGGCATGCCGCTGGAAAATATGGCGACACGAATCGAGGCGGAAAACCTGGATTTTATCCATCGAGAATTGCGCGCAGGCCGTCCGGTTGTGCTGATCCTGAGCCATCTCGCAAATTGGGAGCTATTCGCGCACATCCTCCCAAAGTACATCGGCTACGTCAGAAACAGCACAATCTATCAAAGGCTGGGTAACCGCTTCATCGATGAACATGTGCGGCGGGTGCGCGGACGCGCCGGCGTCGAGATGTTCGATCGCAAGGAAGGATTCGACAAGGCAATCAAACTGCTTCGCGACGGCGGCGCCATTGGAATTTTAAGCGATCAACATGCGGGCGATCATGGCGTGTGGGTGCCATTCCTTGGACGTCTCGCGTCGACATCGCCGCTGCCAGCATTGCTGGCGAAACGCACCCGGGCAGCACTAGTTGGCGTGGCGATCTACACGGACGGACGAGCGCGGTGGCGGGTCGTTATCTCGCCTGCATTGCAAGACAACCAGGAATCGGTGGGATCGCTTTCCGCAAAAACGAATCAAGTGATCGAACAGCAAATCCGTCGAGCACCGGAAGATTGGTTCTGGGTGCATAATCGCTGGAAAACGCCGCGGCCCGATTTTCTTCTGGCGAGATATAAACGCGGCGTCTATTTGCCGCCCGACCTTTCGGCTCAAAATTTGAAGCCG
>Ga0193729_1000626_pt1 | contig 18570 bp, 18 predicted proteins | sample U1c2metaG_FD_143036 | JGI IMG/M metagenome (GOLD analysis project Ga0193729, IMG submission 143036) | Soil microbial communities from a riparian zone of the East river system, Colorado, United States - U1c2 | ecosystem: Environmental > Terrestrial > Soil > Riparian zone | place: USA: East River...
GACGATAAATTGCATCCACCAAGCGCAATGATTTTTCGTTAGGCAAAAGCGATTGCTCCATTTGATTCATGACGTAGGCGAATGAAATCCTGGTTTCGGGATCAGCAAAGGCGTGGCTGCCACCGGCTCCAGGATGCCCGAAAGCGTTCGGTGACGAACCGAACATTCTTCGCACCGCGTTTCGTGGATCTTTCATGAACCCGGCTGAAAACGCTGTGGGTATTTGAAAAACGCGGTCCATGCCATCTGACAGCGTTGTGGTCATCCATGCGATTGTTTCTTCCGAAAAGAAAGTTTGTCGGTCGAGTTTGCCGTCATTCGCAAGCATGGAATAGAACTTCGCAAGCGCCGACGCGCTCCCGATCCCGCCAAACGAAACGATCGGTTGCGCGCGGACAGCAGGAGTGTTCATCCCGCTAACGGATTGCAACCCGTACGGTGAGGAGAATGTCTTGCGTGCCAGCGTGCCCGGCGTGACAAGATCAAGATAAAAGTCCGAGCCGGACTGGCGGTTCTTCGGTTCGGGTGGCCTGCCGCTTTTCGCAGCGTAAATGGTCGCCACCCGTGGATTCTCTCGTTCAGGCAAACCGATCCAAAGATCGAGATTCAGCGGCTGCGCAAACGCTTCGCGCCAATACTGAGAGAGCGTTTTCCCAGCGATCCGACGCACAAGTTCATCGAGAAGGAATCCAAACGTGCGAGCGTGATAACCATGTGCGGTCCCCGGCGGCCACAATGGCCTTTGTAATTCGAGTGCCCTGATAACGGCGCCGTAATCGAGTATGTCAACTCGCGCATCTAAAGCGCACAGCCCGGCTTGATGCGAAAGCAACTGTGACAACGTGATTTTTTCTTTGCCAGCTTGAGCGAACTCCGGCCAAAACTCCGCCACGGTCCTGTCGATGCCGATCCTGTGCTCTTGCAACACATGGAGGACACAGGCGCTGCCAATCCCCTTGGTCGCAGACCAGATGAGGACGAGCGTGTCAGCTTTCCAGGGTCTTTCGTGGCGGGCATCGCAAAATCCGCTGTAAAGATCGACGATCGGTTTTCCATTTTGCCAGATAGATACAGCCGCACCGAGCTCTCCGAAACGCGCGAAATTCTCTTCAAAGAGCGGAGCAATCTGTCTTTTCAATTCTTCGGGATCGAGTTGCATCTGCCGGATGGTACGGACGCCGCGGTGCGGCTTAAATTGTAGGGCGTTTCTGTGAAACGCCATGGCGTTTGACAAACGCCCTACAGTAAAAGCTCTTCCAATTCGTCGAGCCGCTGTTCAAATAAACGCAACGTGCTCTCGATTGGAGCGGATGTGGTCATGTCCACACCTGCCGCTTTTAAAGTCTCCAGTGGAAACTTCGAACCGCCGGACCGCAGAAAATCAAGATATGCCTCCACACTTCCGGACTCGTGAGCAAGCACGCGCTGCGAAAGCGCAACCGCAGCAGAAATCCCTGTCGCATATTTATAAACGTAAAATGCATGATAGAAATGCGGAATACGCAGGCATTCCAGATCGAGTTCGGGATCGAGCACGAAGTTTTCAGCGAAATAAGTTTCGAGCAGCGTGTGATATTCAGATTTAAAAAGATCAAGCGTCAGCGCGTCGCCGCTTTCCTCAACGGCGTGAATAATTTTCTCGAACTCAGCAAACATGGTCTGCCGGAAAAGTGTGCCCCGCAGGTCGTCGATTTGCCGGTTGATGATGTAGGCGCGCATCTTCGGGTCGTTCGTTGTTTTGAGCAGGTAATGGGTGAGCAGTTCCTCGTTAAATGTTGAGGCGACCTCGGCCAGAAAGATCGGATACTCGTAATCCTGGAACCGCTGCGAATTCTGCGCGAACCAGCTGTGCATGGAGTGACCAGCTTCGTGTGCAAGCGTGTAGACATCGGCGAACACATCTTGCTTGTAATTCATAAGGATGTAGGGCGGCGCCTCGTAACTTCCCGATGAAAACGCGCCACTGCGTTTGCCTTTCGTTTCGTAGCGGTCGCACCAGCGACCAGCGCGCAGACCTTCCGCCAGTACATCAACATATTCCTTCCCAAGCGGGTCAAGCGCGCCTAAGACCATTTCCACAGCCTGATCAAACGTGAAACGCGTCTCGATTTCCGGAACGAGGGGGACGTAGGTGTCGTAATGATGCAGCTCGCGCAACCCAAGCGCACGCCGGCGCAAATCGAAATAACGAAAAAGCGGCTTCAAATTCGCCCGAACCGATTGAATCAATCCGTCGTAAACTGCAAGCGGCACATCGTCTGGAAACAGCGCAGTCTCGAGAGCAGACGAGTAATGTCTTGCCCGCGCGTGGAAGACATCTGCCTTGACCGAATAAGCAAGCGACGCGGCCAGTGTGTACTGATGGTCGCGAAATTCTGCATAGAATTGATGGAAAGCTCGGTTGCGCAGCTGGTGATCGCGCTTGACCAGAAACGAGCTGAACGAGCTTTGGGTGAGCGGCCTTTTGTGTCCTGTCTCATCGATCAGGACGCCGAACTTCATGTCCACATCCGTCAACTGTGAAAACGTGTCGTCGTAACCGCTGAGCGCGACACTCCCCAGCGCAAGAAGACGTTCCTCAGGCACGGAGAGCACATGCGGTTTCATCCGGCGAATTTTGCGCAGCTTGGTTCGCCACTCGGCGAGCGCGGGATCGACAACGAACTTGGCTAATCTTTCGTCGTCGATCGCCAGGATTTCTGGAATGAGAAACGCCGCCGCTTCGCCGATTTTCGTCAGCAGATTTTGCATTTGCCCAATCCGCGCAAGATATTCGTTATTGGTGCTGTCTTCTGCCACTTGCAGCGACGCGTAGTGATAGACGCGCTCGATCTTCAAATCGAGCGACTTTTCGAACTCAAGCACCTCTGCCAGCGTCTGTACCGAATCCCCTACTCTGCCCTTCCAGTCCTGAAGTTTTGGATAAGTCCGCTTAAGCCAGGCAAAATCTTCCTCCCATTTGCCGACATCGGCAAAAAGATGTGTCAGGTCCCACTTATCAGTGTCGGAAATATCAGCGCGAGTCGGAGTTTTCGCTTCGTCCATAAGGAAATAGTCACACGGAACGCGTTCTCTTCAACGAGGCGAAAAAGCGGCTCTTGGCACGCGAGATTTCCGCCTCCACCGCCTTTGGATGCGAAGCCTGGGAGGCGCTGTTATCAGCGCCGGAGTGGACGCTCAGATTGGCGTCGCAACCTTCACAATTCCAGTGTTTGATGTCTGGCATGAAACGGCTTTTGATCTTCCAGTTATTTGGCGCATTAGTCGTTGCAATGGCGCACGCCACGACAAACTTCGATCTGGCAGCCAAGGCGACAAACGAACTCGCGGTCGATCTTCACCGTCAACTCGCCACAGGCAACGAGAACCTTTGCGTTTCACCCTTTTCCATCGAAAGCGCCCTCGCCATGACGTTCGCGGGCGCGGATGGCGACACGCGCACGGAGATGGCGCGCGTGCTGCATTTTCCAAGCGACGCCAGCACGGTGGCCGCCTCGTTCGCCTCGCTTCAGCATTCGCTGGAAGAAATGAGCGTGAAGACAGCCGAACTGGTGAAGAAATCCAAGGAATTCGGCGGCCCGAGCGAGCCGATTGCCCTAAGCATTGCGAACAAGCTCTTTGCGCAAAAGGGCTACGCGTTTCGCCCGACTTTCCTATCATTGGTGAAACAAAATTTCGGTGCAGCCTTTGAGCCTCTCGATTTCGTCACCAATGCGACAGGAGCTACGCAGCACATTAATAACTGGGTGGCAGACCAGACACGCGACCGGATTCGCGATCTTATTCCGGGAGGCGCGCTCGACAAGACAACCCGCCTTGTTCTCGCGAATGCCCTTTACCTAAAAGCGCCGTGGGCAAGCGAATTTTCCGAGAACGCAACACAGCCGGAACCGTTCCACGTTCGCGGCGGGAGTGGAATCGATGTTCCCACGATGCAGAAAAAGAGTGAGCATTTCGGTTACGCCAAGCGCGAGGGATACACGGCCGTGACGCTGCCTTACGCGGGAAACGATCTCCAATTCCTCGTTCTTCTTCCCGATGACGTAAACAGTCTGCACGCGCTCGAATCAAAGCTGTCCGGCGACATGCTGGCTGGATGCGCAAAGCTTCAGACGCGCGACGTCGATCTTCATTTGCCAAAATTCAAACTCCAGCCCCCAACAATAGCCTTAGCAGAAAAGTTCGAAGCGCTCGGGATGAAGACGGCGTTCGATAAGCCACAGGGCAGCGCAAATTTTGACAAGATGGCGCCACGAACACCGAAGGATTACCTCTACATCTCGCAAATCTTTCACAAAACTTTTATAGCTGTGGATGAAAAAGGAACCGAGGCGGCTGCAGCCACCGCTGTGGCAATGATGGCAGGAAGCGCTTTACGGTCGCCTCCACCACCGCCAATCGAAGTGAAAGTCGATCGCCCATTCGTTTATGCCATTCAGCACGTCCCGAGTGGCGTCTGTCTTTTTCTCGGTCGCGTAACCGATCCCCGTTGAAGTGGACCTGTCGACCCTTGCAAATCTAATCAACGCGATCGCGGTAACGGCCGGCGTCATTTTTGCGGCAGTGCAAATTAGGGATTATCGCGGACAGCGACACCGCGATTCGATGTCTGCTCTCGTCAGATCATTTCAAACTCCATCTTTCGCGCATTCGTTGCGCCGCGTTAGCTCTTTGCCAGATAACGTTGCACGCGAGCAGATTCCAGCGTTGCTCGGTCCAGATGGCGAGGATCATGTTTATGCCCTTCTAACGAGCTGGGAAGCTCTCGGCATTCTTCTATATCGAAAGGAGGTTACCATTGATCTTATCGATGACTTTTTCAGTGGCCCAATTGTTGTCACATGGCGAAAGCTATCCCGCTACATCTCAGAACTACGCAGAGATGCTCAACGAGAGACATATTTCGAATGGGTACAATGGCTAGCGGAGCGAATGATGGAACGGGAGAAATTGTCGCCGCCTGTGCCAGCACATATTGCGCATCGCGATTGGAAATAACTGTAGCGGTGATCTGCGAGCGCCGAAAAAACACGGAAGGGTGATTTCCTACTCGGCCCCGGTGGTTAGGAAACCACCGCTCCTAGACTCGACCGCCGCTACAGCAGTGTGCTGTCTGCTCCGTAACTTAGCTTCCCATCCACGATCCGCGCGGCAGATGTATATGGATGCGGCTCGGTTTTGTTTGCGTCCATGATGTGCAGAACCTCGATGCCACGCGCTTTAAGGTAATCAGAAATCAGCCCGCGATGACAACGCCACCAGACCGCCTCCGCGCACATGATCGCAGTCGGCCCGGCTTCGCCAGCGAGATCGATAAGTCGTCTCACACCTTTTCCAAATTCTTCTGTCTCCATGTAATCGGCGTACCCGCGAAATGATTCATTGCGCCAGGCTGTATTGGGGGAATCCTCCCTTGGCTTTCTTCGGCCACCAAGCTCGGGAAAGTGTTCGTAGCAGATTCCGACTTTGCCTAACGAGTCTTCCAGCGTCTCCTTATTAAACTGCGGGTAGCGCTTCGATCCCGGCAGCAAGCGCACGTCAGCAAGCGACTTGATTCCGTGCTCTTCTACAAGCGAAATGAATTTCTCGATCGTCCGCGTCGAATGCCCGATCGTCCAGATTCTCATCTAAAAAACGAAGAGTTATTTCCGTTCGTTGCAATTCGATTTTCCTAGTCCCCTCATCTCGTTTTAGGCAAGCTTTCGGAGTGCGTACGCGTCCCCGCGTCGCTTTGGCGTGACAGCGCTGATGGGAAAGCGATGCGGGGACGCATCGCACTCCGAAAGGACTCTCATCCGAAAATGTCTAAGGTGTCGTTTTCGGTGATACGATTGCCTCGGCCATCGATTTCAGCAATCGGCCGAGATCGCTGTTCGTTGAGATGACCGCGGTGGTATCTTTTTCAAACGCGGCGCGCATCACGTCGAGGCTGCGAAGAAACGAATAAAGCTCTTGTGCATCAGGTGTGTTGAATGCAGCCGCATAGATGGAAGCTGCTTCGGCGTCGGCCTTCCCTTCAGTTTCAAGGGCATTCTTCGTTGCGGTGGAACTGATTGATGCGACGTCGCTTTCCTTTTGGCCGTTGATATTCGCCGCTTCACCGCGCCCTTCGGAGCGAAATCGGGCAGCGATCTGATGCCGTTCACTCGACATCCGCTCAATGATTTTCTCCGCGACGGCGGGATTGTACTTGCTGCGCTTGAATCGTTCGTCGAGCAGTTCAATTCCGAAATCGGAAATCTTCTGTCGAGTGCGTTCGGTAATTTGTTTTTCGATTTCGCCACGCCCAAATTCAATGTCAGGAATCGTCGTGGGCAAAACCGTGCCGCTTTTCTCCAACTCCTCGTCGCGCACCGGTTTTCTCCCTTTGGTAACGCGGATGATCTCTACAAGGTCGTGCGTGGCGACAGCGGTTCGCGTTTCGCTTCCGAGAATGTCATCCAGGCGCGACAGCGCGCTGCGTTCGTCATTGAGCCGATTATAGTAGAGGAATGGATCGCTGATACGCCATCGGGCAAAACAATCGACAATAATGTAGAGCTTGTCTTTGGTCGGGCATTCAGTCGGCGGTCCGTCCCACGCGAGGATACGCTTGTCAAAACGGTGCACTTTATCGAGCACGGGCAGTTTGATCTTCAATCCGGGGTTTGTGACCGTACGAACGATTTTGCCGAAGCGCGTGATGATCACAGTTTCATATTGATGAACAACGAAAAGCAGCGTTCCCCATTTGAGCGCGGTCAGAATGAAAAGAATCCCCAGGATCGACATCAATCCGCTCTGTAAAAAGCGCACAATGGCCGAAACAGCCGCGGGTCGTGGAGTGACATCGATAACGTTCATTGCGATGTCTTGGTTTGATCGGCCGGCAACAACGGCAACGTCTGGAGAATGCTCTTCAAGCTGTCGTCGACGATGATTTTCTTTTGTAAGTTGGGGAAGATCGCTTGCATCGCTTCTAGATAAAGACGGCGGCGTGTTACATCCGGCGCTTTCCGATACTCAGCCAGCAACAATGAAAATTTTTGCGCTTCGCCCTTTGCTTCGTTAACCCGGCGGAAGGCATACGCTTCGGCCTGTTTCTCGCGCTCTTTCGCCTGGCCGCGAGCGTTCGGCACGGCATCGTTATACACCGCCCAGGCTTGATTAATCGCCGTCTGCTTTTCCTGTTGCGCCTGGTTGACCTCGTTAAAGGCACCTTGCACGGCTGGCGGAGGGCGCACTGTCGCGAGTTGCACTTGCTGAATCTGAATTCCCAGGTCGTACTGCGAAGAAAGGTCGGCCAAACGTTTCAACGTCGATGATTCAATGTCGTGTCGCCCAATTGTGAGTACTTCGTCCACGGTGCGATCGCCAATCACCTCGCGCATCACGCTCTCGGAAAGGTCCCGCAACGTCTTCTCCGGTTCGCGTGCGCCGAACAGATACGTTTTTGGATCGGTAACCCGATACTGCACGACCCATGGGACAAGGGCGGTGTTTAGATCACCTGTGATCATGGTCTCGGTTTCCTCCGGTTCCATGTCGCCCTGGTAAGCATTCGTGGCGTTCGGCGTAGAAAAACCAAACTCCAGTTTTAGCAGGCGCTGGGTTGGCACGATGTGTATCTCGTCGATATAGGGAATCGCATAAGCGAGTCCGGGATTGACGACATCGTGGTAAGCGCCAAAGCGAGTCTTCACCCCTACGGAGTTTGCCGGGATTGAAATGAAACCGACCAACAGCGTGAGGAGCGTGAAGACAAGCCCGAGACAGGCGATCAAGCCAAGAATCAGCCGCGCAGGCTTCACTGCGGCATGTGGCGATGCGACCATTTGAGCCATTTAACTCAGTTTTGCCTCAAACGCACAACCTCGCGCAAGCCTTTCCTTTCAAGGAGTAATGACTTTGTCGCATCTTAAGTTGGCCCCGAAGCTCTTGGGCGGCATTCCTTGACTAGCTGCCTATGCGCCCCAAGACTGGGGAATGAAAATGCGAAACACGGTCTTGTCAGTAATCATCGGGCTTGGCACCTTGGGCGTGATGGCAGCGGCAGAAACTCAACAGCAACCGGAGGTCGGAAAGCCCGCGCCGGATTTTAGCCTAACGACTGGTGACGGATCGCAGGTAAGCCTGAAGGATTATCGCGGCAAATGGGTCGTGCTCTATTTTTACCCGAAAGATTTTACCAGCGGCTGCACCATGGAGGCGCGCAATTTCCAGCGCGATCTGGCAAAATATGAAGACTCCGGAGCGGTAATTCTCGGCGTGAGCGTGGACACGGCCCAATCGCACAAGGATTTTTGCACGAAGGAAGGACTCAATTTCAAATTGCTCGCCGACCCTGACGGGAAGGTCTCGAACGAGTACGGTTCGGTGATGGATTACAAAGGGAGCAAACTCGCCGCGCGAAACACCTTTATCATTAATCCGAAAGGCGAAATCGCCAAGGTATACACCGGTGTCAAGCCTGCCGATCACAGCGAGCAAGTGCTAAAAGATCTGACGGAATTGAAGAAGAGTTAAATAATCCACAGCTAACAATGACAGCTAAAAGAAAATCGATCGATTGCAGAGATTATCCGCATGAGAAAAATTGCTCGCTGAAAATCTCTGGCACGGAAGAAGAAGCGATGGATGCTGCGGTGCAGCACGCGGTCTCGGCGCACGGTCACGAAGAGACGCCGGAATTGCGCGAGCAAATCAAATCGATGCTCAAGGACGAAGCCGATTAACCTTGCAGGTCTTTATGACTTAGTAAGCGCCGGATGACGAATCGGCTCGGCGTCGGATCAATGCGGCGTGAGCGTACAGTCACACACTGGTTCCGACCCTTGCTCGCAATCGGGATCGTATATTTAGCCCTCATGTTTTTCGGTCATTTTCCGGACCATCTGATTTTGTTTCCAACAAGAACGCCGATCAATGCAGGCGGCGCAGTTCGGAGAACTATCCCGTTCGAAAATGGGCAATTGGAAATGTGGATCGCGCAATCTCGCCTGGCACGATCCAAAGGCAATGCGGACATGTATGTTTTGCGGTTCTATGGCAACGCAGACCGCGCTGAGCGCTGGCCCGTTACTGAGGCCGGGATGTGGAACGACCGCGCAATCGAAGTCTGGGGAATGAATTATCCGGGATTCGGCGGCAGCACTGGGCCGACGCGGCTTTCCAGGATCGGGCCGGCTGCGCTGGCGGCGTTTGATGAATTAAAACGTCACGCAGCGGATCGACCAATCGTCCCTTTTGGAACAAGCATCGGCGTAACTGCGACACTACACATCGCTGCGCAACGTCCAGTTGTGGGATTGATTTTGCAGAATCCTCCGCCGTTGCGCGAAATGATTCTGCGCCGGTTTGGCTGGTGGAATCTGTGGCTGCTAGCTGGTCCTGTTGCATTACAGATGCCGAAAGACCTCGACAGCATCAGAAACGCGAAGGCGATTCGCGCTCCGGCAATCTTCCTGCTCGCGGAAAAAGACGAAGTCGTTCCTCCGCAGTATCAAAAACTTGTAGTTGACGCCTACGCCGGAGAAAAGCGCGTCATTCAACTGTCTGGCGCCTACCACAACGATCCGATCGAAAGCACAGCGCTCGCCAATTTGAATAACGCAGTGGATTGGCTGTTGGCAAAGGCGAGCTCCTCTGACGCGCGGTGATGACGCGAGCGCTACTGTAGATCCAGCCATTTGCCACTCGATTTTCTGGCTCGATCCCCATTAAGCTCGGCGCGCCATGCAGAACGCACAGAATCTCATGAGCAGCTTCGAGTTTATCGCCGCGCTGATGTCGATCATCATCGGCTTGGGCGTGACCAATCTGATCGCCGGCGCCGGCCGCGCGTTTTATCGCCGCAAAGAGAATCCACTCGATGAGGTCCACCTTGTGCTGACCCTCGCCACGCTGTTGCTGCTGGCTTTGCAGTGGTGGGTCACATTTAAGTGGAACACTGAGGTCAACTGGAGCTTCGACAAGTTCCTCCTGCTGATCGTTTGGACTATCACACTCTATATGCTGACCGTTTTCCTTTACCCGCCTGATTTATCGGAAGCAGAAGAGCACCAGGGCCGCTTCGAACGGAACCGTTCGGGCTATTACTCCACCTTCATCGCGATGTGTTTGCTCGACATCGCGCAAACCGCGGTTCACGGCGATCTCTTTCATCCGATCTGGTACGTTCCGTTTGTCGGTCAATACGCTGTGCTGGCGGCCGGTGGGCTCGTTGCCCATCGGCGGGGCTACGACCGGTTTTTCGCGTGGTACCAACTGATCACCCTGCTGGTCTGGGCGCTCGTGGTGAGACGATTTCTCGTGGGAAACGCGATGACTTCCTAGGGGCGAAGCGCTGTGCTCAACGTTTAATCGCCACCCATTCATTGCGCGCCCGAGAATCGGTGACGGCTTGCACGACGCGCATGTAGCCAAGGCCCTCTTCAAAATTCGGATGGGGGCGCACGCGGCCCTTGGATTTCACCGCGGCGAGAAAATCTTCCTCTACACGCCATTCAGTTTCCAATTCTGAAGGAAGATCGACAACATGCAGCCCGCGATCGCCGACCTTTCCCACTTGCACCACGTCGGAACCGAAATCGTAAGTGAGCGTGCCGCTGTTACCGTAAATTTCCACTCGATCACTCGGCGCCAGGGCATTGATACCGCTAAACTCCAGCACTCCTTCGGCGCCGTTATCGAAAGCGCAAAGGACGGTCAGCAAATCGGGAACGATGACTTCGTAGCCCTCGCGGATTGGGTGAATGACTTTTCCGCGCGCGAAGACACCGTTGATCTCGCCAAGCCAGCGTTGCAGCACTTCGATATAAATCCCGAGTGTGAGCACGTGGAGCCCGCTGATTTCGATCCTCTGCCGCCAATGCGGAGAAGTGGCCGGATCCAAATAATTGCCGGTAAAACTTTGCAATCGCACATGATGCGGACGGCCGATGTAACCTTCAGCCAGGAGTTTTTTCACGAGCAGATCGGCCCGCATTCCCATCGGCGGCGGACAAAGCATCGTCACTAATTCGGGATAACGCTTTGATGCCCCGAGCATTTCCTCAGCTTCCGCCAGGTCCATCGACATACGCGCCTGACAAAAAACGTGTTTGCCAGCCTCAAGCGCCGAGACCGTCACGGCCGAATGCATTACCGGGGGCGTGCCGATCCAGATAATGTCGATGTCCGGCAGGGCGAGTAGCTCGGGCCAATTCCGCATCGGCGTAGCCGACGGGCAATATTCCTGACAAAATTTTTCCGAGCTTTCGTACGTTGAATTGGAGACCGCAACAATCTCGACCTCGGGATGTTTCTTAAGAGCTGGCAAGTGCCGAGTGCGAACGATGTTGCCCGCTCCAACAATCCCAATCCGCAGTTTGTGATTATTCTTGTGCATTGGCTATGTGCGATGTCGATCTTGCAAACTCGACTGGCTCTTGTGCGAGCTAAATTTGACCGCCTCCGCCAGTTGCGCGTTCAACCATGAATAAAGACAATATCGAACCACTCGCCTTCGCCTTGGATACGGCGAGACAGGCGAATGTCGAATTCCGAAAGAATGACGGCTTCGACTCGTTAAATCGTTAAATCGTTAAATCGTTAAACGGTTGAACCGTTGAATCGCGAACCCATCTAACGCTCTAACGATTCAACGAATCATGTCCCCTCGCTCGGGTTTCGTCATTCGTATTCCGGATTTCGTCTTCTAGTTAACATCCACTTGACCCGCTGGCTGGTGCGCGCCACTTTACGCGGCGTTTTTCATTCAGCTTATGTCCAGAGTTTGCAGTATCACGGGATCGAAAGTCATGCGCGGCAGCGTCATTCACCGGCGTGGCTTGGCTAAGAAGAAGGGCGGTGTAGGCCGGCATATCACGAAAAACGTGCCGCGCATTTTCGCGCCGAACCTGCAGCGCCAGCGTATTTGGGTGCCTGAGCTGAAGAAGTTTGTACGCATTCGCGTTACGGCGCGTGGTCTAAAGACAATTAACAAAAACGGTGCCTATAAAACGCTCAGAAAAGCCGGCGCGATCTGAAACGTTCGTCATGTCGAGCGCGGTCGAGACATCCGGTAAACGTACCGGTGGGTAGCGCCACGGGACTCCTCCACTTCGCTCGGAATGACGAAGAACATGCAACTTACTCTCCTCAAATCAAAAATTCACCGCGCCACCGTAACCGGAGCAAGCCTGGATTATGAAGGCAGCCTGACGGTTTCCGGCGATCTGGCTGAACTCGTTGGACTGATCCCATATGAAAAAATCCTCGTCAGCAATTTGAACAGTGGCGAACGATTCGAGACCTATGCCATTTTCGGCGAAGCTCGGCGTGGAATCATCGAACTAAACGGTGCCACGGCGCATCTCGGCAAGATCGGCGACCGCCTCACAATCATGAGTTTTGCGCGCTACACGCTCGAAGAAGCGGCATTACATGCACCGCGCATTGCGCTCTTGAACGAAAAAAATGAAGTCGTTCGTTACGAAGGCGGCGACCCGGCGCATTCGCTAAGAATCGTTAACGAGTAGGGTCCACGCCAAATCGCCAGCGCGAGAGTTTGCTCCGCCGGTTCAGCAGATCCGCGTTCGACTGCCTGTGCGGGCACGTCCGGCGCTAAAGCTTCGCGCGGTTTGGCTTTGCTTCGTGGAAGATCGAGCGAGCCATCATTGAACTCGATCACATAGCCTTCGTTAATCAGCCAGCGCAAATCGGATACAAGCGCGAGTTTGCGCGGGTCCACATCTTCGGTTGGAACATTGCCAATTAACTTCTCAAAAAGCTGTTTGCGATTGATCACCTCTGTCCCTGCCAGCGCTTCGAGAATCGCATTCACAGATGGAGATACGCCAGCTTGTTCGTGAACAAAGGCGCGTGTTCGGATTGGCGAGACAAACAACATCCCGCGGCGATGGCGAAAAACGTGCAGCCCATTCTGTCGAAATCCTCCAGCCAACTCCTGCATCATTCCTGAGGGGGAACGCGTTTCCCGCACCCAAGCGTCCTCGACCGCCCGATTGATTACCTTGTCCGGTAAACGCCGACTCGGGACTCCGCCGATGGTCGCTTCCTCCAGTCCATTGGCTAATCCCTCCAAATAATGCGATCGGAAATGCCGCTCTGCTTCGGTCAAAGAAGAGAACGTTAAAGGAACTTCTTCGCGGCTCGTCGTGTAGGTAGTCACCTTCCGAGCCTCTCCTTTCCAGCGCTCAATCAACTCCGCATCATTCACAATCTCGATCTGTCGCCGGTAATCCGCGAAGCTCATCCGGCGGCTAAAGCGTTGCTCGTAAAGGCTACGCAGTTGCAACTGATAATTATGATGGTTCGTCGGGCCAAGAAGTGTCCCACTCAACCGGCATCGCGCGATATTTGAGAAATTTCCCTTGATCGGTTCGGACTCGGTAACGTCGATCCTGTAGAAATCGGGCTGAGCCAGGCGGAACGCATTTTGCTCGAGGAATTCTCGATTCAGAGACAAGGCGCCATTATCGCCAAGGCGATAAAGCGGCGATTCCGCTTTTGCCGTGAGCCGCACGTCGTACCGTTCAGGCTTTTCAAGAAACAGACGCGCCAGGGCGTACAGCGAATATGCCACTGAGCCGGACTTGATTTGCGCAACGACATTTTCGAACGCCGGGGAGTATGGCAGAAAACGGATTGTGATCTGCAGTGGCGTTTGTGTTACGGAAGCATGCTCCTCTCCCCTCGGGCGATCTTCCGCCCTCCCGCGCCGCGCCGAATGCCGGTCCGGCTCGAACCGGCGACGCCTTGCCTCATGCTTGCCCGGTTTCGTTATTGGCCGTTGGACGCCCGCTCGCGATCTACCGGAGTCTAGCGTTGACCGTCTTCCCCGGTGTGTCGGCGCACCCCGATGGTGCCGCGCTGGGCGCTCAAGACCGTGCTCGCCTTCCACATCCGCGTAACGATTTGCCTCGACTGGTTCTTTCACCCAGGCAGGCAGCAGCTTTAGATCGAGCAGGTCGGCAGGCTCGACAGGGGAAGATGTCATCGGCTTCATCTACTCGAATGACAAAAGGAAGCAAACGTGAAGGTGGAGGTGCCGAACCCACTATCACGTTAGCGTCCGCGGCTACGGCATTTTGTCATGTCGAGCAGGGTCGAGACATCTCTGACTGTTAGGGGGGTTGGACGAAAGCAATCACTAGAACAGCTAGAGATTCCTCGACTTCCCTCGGAATGACACGAACTGCATTCAGTGCACATGCGGCACGTTCCCGAAAATGATTGACAACCTCTTTAATTCATTTACTTGCCATGCTGTGCTCGGGACGGCTTTAGGCTTTCCACGCGCTATTAACATAAACCGAACAAATTTTATGGCGGAAAAATCGATCGAAGAGAAAGTTAAGGAGATCATTGTCGAGCAACTTGGCGTCAATCCGGAGCAGGTCACGCCACAGGCCTCTTTTATTGAGGATTTGGGCGCGGACTCGCTGGATATCGTCGAACTGGTGATGGCATTTGAAGAGGAATTTTCCGTGGAAGTCCCGGACGAAGACGCCGAAAAGCTACAGACAGTCGGCGACGTGATTAAGTATATCGAAGAGCGCGCCAAGCAGCAGTAGTAGCACTTGCTGTAGCCGCGTCTCAACCAGATCAACGCTTCGCTTCGCACAGGGAGGCGGCTACAGCCAAAGGCCTTGGCGCTTCGCGGTTGCCAACCCCCATAACGCGTTCACACTAGGAAACGTGGAGATAACGCTTCTGGAGCGGCCGCTCTTTTACGTTGGCGACCACTACGTAACATTCCTCGGCCTGATTGCATTCGTCGGCCTTTTCGCAGCCGGTCTTCTCACCGCCAGAATCTTACAGAGCGATGCGGTTCGCCGGTTTTTTAGCCGTTTCAAGATTGACACCAATTTCATCGCTATCGTCACGACCACCTTGAGTCTGGCGTCGATCGTCTTTTTCACCGTCAGTGCGATCAATGCCGCTGGAATTCCCCTAGCTTGGAATGCATCTCTTCCGGCGATCAAGCTGAGCCTGCTTCAGGTTTTTCTGCTGGTCGCGCTCCTGATTGCGGTTTTTTGGATCTCCTCGAGAACGAAGCGCTTTCTCTTTAACCGGCTGCTTGCTCAGAGTGGACTCGATCGTTCGCTCCAGTACGCCATTGCCCAAGTTGTAAGCAACATTGTGCTGGTTGTCGGCATCTTCATTGTCCTTGAGAATACGGGGATTCATCTGGCCGCGTTGACGGTTTTCGCCGGTGCGGTTGGCGTGGGCGTCGGGTTTGGGTTACAGAATATCGCCAGTAACTTCATCAGCGGTCTGGTGATTCTGGCAGAGAGACCAATCACCATTGGGGACCGAGTAGAAGTGGCCGGGATTGCAGGTCAAGTGGAGTACATTCGCGCGCGCAGCACCGTCATTCGCACCAACGACAATATCGCGATGATCGTGCCAAACACGAAATTCATTGATTCACCAGTAACCAACTGGACCTATGGAGACCCACGTGTGCGGTTTCGCATCCCGGTCGGTGTCGCCTATGGTAGCGATATTTCCAAGGTGCGCGAAGCGCTGCTGTCCGCCGGGCGGGAAAATCCCAATACTTTACAGGAACCGGCGCCAACTGTTTTTCTGGAGAAATTCGGTGAGAACTCGATTGATTTTGAGCTTGTGGTCTGGAGCAGTGAAATGAGCGCCCGACCGCGCCGCTATCGCAGCGATCTCAACTTCGCCATCGAACAAAGATTTCGCGAAGCCGGAATCGAAATCGCCTTTCCTCAGCGCGATCTTCATATTCGCAGCGGAGTGCTCAAAGTGGAAAGCCTTGAGACTGGAACATCGAAACGATCGGAGCTCTAGTTCACACGCCGTAATCTGATCCTGGTCTGGCAGTATCCAGTCTAGCCTTCCGGAATCAGCGGCGGCGGTGCCAGGGCACGCTTTACCACGTCGATCAATTCGGCAGCAGCAACCGGTTTCTCGAGAAAGGCGAAGGCGCCTAACTGGATCGCCTGAGCTTCGGCGTCGGGGCCGCCAAATGCTGTGATGATGATCACTGGTAATTTCGGTAAGGCGCTGGCAAGCGCTAAAACCCCACGGCCGCTGAACATCGGCATCCGCAGATCAGTGATAACAAGATCGAATCGGGTTTGAGACTCCATAAGCTTCGATACAACTACCGTTGGATCTGAAACGCCGGTGACTCGCATGCCTTCCTTCGAAAGCACCCGCGTCATTGCCCGTAGCATTCCCGGATCGTCATCTACAACCAAAACAGATTTGTTCCGCAAGTTGCTCATGATCGTTTTAAAGAATAGTGCCCCCAGCGATCGTCATGTCACGCAACCGACAGCCAGTGGAAGTTCAATGCTAAACGTGCTGCCTTTCCCCAGTGAGGTTGTGCAATCGATCTTCCCGCCATGCTCATTAACGATTTGCTGGGTATGTGCGAGGCCGAGGCCGGTTCCATCGCTCTTCGTCGTGAAAAATGGGACAAAAAGATTCCGAGCCTCTTCGTGGGTCATACCGCGACCATCGTCGCTGATGGATACTAAGGCCGTTGTTCCATATTTCTTTGTGTTGACGGTTAGATTGCCCCCATCGGGCATCGCGTCGACTGCATTGCGAATCACATTTAAGAAGGCCTCCCAGAGTTGCTCGGGATCGCCATGAACCGGCGGCAAGTCCGCATCAAATGCCTTCCGTAAATGCACATGTTTGTCATTGAGCAGCGGCTGCAGGAAACTGAGTTTCTCTTCGAACAAGCCCTTTAGCGAAAGAGCAGCACGCTCGGACTTCGGCATTCGGCCGAATTGGAGGTACTCCTGTAGAACTTGATGGATACGAACCACCTGAGAACGCATTTCGCGCAATAGTACGCGGCATTCTTCGAAAGAGCGGGCTTCTGAGTTTGCAGCATCATTAAGTTCCCCTCCAATTAGGTCAAGGTTGAGGGAAATCGATCCGAGAGGGTTGCGAATTTCATGGGCAACCTGCGCTGCCATCGAGCCAACCAGAGCGAGACGTTCCGCTTGGATTTTGGCATGCTCCAGCCGCTTTCGCTCTTCGATCTCCGCGCGCAGCGCGGCAGTTCGGCGCTCGACCGTTTGCTCAAGATAGTAGTGAGAAGTGCGGAACGCGGTCAGTAGCCAAACGACCACCAAAAAAAAGGCAAAAAGCATGATCCCATTCCAAATGGGAATGAGGGGAGACTGGTATGTTGCCCCATTGAGCATATCACTGATGAGCCATGCGGCTGCGCACAAAGCGCCCACGGCAAATCCCGTCCATCGGCCAGCCACCCATGCCGCGATGCACGTCGGCAAAAGGTAAAAGGCTGATATTGCCCACTCACGACCTGTAAGATAATCTAGGCCTCCAAGAACAATTGCCAGCGCGATAGCTGCAACCGTGGCGAGGACCTTCGACCCCATTGGACGTTCTTCAATAGAATTCACATCGAAACCCAATGCTAAAGAATTTTGACAAATCGGGTCGCAGGTTTGTTCAGCCTGCGTTTCCTTCCGATGAAGACCGGCGCTGGCGCCCGTGCCTCAGCATCCGAATGCAAGACAACAGACGATCTAACTTTAGTCGCGGCAAGTTGGAGAAACTCTGATTTCATGCCGCCCGGCAGCAGCATTGTAACTTCGCCAGGTTTGGCAAAGGTCCTCACGCACGCTGAGCTCGGCAGTTGCGACGCGTGGAAACACGCCTTTCAAAATAAGTGTAAAGATCACCGTTACTACGAGATCGTCGAAGAAACTTTGCAGGATGGTTTCGAGCACCACTATCTGCTGCTCGAGGATGATTCTGGCAATGCGCGGGCAATCCAGCCTGTATTCTTTGTGCGGCAAAATCTTGTCGAAGGCGTACCGGGTAAGATCAGTTCATTTGTGGATCGTGTTCGCAAGATTTTCCCACGCTTTTTAACGATGCGCGTCTTGATGGTCGGCTGCGCGGCAGGTACAGGCGACTTGGCAGCATGCGCCGAGAGAGACGAAACGTGGGTGGCAAACGCGCTGCAAGCGAGCCTTTCCAGTTATGCAAGACAAAACAAGGCTTCGCTGGTCGTGTTGAAGGATTTTCCTGCGACCTATCGCTTGAAGCTGGAAACGTTCCCCATACATGGTTACGCACGGATTCCCAGCATGCCAATGACGCGCCTTCCACTCCCTTACAACAACTGGGACGAATATTTTCGCACGCTCAGCAAAGCCACTCGAAAAGATCTGCGTCGAAAATTCCGTAAAGCAGAGCGTCCGCCCAAGATTGAGATGGAGGTCGTCAGCGACATCGCGCCTCTCGTTGACGAAATCCATCCCCTGTATCTCGCTGTCCACGAGCGTTCGCCATTAAAATTCGAGACCCTGACGAAGGACTATTTTCGGACAATCGGACAGCGGATGCCGGAACGAGCGCGCTTTTTCATCTGGCGCCAGCTGGGCAAGATCGTGGCATTCAGCTTTTGCCTCGTCTGCGACGACAAAATTTACGACGAATGCATTGGACTGGACTACAGCGTGGCGCTCGACCTGCATCTTTATTTTTACACGCTGCGCGACATCATCTCCTGGGCGCTGGAGCAGGGTTTGAAGTATTACTACAGCAACCCGCTGAACTACGAGC
>Ga0193729_1000627_pt1 | contig 18545 bp, 13 predicted proteins | sample U1c2metaG_FD_143036 | JGI IMG/M metagenome (GOLD analysis project Ga0193729, IMG submission 143036) | Soil microbial communities from a riparian zone of the East river system, Colorado, United States - U1c2 | ecosystem: Environmental > Terrestrial > Soil > Riparian zone | place: USA: East River...
CGTGGCGCGCCAGCACGCGCACCCAGGAGGCACCGGACATCTCGGCGGCGGCGATGAACTCCTCGTGCCGGATCACCTGCACCCGGCCGCGGATCACGCGGGCGGTGGCCGGCCAGCTCAGGAGCCCGATCACCAGGATTTCGTTGGTGAGCCCGCTGCCGATCAGGGACACCACGACCACGGCAACCAGCAGCTTGGGCAGGATCTGGAACGCCTCAGTGATGCGCATCAGCGCCTCGTCGAGCGCACCGCCGAAGAAGCCGGCGACCATGCCGATGGTCATGCCGAGGACGACGCTCAGCACGGCACTGAACAGCCCGACGCTGAGCGACACGCGGCCGCCATACAGCACGCGCGCCAGCACGTCCCGCCCGAGATCGTCCGTGCCGAGCGGGTGGACCCAGCCCGGCGCCTGCAAGGTGTCCGCGCCCAGGGCCAGCGGATCGGCAGCGGTGAACAGCGGTGGGAACAGCGTGCCGATACCCACGATCACCACGAACGTCACGCCGAGCACGCCAGACGCCGAAAGCCGACGCGAGGCCGCCAGGCCGGAGAACAGGCGCGTGCCCCATCCCGGGCGCCCGGCGAACGGCGCTGGCTTGACGATGATCCCGTCCTTCATCGCCTGATCCGCGGATCGAGCAGCGTGCAGGCCACGTCGGACGCCATGTTGACCGCGATGACGATGAACGAGGAGAACATGAACGCCCCGGTCAGGAGCGGGAAATCCCGACGGTAGATCGCGTCGTAGAACAGCCGCCCCAGGCCCGGCCAGCTGAACACGATCTCGACCACGACAGCGCCGGCCAGCACGGCGCCGAACTCCAGCCCGATCACCGTGATCGTCGTGACGGATGCGTTGCGGAAGGCATGGTGCCAGAGGATGCGCGTGTGCGACGCACCCTTCGCCTCCGCCACCAGCACATAATCCTGGTCCAGCGCGTCGATCATGGCGGCGCGGGTGAAGCGCGCGATCATCGTCAGCAGGAACACCGACAGCGTGGCGACGGGCAGCACCATGTGCCACGCCACGTCCTGGATATGGCGCCAGCCGCGATAGCTGGCGCGCGCCGCCTCCATGCCGCCGACCGGCAGCCAGTTCAACGAGACGGCGAACAGCAGGATCAGGAGCTGGCCGACCCAGAAGCCCGGCACCGAATAGCCGACCAGCGAGGCGGCGCTGATCAACGTATCGACACGCGAGCCGGCCCGCTTGGCCGAGGCCACGCCGACCAGGATGCCGATCAACGAGGCCACGATCATCGCCGTGCCGGTCATCAGCACGGTGGCGGGAAAGCGCTCCAGGATCACCGCGAACACCGGCTGCTTGGTATAGAGCGAGGTGCCGAAATCGCCGGTCACCGCCTTGCCGAGGAAGGTCAGGAACTGCGCCCAGACCGGCCGGTCGAAGCCGTACTCACTGCGGATCTGGGCTAAAAATTCCGGCGTCGGCGCATCGCCGGCCATGATGGCGGCGGGATCGCCGGGCGCCAGGCGGATGAAGAAGAAGGTGATGGTCACCACGGCCAGGACAAGCGGAACGGCCAGCAGGGCGCGTCGCAGCAGCAATTTGACAATGACCGGGAGCATCAACGACGAATGAGCAAATTGCGTGCTAGGGCGAGTTCCGTTTCGCCAAGACTACCTCACCCTAAGGAGGCCGCGCAGCGGCCGTCTCGAAGGGTAGCAACGACAAGGCAGGTTGCCTACCCTTCGAGACGCATCGCTGCGCGATGCTCCTCAGGGTGAGGTGGTACCCTTGGGCGGCAACAGGCATTTGCCCGGAAACGCCCGGGATGATCTTCTATACTCGCAGCCAAGAGGTACCCATGACCGCCATCACGCACGCCAAGCCCCGCACCCTCGGCAACAGCCAGCTCTCCGTGTTTCCCATCGGGCTGGGCTGCATGTCGTTCTCCGGCGCCTATGGCAAGAGCGACGATGCCGAGGCGATCCGCGTCATCCATCATGCGCTCGATCGCGGCGTCACCTTTCTCGACAGCTCCGACATGTATGGCTGGGGCCACAACGAGACCCTGCTCGGCAAGGCGCTGGCCGGCGGCCGGCGTGGCAAGGTCGTGCTGACTACCAAGTTCGGTCAGACGCAGCAGCCGGGCGGCGCCAACGGCGTCGACGGCAGTCCGGCCTACGTGAAGGCCGCCTGCGAGGCGAGCCTCAAGCGGCTCGGCGTTGACGTGATCGATCTCTACTACCAGCACCGTGTCGATCCCTCGGTGCCGATCGAGGATACGGTGGGCGCGATGGGCGAGCTGGTGAAGGCGGGCAAGGTGCGGGCACTGGGCCTGAGCGAGGCCAAGCCGGAGACCATCCGCCGCGCGCACAAGGTGCATCCCCTCGCCGCCGTGCAGAGCGAGTATTCGCTGCTCTACCGCGTCGATGCCGAGGAGACCCTCAAGACGACGCGCGCGCTCGGCATCTCCTTCGTCGCCTATTCGCCGCTCGGCCGCAGCCTGCTGACCGGCGCGGTGCGGCAGGTCTCCGACATCCCCGAGGGCGATGGCCGCGGCCGCCATCCGCGCTTCGCCGCCGAGAACCTGGCGCGCAACTTGGCACAGGTCGCTGCCATCGAAGCCGTTGCACGCGAGAAAGATTTTAAGCCGGGACAGGTGGCGCTCGCCTGGCTGCTGGCGCAGGGCCCGGACATCGTGCCGATCCCGGGTACCAAGCGGGCCGAGCGCATCGACGAGAACCTGGCGGCGCTCGATGTCACGCTGTCGGCCGACGACGTCGCGCGGATCTCGGCAGCGCTGCCGCCCGGCGCGGCCGCAGGCACGCGCTATCCTGAAGCGGCGATGAAGGCCGTCTACATCTAGACTAGCGTCGCCGATCGTCACCGTCCGTCGATGCGAGACGTGACGGTGCGCGTGAGCCGAGCGTTCAGCGCGCGAGATACTGCAACGCATGTCGACCGGGCAGGAAGAAATAGGCGCCGCCGAGCACGGTGATGAAATCCGACATGTTTCGGACTCGCAACGGACCGTTCGCTGTCGGGATCGTGAAGAGATTTTTCGCGCCGCGGTCGTTCAGCATGGTGTCGTTCTCGTTCTCGAGCCCATGGAAACTCCGCGACATCAGCCATGTCTGTTGCACGAATTCGAACTGCCGATCGAGGTCGACGTTCAAGCACATGAACATCAGGCCGGGATTGTTCCGGCCGTTCTGTGCCGCGTACGGCCGGCCGACTCGCAGGATGCGATGACGATTGGTGATCTTCAGCTGAGTCTTGTTGCCGGGATCGAAGCTGTCGCGGGGATTGGCGCGGCGGATATGGGCACCCAGCGGGCAGCCCTGTCCGCCCACGTCATTTGATCCATATGTGAAATCGTTGTCGGGCTGCCCGTCGCCGGGACGCTCACGATGGGCGACCAGCGACGATCCGTCCTTCCAACGCCCCACGATTTTCGCGCCAAGCCAGTCCGCCACGGGCACCTGGCCGGGCGGGGGCACGCGTGGATCCCCGGCTAGCGCCGTCGCCTGCTGTTGCAGGAAACCGGTGAATGCGCCGACATCCTGCTCGAGCTGGCGCACGACGAGGAAGGTGCCGTTGCGGCCAACATCGTGGCGCGCTTCGTGCGGCGTCGCGCTGCCGTTCCCCGGCGGCCAGCCGGCCGTCGGCGGGGCGGCCGGCAGCAAATTGTGGGGGTCATGGCGGGCGAGCACCGTCGGCGTCGGCGGGACATATCCCTGATTATCGCGATAGCCCAGGATGAACTCGCCGGGTTGCACGACCTGGTGCCGCTGGTCTGCCGGGATGTGGTCGCGAAGGCCGCGAATGATCGGCTGCGAGATGCCATCGACATAGCCGAAGGGTTCGGCCGACCGTACTGAATCCTTTTCCGGCACTTCCCTGAACCGGACCTGATGCACGATCTCATGTCCGAATCGCTCGATCTCGCGCGTCCTTTCGGCAGCAGACTCGTCGAGTTCCGGTTGGCTGCGGGCATAGACCAAGAGGGCGGCGTCCACGGTCTTCGACGAAGCGCCCCAGCTCCAGTGTTCCGGTGCGTTGGAGCCGCTGTCGCCGATGGCACGGGCGCGCCACGCTGCATCGTTGCCCTGTTGGAAGGCCACGGGGAAAGTGGCGATCTCGTCCTCGCGGAGTCCGAGCTTTTGCAAGCCGCCGCACGACAGACCAAGGACGACGGCGCCCTCGGCGTCGCGCTGACTGCTGCCGAACGTGATGCGATCCTTGATCTCGCGCAACCACGTGTCGGCGGACCCGGGGTCGAGGCGGACGAGCAGGATGGTGCCAAAACGCAGGTGCGAAAGCGAGCCGAACAGCAGGACGGGCATGTCGGCCAGGTCGATCTTCGGGTGGCGCGGCAGCGGCGTCTCCGGCGGCATGTCCGGATCCGTCATTGACCTGCCGATTCGATGATCAGGCTTGGGCATCGAGCCGAACAGTGAGAGCCAGTGCGCGGCTTGCACCTCGGTCCGTGCCGTCGCCAGTCCCTGTCGAATCTCGGCGTTGTTGCGGATGCGCAACAGGGTCAGGGCGGGATAGGCCGTGTACCAGAAGCGCGCCGGAAACATCTGCCGGCGCGTCCAGTGTCGCAGCCGGTCGCCGTCCCTGGCGCCGCCGTTGAGGAGCTGGTGTGTCCTCGGGAACCCGACCGTGTTCGACCAGATCCCCGTGACACCCTTGAATCCGCGCTCGATGAAATCCTCGAGATAGCTCTCCCAGGCGCCGTCGTGGTTGGAAAGGAACACGAGCTTGTCCGTCCCGGGCAGGCAGAACCAGCGTGCGAAGTGGATGACGCCGATATCGGTGAGAAAGCCCGGCCGGGAGTAGAATTGCGCGGCCGCGCCGGCTGCGGCGAGCCCGAAGCGCAGCGTTATGCGCCGGATCCAGCCGGGTTTTACGGTCGACACCGCGGCCAGCAGGTTCTGTGCCGTAAAGCTCTCGCGCTCCATCATTTCCTGGACCAGCTTCGCGGCGGGGGCCTGGTTTTCGGGCTGGTCCGTCTTTTCCTTGTGGCGGAAGACAAAATAGCCGGCCAACAGGGCCAGCGCTTCGACAACAAGCGTCGCGACGGCCGCGGCTGCAGCCCATCCAACGCCTGCGAACGGCCAGACGATCAGTTCGACGGCCACCCAGATGATGGACTCGGTCACATGATCCGGCGGCGGCACCCCGCGCAGGAAGAGCACCGCCGCAAAGGTCAGCAGGCCGGCGCCGACGCCTGCGTCCGCGCCCCAGAGCCACCAGACGAGCCCGCCAGCCGGTATCGACCACAGCAGAACGGGCCACAGCAACGTTGCAAGGGCGATAAGCACGCTTTTGACTGTCAGGGGAGGCGCCGGAGGAACGCCGGTGATGAACGGCGCGGGTTCGGCGAAGAAGGCCCATTTGTTCGCCTCGTTATCCCACAGCTCGGCGCGGATCCGCTGGAGCGTGGGCAGCGCTTCGGGGCCGGACGGCCGGTCGAGCATGCAGGCGATCCGGTTCGCCAGCGCGGCCTCGTCCTTGATCCGCTTCACGCTCATCCGGGGCGAGCCGTCGAAGTTGAGGCCCGGGTTCCTGAACCAACCGTTGCTCACCTCGATGAGGTGGCTTGCCAGCAAGCCAGCAATCGTTTTCCCATACGGGTCGATGTGGGCAGCCTCGATCAGCTCTCGCAGCTCCTTGTCCAGGGCGGCCGCGAGGTGTTTCACGGACGTCTCCGGCCCGCCATCCACTGACGCATCGATGATGAGGTAGGCATCCTCGCCGTCGCTCGGCGGGACATGGATGCTCATGAAATGAATGCAGTTCGTGGCGTCGAGACGGGCCGCGATACTAGGCTGCGGGGGATTGCCCATGCCGTCCAGCAGTTGCCTGACGGCGTCGGCGCGGGCCGCCTTGAACGGCAGGGCGGCGGTAACGAAGGAATGGTTCATCGTGCCCCCAGTGCCCGGTCTCAGTGGACCGGACCGCGCTCGACCTTGAATGTCACGAACAGGCGGCCAGGAATCTGGCCGAGCCATTCGAGCTTGCCCTTCTCGCCGGGCGCGCGTTGCAGGTTCTTGCGCCGAAGCAGCGCCTTCATGGTCTGCAGGACCTGCGCTTCGGCGATGTGAAGACCCAGGCACGAATGCGCGCCGAGGCCGAAAAGCATGTAGTTGGACGCGGGCCGGTCCGGATTGAAGGCGTAGGGATCGACGATGCGCCTCGCGTCGAACATGGCCGACCATGTGCTGGGGAGCACGGCCTCGCCTTCGCGGATCAGCGTGGCGCGCGGCGTCCCCTCGGCAAGGACGTAGTCGCGGGTGCAGGCTCGCTGCGGACCCAGGAAGATCGGCTTGAAGCGCATCGTCTCGTGGATGCAGCGCAGCAGCAGGTCGTCGTCGCCTGCCGCTGCCGCCGCCTGGCAGTGCTTGAGGAATTCCGGCCGGCTCAGAAGCTCGTCGAGCGCCTTGCCGGCCCCCAATGTACAGGTCGGAACAAACCCGGTGATCATGCCGATCAGCCACAAGCAGATGGTGGCGGCATCGATCTTCGGCGGACCGGTTCGTTGCAGTGCGATCAGGCGTCCGAGCACGGTATGGGGGTTCGGGTCGGCCTTCTTCGCCTCCTCTTCTATCCGGCGCTCGATCAGCGCACTTACGCGCACCTTCGCCGCCAGGGCGGCGGCGCGGTAGCGCGGGTTGTTGTCCGGATTGCCAAAAGTGAAAGTATTCATGGCGATCATCCAGTGCGCGAAGTCGCGCCGATCCTGGTCCGAGTCGGTGTCGGTGACCCGGACGCCGAAATACTCCTCGATGATCCGTGTCGGCACGCGGGAGATCAGGCCCTCGATCGCGTCGAGCTCGCCCTCGGAACTGTCGAGGATCTCCTCCGATAGCTTGGCCGACAGCGGTGTGACGATCGCGGCGATATCTTCATGGCGAAACACTTCCATGATACCGCGCTGCATCCGGCAGTGCTCCTGGTTCGCCTCCATGCCGAGCAGGAAATTGTGTCCGTCGCTCAGGTCCATGACGTGCTGGGCGAACGGCACGCGAAAGACGTCATCCCGCTTCAGCACTTCCTGCACGTCGTCGTAGCGTGCGACCCCAACCACCTTGGCAAAGGGAATCCTGGCGATCGGGAAAAACCGGCGCAGCGGCGCCAACAGCCACCATTGCGGGTTGTGCAGCGCCCACGCCAGAAACTTGTCGCGCCATCCATGGTTCCGCAGATCTTCAAGGTCGAACCTGGGCAGCGTTCCGTTGGACTGCGCCGCCGCAGGACCGGGTCCGCCTGCCATGTTCGCCGTTTCGCTTGGCATAGTTGCCCCCTGCTTGTTAGCCGGGCATCGCGCGCTTCGGTCCCGTTGCCCGGCCCCAGCGCCCGGTGCGACGGCTGGCCTGCGCTGCCCGTCACACAGTTGATTTCAGAATCGCCCTTGCCTCCGTAAGAGCGGCGGTATCGTAACCTTCGGAGAACCAGTCGAGCACCGCTGCGAGCGGCGCCCGACCCGCGGGCGCATTGCCGCGGTTGCGCCAGAAGCGCGCGAAACTCACGGCAGCACGCAATTCAAGCAGGCGGGCGTCCTGCCGGCGCGCCGTCGACAGCGCCGTCAGCAGGCTTTCCTCGGCAGCAGCATGATCACCAACCGACGCCAGCAGGTCACCCCGGACGCGAAGGATCTCGACCTCGTCCTGGCGCGCCTGGGTCGCCGCTACCATCGCCTCAGCCTCCACCAGAGCCTCGAGTCCTTCCTGCGGCTGGTGCGCCATGCCGTACGCATCGGCCAGGAACTTGAGAAGGGACGGCACGTACACGAGCGCTCCCATCGCGCGATAGGCGCGGAGGCCATGCTTGATTTGCATGATCCCCTCGTGCGGCGCACCGATCGCCGCCAGGCACCAGCCACGGAATACTGCACCCATCGCGCTATAATACATGATTTCGTGGCCACCCGTCAAGGTTTCAAGCTTCTGAAGTTCTGCTAGTGCCGCGTGTGGCGAGTTCAGCATCAGCTCAAGGAAGGCGCCGCAGGTCAGGGCGGTCGCCAGCGTGTAGGCCTGCGAGTGATTGTGGGCGTGACGCAGCGCTTCGTCGCGACGGCGGCGTGCCTGGTCGAAGTGACCCAGATAGAGCAGGATCCACGAATCGTAGACAAGCTCGAAGACGTGGTTCTCGTCGAGCGCCATGAGCCTGGCGGCATGCGCGTCATCTTTGGCCGGCGCATCACGAGCAGGGCCGAGCACCTGTTCGTGCAACGACAGGCTGTGCTTGAAATTCTCATGGCCCGCGGTGAACTCGCCCATCGGGAAGCTTGTGGTACCGAGCAGCCGGTGACCGGTCCACCGCCAATAGTCGTCGTTCGTGCGCTCAGCGAGCTCGAGCACCTCCGCGGCCTGCCGTCGCGCCGAGACCAGCTCGTTGGACATGAGCGCCTGAACCCACTGGCCGTGCATGACCGACACGAGCTGGCGCGATTGACCGAGCCGCTTGCAGAGATCGCGGGCGCGCGCGAAGGATTCGATGGTTTCGGGGGCAACGTAACCCCTGGTCGCGATCAGGGCGCCGCCGAGGGCAACCTGGAGTTCCAGCTCGCGCTGGTTCCGCCATTTGCTTTCCGGAATACCAGCGCAAAGATTGAGACCCCCGCGCAGGCACGAGACGGCCTCGGCCATCGCGGACTTCTTCAGGGCGTTCTGGCCGGCCCGGATCCAGTGGTCGAGCGCCTTCTCGGGAAGACCGGCCTCGGTGCAATGATAGGCGAGCAGCTGGGGCTGCGCCTCGGCGACGCCGGGCCGGATCTGCTCGAGCGCATCGGCGATCCGCCGATGCAGCGCGCGACGCGTATCGCGCAGCATTGTGCCATATGCGGCATCGCGAATCAGGGCGTGCTTGAATTGATATGTCTTTTGCGACGACTGCCGTTGGATCACGAGGCCGGAATCGGTCAACGAGTTGAGGGCCCATGCGAGATCGGCGTCGCTGCGCTGCGCGACGGCGGCCACCAGATCGGAGGAGAACTCGCGGCCGATGGCAGCGCCGATATGGGCGATCTCCCGGGCGGCGCCGAGACGATCAAGGCGCTCCATGAGCGAGGCCTGCAGGGCGGCAGGGACGTCAGACCGGCGAGCCGGCATCCGCGCCAGCACGTTCTGATCGGTCTCGTGTCGAGCTCCGGCCTCGATAACCGCCGTCGTCAGCTCTTCGAGGAACAGCGGGACGCCGTCTGCGCGCTCGATGATGTCTTCCACGGCCCTATACGACAGCGTGTTCTCGACAGTTATGTGCCCGATCAGCGTTGCCGACTGCCGTTGGTCCAGCGGCCCGAGCGTCAGCCGGGTGACGTTCGCAAGATCGGTCCATGCCGCGTGAAAATCGCCGCGAAAGGTGCAGAGCAACAGTATTGGCCACTTCGCCAGACGTTCGATCGCCAGATCGATCAGTTCGCGGGAGGTGGGATCGATCCATTGCGTATCCTCGAAGATCATCAGGATGGGCTGGCGCTGGCCGACCAGCTCGACCACGCGCAGCAGGGCCTCCATGGTCTTGGTCCTGCGCACGCGGGGATCGAGCTCTAGCTGCGGCAGCCGGTCGTCGGCGGGCAGCGACAGCAGGTCGGCCATCGCGGCAATGTCGGCCAGAGGGCTGATGGGACCGTAGGTCGCGATGAGTTTGTCGAGCTTGATTTGCGCGTTGTCATCGTGAGCGAAGCCGGCCGCGTGCTCCATTTGCTTGATGCACGGATGGAAAGGAATGCTCTGTCCATCGGGTGAGCAGAAATAGCGAAGCCGGGTATGGGGCTCGGCGCCAATTTGCTCTTGCAGCATCACGGCCAGGCGGGACTTGCCGATTCCCGGTTCACCGCCGATCAGGACGATCTGGCCGCCGCCGGTGCGCGCCTGTTGCCAGCGGCGCTGCAATACTTCGAGCTCGCGGTCGCGGCCCACCAGCGGCGTGAGCGGGAAGGGCGGCTGTGCATCGAAGCGGCTTGCGGCCCCGCTCGGGGCGAGGACACTCCAGGCCATCACGGGCTCGGGAAAACCCTTGAGAGGCATCGCCCCGAGCGTGCTGCAGGTGAACAATCCGCCGGTCAGCCGGCGCGTACTTGCGGCAATGATGACGGAGTTTGGCAGGGCTTCGGCTTGCAGGCGGGCGGCCAGATTCAGCGTTTGGCCGGTAACGTCCAGTTCCAGCGCGGCGCCGGCCCTTCGGTTGTCACTGACCACGCATAGTCCAGTCGCGATGCCGACGCGCACCTGCGGCCTGTAGCCACCCAGCAATGTCAAGGCGGACACGGCCTCGACAACGTCCAGACCGGCGCGGACGGCGCGTTCGGCATCATCTGCGCGTGCGATCGGGTAGCCGAAATAGACCGGCGCACCATCGCCCCGAAAATGGTCGACGAATCCGCCGCGGCGAGTGACCACGTCCGCCACGCAGCGTTGAAAGGTACCCATCGCCTCGCGCAAGTCTTCGGGGTCGAGGCGCGCGGCCAGGGTCGTCGATCCGACGAGATCGAAGAACATCACTGTCAATTGCCGCCGCTCCGCTGAGGGGACGACTGGACTGGCAGCCGACACGACCGGCGCGGGCAACGCAGGCGAACGGTCCGGCTCGCCTGGAGCCAGCGGCTTGCCGCATTCCACGCAGAACTTCGCCCTCGGCGTGATCGGCGTCCCGCAGAACAGGCAACTGTCCGTCATGGCCTCAAACCTTCTATCGGCAGGCAGCGAAGAGAGGGTCCCCGCCGACAACGTGCTAGGTACTTGGGCTCGACAGAGGCTTGGGTAACAGGCCTTGGTCGCCAAGTCCGATTTTTACAGCATCCAGGGCGGCCTCACAAAGCGCACCTCGCAGATACAGTCTCCAGCCAAGCCAGAGATACAAATTCACCAGCGCGTCCTTCCACCATGAGCCGGTGCGAATCTCCGATTTCGCCAGCTCATAAACCGACTGCAATCTTGCGGTGATGGCATCCTGGAGGTAGGCCGGAGCTGCCACGAGCCTGGGCCAATCGGGAAGCGGGGGCGGGTTGGCGCGCAAGGCGGGCATCAAGGGAATGATCGGCAGGTACGTCCTGGTGTCCTTCGTATCCTGTTGATTCGCGAAGGCAAAAGACTCGAACTGCGCGCTCGTCCAGTTCCTGAAGATCGGGTTGTTCGGATTCTCGGGATCCGCAGCGTCCGGCGGCAGCGTGACCGGCAGCGCCAGGTGCTGGGCCAGGAACTTGTAGGCATTGAACCGTCCGAGGTTGAAATCATAGGCGCGGAAGCTGGGATCTACGAATCCCGAGAAGCCGCCGAGCGCGCCCGATGCAATGGCGCGTTGTCCAACGGTTCGTCGATTGTCCGGGCCGGGCCCCACGGGAGCGATCAGAAACCGACTGTATACATTCTCGGCGTAGGCCAACGCGATGTCCTCGGGCTTGAATCTTGCCTGAGCGATCAGGGACGTGATGAGGGAGCCGGCCACAGTCGCCAACTTGCCCGGGTCAGGGCGCTGCAGCGTCTCCGGATCGCTGAATGGGTCGATCAGGACAACGGCGCGATCCGCGCTGGAAGCTTTTCGCGGGTTACGAGAGTTGAAGCCCGCCAAAGCCGTTCGAACCAGCTCGAGCGGCTCGTTGTTGAAAACGCCGCCGTCCACATTCAGGAAAGTCGATTGCTCCGGGTCGAGCTCTCCTGCCGACAGCTCACCCCAGTTCGGAACGAGTTGGATGATCGCATGTTGGCCGTCTTCTTCCGGGATCGTGGCGACGCGGTATCCCGCTACGGTACGCGAGCGCGTGAGACGACGGGAGAGGAGGACAATGGGAAACGCGCCCGTTGCCAATGCAGCGTCGCGCATGCGCATCCAATTGGCATCCGGAGGTGAACCGGACTTGAGGCCAATCTCGTCGGGCCGACACTCGGGTCGATTGGGCACACCCTTCTCGACGTTCAGCGCGAACCGCATGTGGTCGCCATGCGAACAAAGGACGTGGGAGAGGTCCGTCTCGCCGGCGAACTGTATCGTGTAGGGCACACCGTTGAGGTTGCCGACGGTCATGAACAGCCTAAAGGGATCCGCCAGGAAGGCGCGATGGCGAGGTGAATTGCCGGTGCCCAGCAGTTGTCCCGTGAACCTGATCGTTTCAGAGGCTTGAGCGTCGATCGGCGCGCTATTCAGCACCGAGCTGAGGCCGGGAATGCCGGCAGCCGGGCCGGGCTCCAACAGTTTTTGCAGGTTGCTGCCGTCGCCGAGCCAGAACGCGTAAAGGGGATTGTCGAGATCGGGACCGTGTGGGAACCGCCAGCCGGCAGCACGCAGCAGTATGGCGCCATTGATGCCTCCGCCCGACGCGCCGGCGACCGTGCTGATCACCACTTCATGTGGTGGCGCGTGCGGGTCGCCGTCCTCCTTGGCGCGTTGCCAGGCGTCGAGCGCCTCGAGCAGATAATCGAGGACGCCGGCGGTGTAGGCGCCCGCAGATCCCGTCCCCGCCAGCACCAACCCGAGCTCGAAGACCCCGTCTTTTATGGGCGGGCGACAGGGTGGAAAGTACTTGCGAAGTTCTTCCGGCGTCAGATTGGGGGGATCGGTCATCAGCCACCTATGCATCACCGTCGGGGTGGACCCGCAGTCGGCTAGCAGATACTATCATACAGTCTACCGATGGTTGCTATGGCGCAGGCAAACCCGGCTGTGGCAAGATCGTGGGCGCCGTCTAGCGTCGCCAATTTGGCATCGGCGATTAAGGCAGATTGCCGCGCAGTCGGCGCCACACTGATTCCCAAAATGGCAGGAATCATGTAAAGGCCGCGGCCGAGCGACGGTTGTCCGCAGCACACGACCTGACAGCCCCGACGTCGGGGTGTAAGCAGACGCCGTTTCCGACATCCGGGGGATCATTGTCATGACAGAAGAGATCGTCTTCTATCACAACCCGCGCTCGCGGGCGCAGATGGTACACTGGATGCTCGAGGAGGCCGGCGCGCCCTACCGCATCGTGCCGATCGACTTCGAGAAGGGCGAGCACAAGGCCCCCGCCTTCCTGGCGATCAATCCCATGGGCAAGCTGCCGACCATCGTGCATCGCGGCGTGGTGGTGACCGAGACCGCGGCGATCATCGCCTACATCGCCGACAATTTTCCCAAAGCCGGGCTCGCGCCCGAGCCCGCGGACGCCCTGCGCGGCGCCTACTATCGCTGGCTGTTCTTCGGTGCCGGCTGCTTCGAGCCGGCGCTGCTCGACAAGATGATGAAGCGGCCGGAAGTCGAGCGAAAGGCCGCCGTCGGCTGGGGCAGCTACGACGACGTCCTGGCGACGCTCAAGAAGGCGCTCGCCGATGGCCCTTATCTGCTCGGCGAGACGTGCAGCGCCGCCGACGTCTATGTCGGCTCGGAGATCCGCTTTGCGATGACATTCGGCGCACCCGGCCTCAAGGGCGAGAAGGTGTTCGACGACTACGTCGCGCGTCTCTCCGCCCGGCCCGCCGCACAGCGTACCGCGGCGGGCTGACAGCCGCCCGATGCCGAGCTCGGGCACCAATCGTCGTCTGGCGACCATCATGTTCGCCGACATCGACGGCTACAGCCGCTTGATGCGTGCCGACGAGGAACAGACCCTCGACGATCTGCATGCGCATCTCACCGAGCTCGTTGGCCCGGTGGTCGAGCGCTTCCATGGCCGCATCGTCAAGACGGTGGGCGACGGCGTGCTGGTGGAATTCGCCAGCGCCGTCGAGGCGGTGCGCTCGGCGGTCGAGCTGCAGCGCGGCATGTTCGAGCGCAACATCAACACGCCCGCCGAGCGTCGCCAGGCGTTCCGCATCGGCCTGCATCTGGGCGACATCATCGTGTCGGACGACGACGTGTTCGGCGACACGGTCAACCTCGCGGCGCGCCTGCAGGGACTGGCGGAGGCCGGCTCGGTCGTGCTGTCGGCCAGCGTCTACGAGCAGGTCCGCGACAAGCTCGCCTTGCCGTTCCGTTCCCTGGGCGCGCGCACGCTGAAGAACATCGACCGGCCGATGCGGACCTATTCCCTGGATGCGGCAGCCCTGTCCGAGACCGGCCCGGCGGCGGTCCGGCCAGCGCGGCTGCGGCGGCGGATGATGGCTTTGGCCGCGCTCGCCGTGGCCACCGCGCTGGTCGCGGGCGGCGCCGTCGCCTACCTCACCGGGCGCCTGGCGTCGACGGAGGACGCGGCCGCGACGAGCGTTCGACAGTCGACTGAAAGCGGCCTGTCGGTCGCCGTCCTGGTGTTCGCCAACCAGAGCGGCGATGCGGCGCAGGACTATTTCTCCGACGGCCTCACCGAAGACATCACCCGCGCCCTCGGCCGCTTCAAGGAACTCACGGTGATCGCTTACGGCGCGGTGCTGCCGTTCCGCAACAAGGAGTTGCCGCTGTCGGAAATCGGTCGCGCCTTGAACGCCCGTTATCTCGTGAGCGGCAGCGTGCGCCGCATGGGCCCGCGCGTCAGGGTCACCGTGCAGCTGAGCGACGCGGTCAATGGCACCCAGCTGTGGTCCGAGCAATACGACGACGAGCTGAGCGACATCTTCGCCGTCCAGGAGCGCATCGCCCGCCGCGTCGCCGGCACGCTCGCCTCCAGCCTGCAGCAGATCGCCCTGCAGGCGAGCCTGCGCAAGCCGACCGACAACCTCGATGCCTACGACCTGGTGCTGCGCGCCCGCGCGCTCGCCGCCGATCCGACGCGGCTCGCCAATCGTTCGGCGCGCGAGCTGCTCGAGCGGGTGACCCAGCTCGCGCCGGGCTATGCCGACGCCTATGCCCAGCTTGCCGACACCTATTTCCAGCGGGCCGCCTTCGGCTGGTCGGAGTTCGCCCAAACCGATGTCGAAACCGCGATCCGGCTCGCCCAGAAGGCGATCGATCTCGACGAGGAATGCGTGCTGGCCCACGGCGTGCTTGCCCGCGCCTATACGTCGATCCTCAAGTACGATATCGGCCTCGCCGAATCGGAACGGGCCCTGCAGATCAATCCGAGCGACAGCGAGGCCCTGCTCACGCGTGCGGCGGTGCTGCTGTGGACAGGCCGCATCGACGAATCGATCGCGGCTGCCGAAGCGGCCATGCGCCTCAACGTCAATATCGGCTCGGAGGCGGCGCTCAATCTCGGCCTCGCCTACCTGCTGAGCCATCGCTATGCCGACGCCGTGCGGCTGCTCGAAGCGGCGCGGGCGCGGTATCCGTCTCACCCGCTGCTCGACTTCCCGCTGGCCGCCGCTTACGCCGAGCTCGGTCGAACGGACGACGCGCTGGATGCCGTCCGGCAGGGAAGGCTCAAGAATCCGCATTTCGATCTGGCGAGCTTCGGCTCGCGCTTCCAGGACCCGGCGCTGCAGCGCCGGGTCGAGGAAAGCCTGCGCAAGGCAGGGCTGAACTGAGCTGCTGGAGTCGCGCGCGCCCAGCGCCTACTGGCTCGGTGCGTTCTTGAGGTTCTTCCAGTTGATCGCGGCTTTGGTTGCCGCCACCTGCGGATCCTGGCGGAAGCGCTCGGCGCCGCCGGCGCCGGCAAAGACGTAGAGATTGCCGTTGGTGATCACCCAGACGGTGGGATCGGCTTCGCGGCGCACGCCGTTCGACATGTTCATGGTGCAGGAGCCGCCGAACTGCGGCGCGTACTTCTCCGGATTGGCCTTGAACAGGTCGCGATGCCGCGCGTTGGCGAAGCGATAGCGCACGCCGTCATAGACGTACTCGTAATCGGTAAGGCCGGGCGTCGGTGTGGCGAGCGTGAAATAGGCGACGGGGTCATAGCCCTTCAGTCCGAGCCGCTCGGTCGCGGGCGCGGTCGCCTGGGCGATGGAGCGAACTTCGGCGAGCGCGCCCATCGATCCAACGGCGCCGCCCACAACAGCGGCAGCGGCCATTACCATCAGGACATTGCGACGTGTGGACATGACTTCACTCTCCAACGCTGTGCCGACAACACTCGAACGGTCTCTCCGACCGGCAGGGGCCACATGGGGTCGAATTGGGGCGGGATTGGGGGCATCGTATAAATGCCTGTTCAAGCTTTGTCGTCCAGCCGAGCGCTCGCGGTAGCTCGCGTCAAGTGATCACTGTGTGAAATTGCGTTAGGCTCGCTGAGTGACGCTGCCTTGCTGCGCCGCATTGAGTCCGCCGGGACTGCCGCCCTGCAGTGCCTGGTAGCGCTTCTCGGGCTTCCGGCCTGGGTGATGGAAGCGGCGGGCGCATTCGGTCAATCGGGCGAGTCGGAGCGGACCGCACGGTCGATCGCGCTGTTCCGCGAGGCCGGCAAGGTGCTGCAGCATCCGCGCTGTCTCAATTGTCATCCCGTGGGCGATCGCCCGACCCAGACCGATCGCATGATGCCGCATCGGCCGATGGTCATCCGCGGCGTCGACGGACATGGCGCGCCCGGTCTGCCCTGCAACGCTTGCCATCACGCGGCGAACCACGAGGAATCGGGCGTGCCCGGCAATGCAGCGTGGCGCCTGGCGCCGGCATCGATGGCATGGGCTGGCCGCTCGCTGGGCGAGATCTGCCGGCAGATGACGGACCCGGCGCAAAACGGCAACCTCGACCAAGTGGCTCTGCTGAAGCACGTGAGCGAGAACAAGCTCGTCGGCTGGGCGTGGGCGCCCGGCGGCAAGCGCATGCCCGCGCCCGGCACGCAGGCCGGGTTCGGCGCGCTGATGCAGGCCTGGTTCGAGAGCGGCGCGGTCTGCCCGGCGGAATAGCTGCCATCCGCCGCCGCAGGTTCGCGCGTCGGATTCGCTATCCTCTCCCGCAGGGAGGACCGACCAATCATGAGCATCATCCAACGCCGGGCCGTCATCGGCGGCGGCCTGGCGGCGCTGGCTTCGGTCGCAGCCGTCCCGCGCGTCGGGGCGCAGAATTTTCCGAGCAAGCCGATCCGCTGGATCATCCCGTTCGCCGCCGCCGGCAACTACGACGTCACCTCGCGACTGGTCGGCGAAGCGATGGGCCGGAGACTCGGGCAGACCGTGATTCCCGACAACCGGCCCGGCGCCGGCGGCATTGTCGGCATGGAAGCGGCGGCCAATGCGCCGGCCGACGGCTACACCGTGGTGATGGGCAGCTTCAGCGTGCTGTGGGTGGCGCCCTATCTCGCCGGCAAGCCGTCCATGATTCCGCTGTTTGCGCCTATAAGCCTGCTCACCACGGTGCCGATGGTCATCGTGGCCAAGGTGGGCGGCCGCTTCGCCGACATGAAGGCCGTCTTGGCCGAGGCCCGGGCCAAGCCCGGCACGGTGAGCATCGGCCATGCCGGCAACGGCACCACCAACCATATCGGCATCCTGCGCCTGCAGGTGAACGAGAAGGTCCAGTTCAACATCATCCCCTACAAGGGATCGGGTCCGGGCCTCTCCGACCTGATGGCCGACCAGATCGACCTCTACACCGATCAGCTGACGACCTCGCTGCCGCAGATCAAGGCCGGCAAGCTGAAGGCGCTGCTGGTGCTGAGCCCCGAGCGCATTTCGCAGCTGCCCGATGTGCCGAGCCTGACCGACATCGGCACGCAGCCGTTCGATGGCGGCACGACGGCCGGCGTGTTCGCGCGCGTCGAAACGCCGGCGCCGATGCTCGACACTCTGAACGGCGCCGTGGTCACAGCACTCAAGGACGAGGAAGTCGCGCGCAAGCTGGTCGAACTGGGTGCCCTGGTGCGGCCCAGCACGCGCGCCGAGTTCGCAGCCTACATGAAGGATCAGGAAGCCGGCGTTAGCGAACTTGTGAAGTCGGGGCTGTTGAAGCCCGAGTAGGCGGGCGCCATGTCGAGGGCATGAAGATATTCAGCCTCGGGCTGGTGCCGGCCCTCGCCGCGGCGATTGCGACAGCGCTCGTCGCGGGATGCGTCTCGACGGCCAGTGACGGCCGGTACCAGACCAACCCACGTGGCGAGTGGGACAATTTCCGCGCCGAGAAGCCCATCGTTGCACCGGGGCAAGCGTCGGTCGCATGAAGACGATTTTTCTCAAAACGCTGGCCGGGGGTGTTGTTGTGGTCATGATGTTGCTGCTCGCTGGCTGTCCCGGCATTCCCAATGACGGCCGCTACCAGGATCACGACGGCGGCCGCAGCAATTTCCGCGCATGAAAGCTTTTCGTCCAAATGTGCTTGCGGGCCTCGTCGTCGCGGCCATAGCCCTACTCGTTGCAGGATGCGCGGGCATACCGAACGATGATCGCTACCAGATCCACGATGGCGGACGGAGCAACACCCGCGCCGAGGCGCCGTCTCTGTCGGCTACACTTCCTTCATGACGGCCCACAGGTCGGCCTTGCGCTCGAAGCCGATGCCGGGCGCGTCGGGCAGGGCGACCTTGCCGTCGACCACGGCGCAGTCGTCGGCGAAGCCGCCGAACGGCGCGAAGACCTGCGGGTAGGATTCATTGCCGCCGCATTGCAGGCCGACGGCGATGTTGAGTGCGAACTGGTGGCCGCCATGCGGCACGCAGCGTCGCGGTGACCAGCCGTTCGCCTTCAGCATGTCGATCGTGCGCAGGTACTCGACCAGGCCGTAGGACAAAGCGGGATCGTATTGCAGGATGTCGCGGTCCGGCCGCAGCCCGCCATGGCGCACGAGGTTGCGC
>Ga0193729_1000629_pt1 | contig 18525 bp, 15 predicted proteins | sample U1c2metaG_FD_143036 | JGI IMG/M metagenome (GOLD analysis project Ga0193729, IMG submission 143036) | Soil microbial communities from a riparian zone of the East river system, Colorado, United States - U1c2 | ecosystem: Environmental > Terrestrial > Soil > Riparian zone | place: USA: East River...
CGACGCAGCGCTGGGCTTCGTCGAGGAGGCCGCGCCCGCCGGAGCGCTCTTGACCGCGTGCCCGCCGAATTGGTTGCGCAGCGCCGCAAGCACGCGGTCGGCGAAGTCGCCGTTGCCGCGCGAGCGCAGGCGCGCGTACAGCGATGCGGTGATCACCGGCGTGGGCACGTCGTGCGCGGTCGCGTCGGCGATCGTCCAGCGGCCCTCGCCGGAGTCCTCGGTGTAGCCCTCGATCGCCTGCAGCTCGTTGCCGTCGGCTTCGAACGCGCGCGCCGCCAGTTCGCACAGCCAGGAGCGCACGACCGATCCCTGACCCCAGAGATGCGCGATCTTCGCGTTGTCGAGCTCGTACTCGCACTTGTCGAACACGTCGAAGCCCTCGGCGTATGCCTGCATCAGCCCGTACTCGACACCGTTGTGGACCATCTTCACGTAGTGCCCCGCGCCCGCCGGGCCGAAGTGCATCCAGCCGCGCGGGCCGATCGCCGCGACGCTCTGCTCGTTGGTCTGCGGCGCGAGCACGTCGAGGATCGGCGCGAGACGTGAGACCGCTTTCGCCGGCCCGCCGACCATCATGCAGTATCCGACTTCGAGTCCCCAGACGCCGCCGGAGACGCCGACGTCGACATATTGGACACCGCTGCGTTTCAGCGCCTTCGACCGGCGCTTGTCGTCGGTCCACTTGGAGTTGCCGCCGTCGACGATCATGTCGCCGCGGTCGAGCAGGCGGGCGAGCTTCTCCACGTTTTCCTCGGTGGCCGCGCCTGCCGGCACCATCAGCCAAACGATCCGCGGCGCCTGCAGCTGGCGCACGAGGTCCTTGAGCGTCGAAGCGCCCGAGGCGCCGTGTTTGACCGCCTCCTCGATCGACCTCTCGTTGCGGCCGTACGCCACCACTTCGTGCTCGGAGTCGCGCCGGATGCGGTGCACCATGTTGCCGCCCATCTTGCCCAGCCCAACGAAGCCGATCTGCGTCACAGCGCCTCCTTGATCCTGTTGGTCAATGCGCGCAGCGCGCTCACCGGGTCATCGCCGTGCAGGCGCACCCGCTCGGCCGGGAGCCCGAGCTCGCGCAACGTATCGAAGTCGCCGATCGCCTCGGCGTTCTTGAGCGTCGTAAACGTGTATGGAGCGGCGGGGATGTCCACGTCCTCGGGCGCGTCGTGTAGCAGCTGCAGGAAGCGCCCGGTCTTCGGGCCGCCCTTGTGGAACTGCCCGGTCGAGTGCAGGAAGCGCGGGCCGTAGCCGAACGTCGTCGTCGCCCGGCCGCCCGAACCGTCCGAGCCGCGGCGAATCATCACGCGCAACTCGGCGATCTCCGCGTCGAACTCGCTCGAGGGCTCGACGTAGGCCATCAGGGCCACGTAGGCGGGCGGCACGGCGTCGTCGAGCAGCGAGCCAAGCGCCGCGTCGCTCGCTTCGGGGATCTCCGGGAGCTCGTGCTTGGTCTCGTACTCGGCCAGCACACGCTTCGTCGCGTCCTTTGCCTGCTGGACGTTGGGCTGGTCGAAGGGGTTGATCTGAAGGCCCCACCCCGCGACGGCGACCGCCAACTCGAAGAGCATGAACACCCTGCCGAGATCGAGTGGCCCGCGGGTCGGAACGTGCAGCAGCGGGTGACCGGCCTCGGCGAGCGCGAGCACGCGCTGCTCGACCGCCGGGTCCGGCGCCTGGAGGTCCGACAGGTAGGCAAACACGCGATCATCGCCGTACTCGCCCGGCTCGCCGAGCGGCTCCTCGGCGACCGGCAGGATGCCGGTCGAGCGCTTACCCGTGGACTCGGCCACGAGCTGCTCGAGCCACAGGCCGAGCCCGGGCAGCGACTCGGGGATGACGAACGTCAGCTTGTCGCGACCCGCCTGTGCCAGCGCGCTGAGCGCCGCGCCCATCCATACGCCGGCGGGGTCCTGCCCAGCAGGAACGGAGCCCTGCACGGGACCGCCTTGCGGCGTGTCCCGCAGGCCGACGTCCCAGGCGTCGCCGGCGCCGCCCAACAGCGCGCTTATGTCGACGCCGATCAACGCGGCGGGCACGATCCCGAACGCGGAGAGGGCGCTGTAGCGGCCGCCGATGTCCGGATCGCCCGCGAAGACGCGCCGGAAGCCGTGCTCGCGCGCCAGCTTCTCCAGCCCGGACCCGGGGTCGGTGATCGCGACGAAGTTCTGGCCCTCGCCGACGATCGACCAGAAGTGCGCGAACAGCGACAGCGGCTCGATCGTTCCCCCCGACTTGGACGACACGAGGAACAGCGTGCGCTTCTCCTCGACGCGCTCCTGAACCGCGCGGACGGTTTCGGCATCGGTCGAGTCGAGCACGTGCAGTCGCGGACGATCGGGCGCTGATCGAAACGAGCGCCGCAGGACCTCGGGCGCGAGCGAGGAGCCGCCCATGCCGAGCAGGACGACGTCGCGCAGGCCGTCGGCGCGCACCTGATCGGCGAACGCGTTGAGATCGTCCACTTGCTCGAGCATCCGCTCGGCGATCGTCAGCCAGCCGAGACGATTGGCGATCTCGGGCGCGCCGGCAGGCCCCCAGAGGGTTGCGTCGCCCTCGTGTAGTCGCTGGGCGACCCTCGCCTCGCTCGCGAGCGCGAGCTTGTCGGCGATCGCGGCCCTCAGCGAGGCGGGTACGCGGGCCTCGACGGTCAGGGCTGCGTCGCTCACTCCACGATCGTAGTCGGCGAGCGCTGTTGCGGGTCTTCAGCCTCGTGGGCTCTTGGGCTAGTGCGCAAGCCCGGCGCGCGGTGCTACGAACGAGTCCCGGCTGGTCGCACGTGCTCGGTTACGATCAGGCCAGGGCGAGGCGCGACTGCGCGAAGCCCCGGTGGTGGGCGGCGAGCGGTTTATACAACCAGCGGAGGTCCGAATGAGCGCGGAAAGGCTCATGTTGCTGAGGCGCACGCTGAAGAGACTCTGGTTGATCAGCCCAGAAAAACTCTGGCTGCTGTCAATCGCGCTGCGAAGGCGCGGACATTGGGTGCTTGCGTTTTGGATAAAGCAGTTGAACACAGTCCTGTACCACAACTCCCTGGCGACAGGGGCATCCGTCGGCCCCGACATATTCCTCGGCCACTACAGTCACGGCACAGTCGTTCACAGCAACGTCGTTATCGGGCGACGGGTCAGCATCTGGCACAACGTCACCCTCTCGGTGCCACCGTCCTCCGGCCCCCGTAACCAGATTGTTGTCGAGGACGATGTGAAGATCGGTGCAAACGCCGTGATCATCCCGCCCCGTGGGCGCAGCCTTCGGATCGGACGGGGTGCACGCATCGGCGCTGGAGCGGTGGTGACCCACGACGTTCCAGCTAAGGCCACGGTGGTTTCGGCGCCGGTGCGGGTGCTCTTGAAGGATGCATCCGCAGAGGAGTCCTCAGCCGACGCGCTGCTATAGGTTTCACCGCTTGCGTTGTTCCCGGAAGGCCATCGCCAGCTTGAGGCGGGAGCGTGTCGGAAGCGAGGCCCCGCCGCCGCCTCCTTCGCGGCGTCCCGCAGGCAGCATCGCAAAGGAGAGCCTTGAGCCCAGACGACACGCACCAGCGACCGGATCGCAACCTGGCCCTCGAGCTCGTGCGCGTCACCGAGGCGGCCGCCCTCGCGGCGGCTCCGCTCGTCGGTTCGGGCGACAAGGAGGCGGCTGACCAAGCGGCCGTCGATGGCATGCGCTACATGCTCCACTCGGTGCCGATGGATGGAGTGGTGGTGATCGGCGAGGGCGAGAAGGACGAGGCGCCGATGCTCTACAACGGCGAGCAGATCGGCGACGGCTCGCCGCCTGAGGTTGACATCGCGGTCGATCCACTGGAGGGCACGACGCTGGCTGCGCATGGCATGCCGAGCGCGCTCGCCGTGATCGCGCTGTCGAGCCGCGGCACGATGTTCGATCCTGGCCCATGCGTGTACATGGAGAAGATGGCGGGCTCTCCGGAGATCTCCGACCTGCTCGATCTCGACCGTCCGCTTGCCGAGACGGTCAGGCTGGTGGCCGATCGCAGGGGCTGCTCGATCGGCGACGTGATGGTCGTGGTCCTCGACCGTCCTCGCCACGAGGCCGGCATCAAGGCGATCCGTGACGCCGGCGGCCGTGTGCGGCTGATCCCCCACGGGGACGTCTCCGCAGCGCTCCTGGCCGTGACAGAGCGCTCGCCGGTCGATCTGCTGTGGGGGATCGGAGGAACGCCTGAGGGGGTCATCTCGGCGGCCGCCGTGAAGTGCCTCGGCGGCCAGTTGCTGGGCCGCCTGTGGCCGCGCGACGATTCCGAGCGACGGGCCGCGATGGACGCGGGTTATGACCTCGACCAGGTGCTTACGCGCGACGACCTGGTGGCGGGCGAGGACGTCTTCTTCTCCGCCACAGGAATCACGGACGGTGATGTGCTTCAGGGCGTTCGCTACCCGAGCGCAGGTGGCGCGACGACGGAGTCTCTGGTGATGCGTACGCGTTCGGGCACGATCCGGCGGATCAGGGCCACGCATGACCGCGCGAAGCTACGAGCCGTCGGCGGCGAGCGGTTCTAGGAGATGGATGGCCAGATGCGGATCACGGCGCCAGTCGCCGCACGCGGGATTCCGCAAGGTCCAGGCGTTGGAGCGAGCGCAGGAAGCTGCGGGTGATGATCACGTGGATGCGCGACTGGGTCCCATCGTAGAAACGCCGGCCGAGCCCGGAGGCGATCGAGGGATAGAAGTTGGCGACCTCGACCTCCACCCGCAGGTGCGTTCGCGTGGCGTCTGCGCCAGGGCTTCGCCTCACTTCGATCTGCAGATATCCACCACGATCGCGCCCCCGTCTCGCCACCAGCAGGCCGCCCGCGATCCGCCAGCGCACGAGCCCGTGCAGGGAGTCCAACTCGTATTCAGGGGCCTGGAAGGTGAGCAGCTTCACTGGCCGTGCGAGCAGCACGATCGCGCGCTCGTGCTCGCTGTAGCAGACGTGGATAGCGCCCAGCGTGACACGCGATAGAAACCGCCAGTACGTGCGCGCCAAGCGCTCCAGGTGCGCCGGAGACCAGATCCGTTCGAGTGCTTCAGTCGGCAGGGACAGTTCAGCCGTCTGCGTCGAGCGCACCGCGCCGCTCGGGTTCTCACGTGAAGTGGAGCTCCGTTGGTCGGTGATCAAGACCTCCGCGCCCGGCCGCTGCCGGGCCTCATGACGCCGCCGTCGCAGGCCAGCGAGGAGGGCGAGCACGACCGCCGTGGCGGCGGCTGCCACCGGCACGATGCATCTACCGCTCATATCCGCGGAAGGCTATCTGCGGTCGGGCTGCCCGGGCGTCCGCAGGGGGCGGCGCCGCCGGCAGGAACGCCGGACGGCCGGATGCACGGGTGATTCCCTAGAGCAAGCGCTCGCGTCCTCGGTTGCTGCTATTCAGAGGTATGTGAGCGGCGATCTCGGCATGGGGTTCAGCCCGCGCGCGCGCCCGCTGGCCGACGCGCCGATCGAAGCCCTTCTTACAAGGGCCGACGAGCTGGCGAGACGGTGGGCGATCACGCTCATCCTCGCGCGCCCGCTGGAGGGAATCGGCGAGCTTCCCCTCAACGACCTGGCGCGCGAGGCGCCGTTACTGTGCGCCCAGGTCGTTCGCGCGTTGGCGTCTGATGCAGAGCTGGAGCGGCTCGCTGGCGGACAGATCGGCGAGGTGGACTCGCACGCCGCGACGCTCGGCGAGCTCGCCGGTGCGCAGAGCGCGCAGGCGGCTGTCGCCGCCGCCGAGTCATTGCGGGGCGTGATGTGGGAGGCAGCGCTGGAGGAGTTGCGCTGGCCCAGCTTGGATCGACCGGCCGTCCGCCAGGTAGCCGATCTGGGCGATCGGTTGGCGTATGTCTGCGCGACGGCCCTCGCCGCGACGCTCGCGCGGGGACCTGCCGTGCAGGCGCGCCCTGCATCGCCGGGATCGCCGGCCGGCGGCCGCGATGAGGTGATCTTCAACGGTGAACGCCCCCCGCCCGGGCGGCGCGGGATCAGGGTGGTCGACGAGCGGGAGGGGATCACCACGGCTGCACGGCAGCCGGCGGCGGGGGCGTCCGCTCAGGCGCGGGTCCGGGGAGCGGCAGGCCACGCCGTGGACACTCGCCGCGTCCGACCGCCTGCTCCTTCACACGATGAGCGGGTCCCGGACGCTCCCCTCAGATCACCGGGCCGCCCCGACCAGGACGCGCAGCCCCCCTCCGATCACGAGCCGATCCAGGCGCGTCCGTTGCCGTGGGATATCCCGCTGGGTGCCGAGCGATCGGAGGGGCACGCGGCGTCGCAATCGCAGCCGCGGCAGTTGGACGTGTGGATCTCCGACTCCGCCGCCGACGGCGATGATCGGGTGATGCGCATCAGCCGGCGGCCCCGCGCCTCGACTGATGAGCCGGCCTAGGCTCAGGTGGTCGCGGCGGCCCCGCCGGTGGCGGTAACGGCGGGAGCTCCGGGCGGCAGTCCGAGCGTGCGAGTGTTCGGCACGCTGCCGACGATCCGCGTGTGGATGCGCGCGGTGTCGGCCATCCCCAGCGCGTGTGCGGCTTCGAGTGTCAGGTCCCATTGGGCGCCGTTGTGCGCGTATGGCCCCCGATCGATCACGGGAACCGTCACGGCGTGGCCCTTGTAGCCAAACCGCACGAGCGTGCCGCAGGGAAGCGTGCGGTTGGCCACGCCAACGACGGAGGGCGTCAGCGTCTGCCCGCAGGCGGTCGTCTGGCCGTAGAAGCCGGGACCGAACCACGTCGCAAGCGCCACCTTGTGGATCGTCGGCGCGGGGGCGCTGGCGACACCGCCGGCGGCGGTCACGGCGCTCGCCGCGGGCGCTGTCGCGCACGCCGCGACGGCAAGCAGGGCAAGCGGGTATGTCTTGGAAAACCGGATCCGCATCAGCGTCTGCGCCTACGGGGTGAGCTGACGGGCTCGCGCCATCTTTGGTAGCGCTACGGCCTGGCTAGGCCGATTCGCCCCGGCGAGCCGAACGCTTCCGGCCCGCATTGGGTCCCCCGTCTCCCGCGACCTGGGTCACAGGAGCTCGGCGTGGCCGCAAGTATACAGAACCCCGGGCGGGTGTCCGGGCGCGGGATCGTGTCCGTGTCCGCGGGGCAGATCGTGTGCGCGTCCGCCGCGCCGAGCGCGCGGCGGACACGCCGCTCAGGACAGCGGAAGACGCGAGACGAGGTCTTTGAGCACCCGCTCGCCCGTCGACAGCCCGGCTTTTGCCAGCTCTCCGACGATCTCGGCCGCCGTGGCGACGAGCTCGGCGCTGCCTGGCGGCGGCACCGACCCGCTGGCCGTTTCGGCGTCGCTCTCGAAACCCTGGCGTGGTGCGGCGTCCGCCTGCACCGGCGCGCGCCTTCTCGACGTCGAGGGGCGCCGCTTGGTGCCGCCGCGGCCGCTCGATGCCTTGGCCGTCGCGCGAGCGCGCGGTGACCCATCGGGTATCCCGACAGCAGCTTTGCCGGCCGGCCTGCCGGTTGCCTTGCCTGGCGGCTTGGCGCTGGGCTTCTCGCCCCGTCCGCTGGGGGGGCCAGACTTGCGGATGCCATTCGCGGCGCCGGCGGCGTTGCGCGCTGCGGCGCGGCGCGCGCTCGAGCGCTGCGGGCGCGTGCGTGGAAGGTTGGCGAGCACGCCGCCATCGTTCTGCGGTGCTCTGCGGGCGTCGTCGCTCGTGTCGGCGTCGATCACGGGGCACATCATTGCTTAAGGGCGGCGGCGGGAACATCGACAGCGACCGTTGTGATCGATCGCGATGACGCGTTAGCATGGAGGTCTGCAAACGAAGTGAGAGCTGTAACGTTGGGTGGACCTCCGCCGTATGTCCCACGGAGGGGCTGTCCTCAGCCGTATCCGGCAGGGCCTCGGCGATGGGCGCCGGTTGTCGACCGACGGAAGAAACGGGAACAGATGTCAGTAGTCGAGCTGCAGGAGCTGGATGAGGTCAAGGGCCTGCTCGCGAAGGGCCAGCAGGTCGGAGTGCTCTCCTACACGGAGATAACGAAGGCGATGTCGGAGCTCGACCTCGACGAGTCGGACGTCGAAGAGCTGCACGGGTTCCTCGAGAAGGCGGAGATCGAGCTCGTCGAGGACATCGACCCGGCGACCGCCGCGTCCTCGCAGGTCGAGCGCGCGCCCGACAAACGAGGCCGGCGCAAAGCGAAAGCCCAGCTCGACCTCAAGCCGGACATGACGACCGACTCGCTGCAGTTGTTCCTCAAGGACATCGGCAAGGTGCGGCTGCTGACCGCACAGGAGGAGGTCGATCTGGCGAAGCGCATCGAGCGGGGCGACCTCGATGCGAAGCAGAAGATGGTCGAGTCGAACCTTCGCTTGGTCGTTTCGATCGCCAAGAACTACCGCAACCAGGGCCTGCCGTTCCTCGACCTGATCCAGGAGGGCACACTCGGTCTTGTGCGGGCGGCGGAGAAGTTCGACTATCGCAAGGGCTTCAAGTTCTCGACGTACGCGACCTGGTGGATCCGCCAGGCGATCGCGCGGGCGCTGGCCGACAAGGCGCGCACGATCCGCATCCCGGTGCACGTCGTGGAGAAGCTGAACAAGATCGGACGCGCCGAGCGCAAGCTCGTGACTGAGCTTGGCCGCGAGCCGACCGCAGACGAGATCGCCGACGTGACGGGCATCGACCCCGAGGAGGTCGACTCGATCAAGCGCTCGGCGCAGGCGCCGGTCTCGCTGGAGAAGCCTGTCGGCGACGAGGAGGAGTCGGAGTTCGGGCAGTTCATCGCCGACGAGCGAGCCGAGTCCCCCTATGAGCGCGCGGCGGAGATCCTCACGAAGGAGGCTTTGAGAGAGGCTCTGGAGAATCTCTCCTATCGCGAACGGCGCGTGCTCGAGCTTCGCTACGGGCTCGGCGGCGAGCACCCGCGTACGCTCGACGAGGTGGGGCGCACTTTCAACGTGACGCGCGAGCGCATCCGCCAGATCGAGAACCAGTCGCTGAAGAAGCTCCAGTCGCTAGCCGAGGCGCAAAAGCTCCGCGACGTCGCCTGACGGCGGCTCGGCCCGCCTGACTACGTCCTCGGTCGCCCGCGTACGCCACGCTCCCTGCGTCCTTGTCAGGCGACCCGATCCGCTCGTCAGGTGGCGAGTTCCCGGCGCCGGATAAGTTCGTCCAACGGCTCCATTGCCGCTCAAGCCTTCGGCGCCAGTTGCCGATTGGGTGGCAATGATCGACGTTCAGCAGTCGCTGCGTGAGCTGGTGGAGAAGAACGGCTCGGACCTGCACCTGAAGGTGGGGGCTGCGCCGTTGTTTCGCGTCAACGGCGAGCTTTCGGTCGAGGAGGGCGCCGAGCCGCTCAACGCGCAGGACACGGAGGGCGCGCTCAAGCAGCTGCTCACCGACGACTCCAAGCTGGAGGAGTTCGCGAAGGAGCATGAGGTGGACTTCTCCTTCGAAATACCCGATGTGGCGCGCTACAGAATCAACGCTTTCCAGCAGCGTGGCGTGATCTCGATGGCCTGTCGGGCGATTCCCCACAAGATCAGCACGATCGAAGAGCTGTCGCTGCCCGATGTGGTTACGGCACTGGCCGACGAGGAGCGCGGGATCGTGCTGCTCACGGGGACCACGGGCTCGGGCAAGTCGACGACGCTCGCCGCGATGATCGATCACATCAACCACACCACGAGCAAGCACATCGTGACGATCGAGGATCCGATCGAGTTCGTGCACGCCGACAAACGCTCGGCGATCAACCAGCGCGAGGTCGGCATGGACACGGCGTCGTTCAAGCGGGCGCTCAGGCGAGTGCTGCGCCAGGACCCGGACGTGATCCTGATCGGCGAGATGCGCGACGAGGAGACGGTCCAGACGGCGCTGTCGGCGGCCGAGACCGGGCACCTCGTGCTCTCGACGATCCACACGGTCGACGCGACCGAGTCGATCAACCGGATGCTGGACTTCTTTCCCCCTCACCAGCACGCGCAGGCGCGCAGCATGATCGCGGGCACCGTCAAGGGCGTCATCTCGCAGCGGCTGGTGCCGGGAGCCGAAGGCGGCCGTGTGGCTGTCTGCGAGATCCTGCGCATGACCGGGCGGGTGCGCGACATGATCATCGACCCGGCGCAGACGGGCAAACTGGTCGAGGTGATCGCGTCAGGCGGCTACTACGGGATGCAGACGTTCGACCAGGCTCTGTTCGGCCACGTGAAGGCCGGGCGCGTGAGCTTCGAGGATGCAATGCTCGCCGCCTCCAGCCCGCACGACTTCAAGCTCTTGATGCAGGCCGATGGCCGCAAGGGCACCACGATGGAGGACGTCGCGGCGGCCGAGGAGCAGCGCGTCCCCGAGCAGCCCTCCCAGCCGGCGTCTCCCGAGGGCCGTCCGCCCGTTACGGTGGCCTAGCGGCCGCCTCGACCTGGTGAGGGCGATCGGGCCTCGGGGGACCCAGGATCGCCGTCCGTCCTCTTCCCGCGAGGCGCACGGTCGTCGGATGTGCCACGCCCGGGTCTCAAGCGTCCCGCAGCAGAATCACCACCAGCACCACGGCAACGACGATCACGACCGCCGGGAATGCAAGTCCGCTGCTGGCCGCGAGTGGCATCGCCCGAGAACGATACAGCGGTCGTGTTGTCATCCACGTCGCCGGACTCCAGCCCGCCTGACCCACTATCGCCCGCTGAGCTCACTTCAGTTGGTAAAGTAACGGTTGAAATGGCCGTCGATGAGACATGTCCTGTGTGCCGAACGGCGGAGATCGTCTGTGGCAAGTGGACTCTGCTGCTCGTGCGCGAACTGTCCGAGGGTCGCTCGCGCTTCTGTGAGCTGGAACGCTCGCTGGCGGGCATCAGCCCACGCACCCTGTCTCTCCGCCTGCGCGGGCTCGAGGAGGAGGCGATCGTCGAGCGCCACACGTTCGGGGAGGTGCCGCCGCGAGTCGAGTACGCGCTGACCGACAAGGGCCGTGCGTTGCTGCCGATCATCGATGACATGCGCGAGTACGGCGAAGCATGGCTCTGCCGGACCGACGGCGAGGCGGCAGGAGCCGAGCCGATTCAGCCGGACGCGCTTGCGCTGGCCTAGCTGACCGCAGGCCGCGCTGCAACTGGCGATGCGTCGGGCAGGAGCGCGCTCGGTGAGCGCGAAGTCAGCGCTAGATGCGTTCACGACAGCTCGAGACAGCGCTCACGGAGTTCCTCGGGGCGGCTGCCGACCATCTGCGCGCCGAGGTGGCGGCGGGCGCGGAGGTGCCCTTCGAGCTCGGCTCCAAGGCGGGTCGCAGGGGACATTCGGCGACGCCGCTGTACTGCTATCGCGCGCTGACCGGCCAGTTCATCGGCGAGCGCGAGGCCGCGCTCAAACGGCTGCCCGGCCATGCCGAGGTCGCCAAGCTGCTCGAGCGCTTCGACGGACTCGATCGCTACCTGACGAGCATCGGAGGCGACGCGGCGCGAGCGAAGGGACGTGCGCGCGTGCGCGCAGCGATCAAAGCGCTGCTCGAGGACGTGTTCGACGAGCAGACCGATTTCGAGCTGCGCGCGGAGCGCCTGCAGGCGGGGCTGGAGCGACTGCAGCAGTCGGAGCTCGCGAACGCCAGCGAGATCTCGCTCGTGGCGACGTTGCACGGCCTGACGATCGCCTCTGCCGAGCTTCCGCTGGCGAGCGGGCTGCGTATCGCCCAGCGTGACGCGCTGCAGGGGGTACCCGAGGCGGCCGTCTCGGCGATCGACGAGGGGCACGACGAAAACCATCTGATCGTGCTGTACACGATCGAGCAGGACGATACGCGTGAGGCGCTGCTTACAGGACGCGCGGTTTTGAAGGATCTGCTGTCCGCCCTGCGGCTGTTCGGCGACGGCCGCGTGACGCTCGGCGCCCTTGCCTGGGCACGGATCGGCGCCGGGCCGTGGACGCCGCTGGCGCTCGGCACGGGCGGCAGGCCACACGGGATGTTGGTCGTGACCGTCGAGCAGGAGGATGAGCTGCGGGCGTTCTGCAACCTCGTCTCGCGTCGCGCGCCGCACGACAACGAGCTCGCCTGGGCGCTGCGGCGCTTCGAGCTCGGCTGCGAGCGCGCGGACCCCCACGAGGCGCTCACCGACCACCTGCTCGCGCTACGCGCGCTGCTCGAGCCGGAGGGCCCCTCGAGCGGCTTGCTCGCGGGCCGCCTGGCGGCGCTCTGCGCAACACCGGACGAGCGCCCCGAGCTGACCGAGCGGATCGTCCAAGCGGTCGCGCTGGAGCGTTCGGTGATCGCGGGGACGGCCGAGAGGAGAAAGGGCGCCGTCAAGGCGCTCGCGGAGGATGTGGCGGACCACCTGCGCGCGCTGCTGCGGGATGTCATATGCGGCCACCTCGAGCCAGACCTCGCAGCGATCGCGGACGAGCTTCTCGACGGCGAGCCGGCGCTTGGCGACGAGGACGAGGACTCCGAGCCGCTGAGCAAGCCGGCGCAGGACGTGCTTCCGATCGAACCCGGCGCGAAGGCCTCCGTCAGCTGAACAGGTGTTCGGCCAGCCGGTCGAGCCCCGCTAGGTCGCGGACGTCTTCGTCGAGGTGCGGCACGAGGATCGGGTGCGCCTCAGGCAGTGCCTGCGAGAGACGATCGATCGTCGCGCGATCGCGCTGCGCGAGCACGTCGAAGTCCGCCAGGTTGCCGGCCACGCGCGTGGCCAGGCGGTCTCCGAGGTCGGGCGCCAGCAGCTGCTGCACGTGCTCCACCGAGTGCTCGCCAAGGCCGTCGAAGTGCACGCGGTTGACGATCAGCCCACCGCGCGACATGTCCGAGGCGGACAACCGCTGTGCGAGGAAGACGGCCTCGCGCGCCGGCTCGGGCTCGGGCGAGGTGACGATCATGAAGGTCGTCTCGGAGTCGCGCAGCAGCTTCGCGACGCCTCGCGTGCGCTCGCCGAACCCGTCGAGCACGCCTGACAGCGAGCGGAAGAACGTCGACAGGTCGTTCAGCATGTCCACTCCGGTCACGCGCGCGAAGATCGAGAACACAACGCCGGTCGAGCGCCCGAACACACGCGCGGCGAGACCGCTGGGGGCCATGAACACTTTCAGCGCACGACCTTCGAGGAATCCGAGCAGCCGGGTGGGCGTCTCGAGGAAGTCGACCGCGTCGCGCGACGGCGGGGTGTCGAGCACGATCACGTCGAAATCGCGTTCGTGGCGAAGCTCGTACAGCTTGGCGACCGCGCTGAGCTCCTGCGAGCCCGCGACCGCCGAGGACAGCTCGCGGTAGATCGGGTTCGCAAGGATCTCCTGGCGGGCGCGCTCGTCGGGCGCCAGGCGCGAAACGATCCCGTCGAAGGTCCCCTTGCTGTCGAGCATCATCGCCCACAGCTCGCCCTTGCAAGCCACGCCCTGCTCGCCGAGCATGGCCGGCTCGATCCGCCGGGGCTCGCCGGAGAGCTGCTCGAGGCCCAGCGCGGCTGCCAGCCGCGCGGCCGGATCGATCGTGACGACGGCGACCTTCTGCCCGCGCGCCGCGAGCCCCAGGGCGAGCGCGGCGGAGGTGGTCGTCTTGCCCACCCCGCCGGCGCCCAGGCATATGCAGACGCGCTTTCCCGTCAGGCGATCGGCGACGACGCGCCGTCGCTTGCCCTCGCGCTTGGCCATCTGCTGTCATCCTAGCCTCGATTCATCAGGTGCGGCACTGCATGACTGTGCGTACGGGCGCGCCTTGCGAGCGCGGATCGTCCGCGGGAATGGCGCTGACCTCGAGATGAATGGATTTCTCTCGTTGTAAGATCTCTGGCCCGATGAGCGCAAGCGCAGCGACAGCTCGTCCCAAACCGAGGGTGGCAATCCTGGTCGTCAACGGGGTCGGCCGGCGCGGCCCCTCTGCGTGGGGAATGGCCAACCGACGCCACAATGCAGATCAGGCGTGCAAATATCCGTGGATCGACTTGTGCCTGCGGCAAATCGAGCGGCATTCGCGGGGATGGGAGTATGAGGTGTCCGTCTTCGATAACTCACATCTCAAGCTGCACCGGAGGCTCATGCGCGGCCACAGGCACGTGCGCGTGCTGCCAGGGGCATGGTTCTCGGTGCTGGGCCGTATCGTCAAACGGGTTCCCCTTCGACACAGCGATCGCCTTTTTGAAATATCTCACCCGAGGGCGCTCGATTACCTCGCGAGTAAGGTGCCGGCGAGCTTCGACTACATCGTGACGCTGGACACAGATTCCTTTCCCGTGCGAGATGACTGGCTGGATGTCCTCGTTTCCGCATGTGAGCGAGGTGCCGCCGTGGCCGGCGTATACAGGAACGAGATGGCGCCGAAGGTGAATCCGTTCATCCACGTCAGTGGCTTTTGTGCGCGCCGGAACGATCTTCATGCTCTTGGTGTGTCCTTCGGCCAGAAGCTGCAATCAGCTTCCGAACATAACCAAGATGTCGGGCAAAAGATCACCTACGAATTTCTCCGCCGAGGCCGCGAGATCGCGCCCTTGGAACGCAGCAACAAGGTGAACTATCATCCGATCGTCGGTGGCGTATACGGGGACGTCATCTACCATCACGGTGCTGGAAGCAGGAGTGCCTGGTTCTGGACCGCTGGAAATGTCGCCAGCAACACGAAGGTCAGCACCGCATTGCGCTGCGCAGCATTTCAAGATATCGATCATCTGATCGCCGTGCTGCGGGGCCAGGTGCCAGAGGATCTCGGGGTGAAACCCCTCTGAGTGTCACTGCACCGACCTCCTGGCAAGTCGGTCACGTTGACGAAGGTCGGCGGCGCGATGTCTTCCCTTGAAGGCGTGGTCATCCTTGGCGGGCATCGCAGCGGGACGTCGCTGATCACCCGACTCGTAAGCCTCCTTGGCCTGAGCGTATGCCGCCGCGAGGACCTCCTCGTGGGTCGCGAGGCGAATCCACTGGGCCACTGGGAGTCCAAGTCGATGGTCGACTTCAACGATCAACTCCTGCGTGAGCTCGACAGTACCTGGCATTGCCCGCCTGTGCTGGAGTCGGCAGAGACCTTGCGACTGCGCGACAGACGCGTGTCCGGTGCGCTCGCGGCGCTCCGGAATGCCCATCCAGAACGACCGTTCGTGTGGAAGGACCCTCGCACATGCGTGTTGCTGCCCTTCTGGTCGGGGGTGCTGGAGCAACGGGTTGCGTATGTGGTCGTCGTGCGTCACCCGCTTGAGGTGGCTGAGTCGCTGGCACGGCGGAATGGGTTCACGTCGCTGCTCAGTCTCGCGCTCTGGGAGCGCTATACGCGTCAGGCGATGCTGGGCGCCGCCGGTCGGCCTGTGATGGTGTGCACTTATGACGAGGTGCTCGTACAGCCCGCGGCCTGGTGTTGGCGCCTCGTTGCCTTTCTGGATGAGCTGGGGTTGCAAACTCGCGGCGTCGACGAGGTCGCAGTGGCGGCGGTCGCCACAAGCAACCTGCGCCACAGTCGTCGATCGTGGACAGACTTAGAGCCCGGTTCGGCGATCTCGCCGGAGCAGGTGGCGCTCGCGCGTGTCGCGAAGGTGTCCGTCGCGCAGACCTCATATGTCCCGCCCGCGCTGCCGGCGGAGACGTCCGAAACCGAATCCATCTTCGGGCAGATCCGCCGTCACATCGCAGACGCGCGCCCGGGCACGCCGGGGTTGCCCGCCCTGCCGCGCAGTCTGGTCCGTCCTAGCGCTCGGGCCGCGCAGTCCAACCAGAACCTCCCACCGCCGGTTTCTGTCATTCTCGCGCAGGACGGCGCGTCGATCGAGGCCTCGATCTCGATCCTCGGTGAGACGTTGCCCGCCCGAAGCGAGATCCTCATCGCCGGCGCAGATGGTGCCCATGGCAACGAGCGGACGCACCGCAGCAAGATCTCGCTGCGCCATATCCCCTGCGATCGCTCGCCAGGTGGAAGTGAAGCGTTGGCGCTCGGCGTGCAGGCGGCTAGCGGTCGTATGGCATTGCTCAGCACTGGTGGGTTGCTGCGATGTAGCTCGTGGTATGAGGACGTCAGCAAGGCGCTCCGCGGACCCCGTGTCGGGGGGGTTGGGCCGGTGATGCGCCTCAGCTCCTGCCCTAATCAGCGCCACTTCGGACGGGCCTTCATCGACGAAGATCTGGCTTCACGCTTCGTGACAGGCGTTGCCGCTGAGAGGCTTGTGCCTGCGGCGCTGCTCCTCGAGAGCCTCTGCGCCTTCAAACGAGAGCTGCTCGTCGCGGCGGGCGGCGTCGACAAGGACTTCAGCTCAGCCTCCTCGGCCGTCGCCGAGCTGAGCCTCCGCATGTGGCGCATGGGCTTTCGCTGCTTCATCGTTCCAAGTGTTGAAGTCTGGACCGAGCCTGCGGCGGTAGACATCGCAAGCGAAGACGAGCGCCTCTACGATCGGCTGCGTATCGCGACCTTGCACTTCAGTCCGGCCCGTCTACAGGCGTTCACCGACCGTGCAAGCCGTCAGCCCTCATATGACGAGGCTGCCGCTCGATTGAGGGCCACTGACGTGCACCTCAGGCGCGCCGCCATAGAAGCTGTCTGTGCGTTCTCCAGCGATCGATACTTCGACGACTTTCCGCTGCGGCTGACGAGTCTGCGATCAAGGTTGCGACGTGCCGAGAGGTTTGTCGCCGACCGGGGACGGCGCTCGCATTTCGTACGGACCGTCAACAGGATGTCCAAGCGCGCGCGCGGTGCCCTTTCACAGCGCGTCAGCCGCAGTTAGCCATCTCGCCTCGGCGGGCAGCGGCCGGATCGTAGGTCGCGTGCAGGAATCATCCCTCACGATGCGAATACCCACCGGACGGCTTTCCCACTATCGACTATCGGAGCCCACCGTGGAAGGTAAGGCCAAGGTCATCGCATTCGCCAACCAGAAGGGCGGCGTGGCCAAGACGACGACGACGCTCAACCTGGCCGCGGCTTTCGCGGAGGAGGGCCACCGGGTGCTGTGCGTCGACATGGACCCGCAGGGCAACCTGACGATGTCCCAGGGGATCGACCCCGACACGCTCGACAAATCGATGTACGACGTGCTCGTGCACAAGGTCTCGATCCGCGAGGTGATCCGCAAGCGGGAGATCGACATCGCCTGCGCCTCGATCGACCTGGCTGGCGCGGAGATCGCAATGTCCACGATGATCGGCCGCGAGCGCTCGCTGCAGAAGGCCTTCGAACCGATCATGGAGGACTACGACTTCATCTGCATCGACACGCCGCCGAGCCTCGGACTGCTGACGATCAACGCGCTCACAGCGGCCGACAAGGTGATCGTCCCCGTGCAGTGCGAGTATCTGTCGATGCGCGGTCTGATCCAGCTGCAGAACACCCTCGCGATGATCCGCGAGAACCTCAATCCGGGCGTTGACATCGAGGGTATCCTCCCCACTTTGGTGGACTCCCGCACGATCCACGCCAAGGAGGCGATCGAGATCCTCGAGGAAAACTTCGGCGATCGGGTGTTCGCCTCGCGCATCCGCAAGACCGTCCGTTTCGCCGAGGCGCCGGTGAAGGGCATGTCGGTCCTCAAGTACGAGCCCGACGGGGTTGCGGCGCAGTCCTACCGGCAACTCGCGCAGGAGGTTCTCGACAATGGCAAACGCTAAACGGGCGAGCATGCGCGAAGGCCCTCTGGCGGCGCTCTTCCGCAAGACCGAGGGCGCCGAGGAGCCCTCCGGCGAGCAATCCGAGCCCGAGCGGCCTTCCAAGTCGGCGCCCAGCGAGCCACCGGCGTCCAAGCATCCCCGCGAGAGCGGTCTTCCACACCCCGCTTTGAGCGCCTCCACGGAGGCCCCGGAGCAGCCGGCTCACATACCGACGCCTCGGGAGCGCCTACGCCACGCCTTCTCCTCGGAGATTCCCGAGAACGTGATGGAGCGCCAGCCGGTGCGCTCGGTGATGGACTCCTACACCCGCGAGCACCCCGCGTCAGCCGGGATCGCCGGCCCGTCCGGCCAGCCCGTGATCCGCGTCGTCGGGGTTGGCGGCGCGGGCGTCAACGCGGTCAACCGGATGGTCGAGGCCGAGGTCGAGGGCGTCGAGTTCTTGGCCGTCAACACGGATTTGCAGTCGCTGCAGCAGTCGACCGCCGACATCACGCTGCATATCGGCGCCGAGCTGACGAGAGGTCTGGGCTCGGGCTCGGACGCAAACGTCGGCCACCGTGCCGCGATGGAGGACTACGACCGCGTGAAGGCGCTGCTGAAGGGGTCGGACATGATCTTCATCACGGCTGGAGCGGGTGGCGGGACGGGCACGGGCGCCGCGCCGGTCGTCGCGCGGATCGCGCGCGAAGTTGGCGCGCTGACCGTGGCGATCGTGACGAAGCCTTTCGGCTTCGAGGGCTCGCGACGCGGCGAGCAGGCCGAGCAGGGCGTGAGTGCCCTGGCGGCCGAGGTCGACACGCTGATCGTCGTGCCCAACAACCGGCTGCTGGCGGTGCTCGACAAGCAGACGGCGATGGTGGAGGCGTTCCGCGTGGCCGACGACGTGCTGCGCCAGGGCGTGCAGGGGATCTCCGACCTCGTGACGCTGCCGGGCCTGATCAACCTCGACTTCGCCGACGTGCGCACGATCATGAGCGACGCCGGCACCGCGCTGCTGGGGATCGGCATGGGCGTCGGCGAGGGACGCGCGACGGAGGCCGCGATGCAAGCCG
>Ga0193729_1000631_pt1 | contig 18513 bp, 18 predicted proteins | sample U1c2metaG_FD_143036 | JGI IMG/M metagenome (GOLD analysis project Ga0193729, IMG submission 143036) | Soil microbial communities from a riparian zone of the East river system, Colorado, United States - U1c2 | ecosystem: Environmental > Terrestrial > Soil > Riparian zone | place: USA: East River...
GACTTCGCGAAGCATCTCCACGCGTTCGGGTACGGTGAAGAGCGGCTGCTTATCGACATTTTGCAGCACCGCGACGATCACCAGATCGAACATCTTCTCACCACGCTCAATCAGGTCGAGGTGGCCGTTCGTAACGGGATCGAATGAGCCCGGATAGATGGCTACAGAGGTCTTCATTTTGTTTTTGTCGAGCGCCACAGAATGCAATTATTCTAACTCAGCCGTGATTTGCGGGACAGACAAAGGTGGGCGGACGGGGAAAAACGCTGCGCGAGGGGCTTGATTGTGCCAGTATGCGGTGCGCGAAATGTGGGTATGGAAACGGCGAGATTATTGACGGGAGGGCGGCACAATAATGAGCAAGTCGAAAGTCTGGTTGAGGGGACTAAGTCTGATGATATTGAGCGCATCGCTTCACGTGCCGTCGCGGGCGCAGGAAACGCCGCCGTCAAATCTGCAGACGTTGAGGGCGGGGCTGAACCTGATGCCTGTTCCTGCAAGCGCGCAGATTGGAAGCGGCAGCCTGAAGATTGACGGAAGATTTACGGTCCTTCTTACGGGACACACCGACGCGCGACTGAGCGGCGCGGCCGAGCGGTTTCTGGAGCGGCTGGCGAAACAAACCGGGCTGCTGATAGCGATGAAGCCGGCGAACGGGGCGAAAGCGACGTTACTGGTGCGTGTCGATCATGACAGCAAGCCGGTGCAGGAACTGGGCGAAGATGAATCGTACGTCCTCGAAGTAGCGCCGAGTGGGGCCAGCATTACCGCGCCGACGGATTTGGGCGCGCTGCATGGATTGCAAACTTTTTTGCAACTTGTAACTGTGTCGCCGGACGGATTTGTCGCGCCAGCGGTAACTATCAAGGACACACCACGGTTTCCGTGGCGCGGACTGATGATCGATACGGCCCGGCATTTTATTCCGCTGGAAGTGTTGCGTAGGAATATCGACGGCATGGAAGCCGTGAAGATGAATGTATTTCACTGGCATCTTTCGGAAAATCAGGGTTTCCGGGTGGAGAGCAGAAAGTTTCCGAAGCTGCACCAGATGGGTTCGGACGGGTTGTACTACACGCAAGATGAAATTCGCGGGTTGATTACGTATGCGCGGGAGCGGGGCATTCGCGTGGTTCCGGAGTTCGATCTTCCGGGCCACAGTACGGCGTGGTTCGTGGGGCATCCGGAATTCGCGAGCGCGCCGGGACCTTTTGCCATTGAACGCAGATGGGGAGTTTTTGACCCGGCGTTCGATCCGACCAACGAGAAAGTTTACAAATTCCTCGACGAATTTATTGGCGAGATGGCGAAACTTTTCCCGGACCATTTTTTTCATGTGGGTGGAGATGAGGTGAATGGCAAGCAGTGGGGTGCCAATCCAAAAATTCAGGAGTTTATTCGCGCACATGATTTGAAAGGGAACGCCGGGTTGCAGCTTTACTTCAACAAAAAGCTGCAAGGCATTGTGCGCAAACATGGCAAGAGCATGGTGGGCTGGGACGAAGTGCTGGACCCCACGCTGCCGAAAGATATCGTCATCCAATCGTGGCGCGGGCAGGCTTCGCTGGCGGAGGCGGCGAGGCAGGGCTACCGCGGGATTCTTTCGAATGGCTATTACCTGGACCTGGGGTGGAGCGCGGCGCGGCACTACGCGGTTGATCCGATGGGTGATGCGGCGAGCAGTCTTTCGGCGGAGGAGAAGCAGCGCATTCTGGGCGGGGAATCGTGCATGTGGTCGGAATACGTGAACGCGGAAAATATTGATTCGCGGATCTGGCCGCGGAATGCGGCAATTGCGGAGCGGTTGTGGTCGCCGCAGGAAGTGCGCGATCCGGCTTCCATGTATGCGCGGATGCATGTGGTCAGCGCGCAACTGGAGTGGCTGGGGCTTACACATCAGCACAATTACTTACGCTCACTGCGTCGCATTGCGGGTGCGGCAAGCTCCGAGGAATTTAACGCGCTGCGCACTTTGGCGGATGTGGTCGAGCCGGTTAAAGATTATGCGCGGGAGCAGACGGCCACAGAACCAGCCACTAGCGATACGCCATTAAACCGGGTAGTGGACGCGATTCCGCTGGAGAGTACAGTGGCGCGAGAGTTCAGCGAGATGGTGGATAAATATGTGGCTTCCAGTTGCCATGACGCAACGCTGGCGGGGCGATTACATGCGCAATTAATTTTGTGGCGGGACAATGATGCGAAGTTGCAGCCGCTGGCGCAGCGATCGTTCCTGGTGAAGGAAGTTGCGGCCACCTCGCAAGATTTGGCGGCGGTAGCTGCGGCCGGATTAGCGGCGCTTGATACAGTGGAGCACGGCGGCAACACGGATGAGGCGTGGAAAGCTCAGCAAAGTGCGGTGGTACAGCAGGCGCAAAAGCCGAAGGGCCAGTTGCTGTTGATGCCTGCAACGGCAATTCAAAAATTGATCGACGCGGCTTCGGCTGGCGGCAGTTGCCAGCTAAATCGTAGTTCTAGTACCGCTAAGGATGCCTACAGGAAAAAATTCAGTTAGGCCTGGGTCGTACATTCTTTACAAAAATATATTTCGCGCTATGTTTAGATGAGTTGTTGTTCCAACCGTTGATTGCTGCAGCGCGAGCCTGGCAGCCGCACATTCGAGCGGGGAGTTGCCGTAGCGAGAACCGTGGGGGTATCGATGAAAACAAACAGGTTCATTTTGGCGGTATCGGCGGCTGGATTGTTTTTGGCCGCGGCCGGCATTGCCAAGGCAGACCTGATTCCCGGTGGAGTCGTTGATATCAGCGGCACGGGATTCGGAGCTGTAAACACGGTGTTAACTTTCCAAGGAACAGGCCAAGGCATGGGTTCCGCCGAGTCGGGATGCGTGGGCGTGAGCAGCGCCGGCGTTCTCAATACGACGGGTTCATCCGTGTGCCAGGGCGGGAATGTGGGAGGGAACGAGAAAGCACCGGCGGCCTTTCCTCACAACCAAACTTTCCTGGTTAGCAACGCCTCACAAATCGGGCTGGTGTTTAATGCCGATCAGCCGGCTGGAGGAGCGATCTCCGTCAGCAATCTGACTTTGGCGCTTTTCAATTCCAGCGGCACTGTGGGATTTACATCAGGGGCATTTACTCCCGTCACTTTAACGATCACGCAATCTGGAATCGGCAAATCCGGGTTTCTATTCGTGCTAGACCCTACGCAAGCGGCGGCAGCGCAGACGGCGATCAACGGAGGATTTGATCTGTTGGGGCTGTCCGCGACGACTACACCAGCGGCTGGCGGGCCAGAGACATTTTTCCTGACAGATGCTTCTGGAACTCCTGTTCCGGAATCAAGCACGCTTTCTTCCTTAGCCATCGGCTTGTTTGGGCTGGCGTTCTTAGCGGCTGCACGGCGGGCATAAACCGAAGTTGGCCTAATATTCTTCAGCGAAGTTCAACTTGATTATCTCCGCCCCGGCACTTAGAAATGCCGGGGTTTTTCTTGTGACAGCATGAAAGAGATGCGCCAGGCGGGAGTTGTGCTGGGGGCAAGTGAAGGCTCTAAAGCGTGTTGATTCTCGAAGCGGGTTTTATTTGGTAGCGCTAACGGGAATCGAACCCGTATTTCGGCCTTGAAAGGGCCGCGTGCTAACCGTTGCACCATAGCGCCACAATTGTGGAAAAGGGAACCTAGCTAGAATAGAAAAAAAGTGCGGAATGCACAAGGTGACTCGAGAAGTTGAGCGATGCAGTGAGTGACTGCATAACTACTTCTGACGGTCCTGGTATTCTTCGTGCCAGGCCATTTGGATGGCTTCGAGTTTGGATTCGTTGGAGGCGGCGGGGTCGCCGGTGAAGAGCGGGAGCTCGGTGATCCATTTGTGCATGTCGGTGAAGCGCACGGTGAGGGGATCGGTGTCGGGATATTTGTCGGATAGTGCGATGGCGATGTCTTCCAGGTCGTCCCAGTCGAAGCTTGGTGGCATTTTTTAATTTTCCTCGAGGTCGAAATTTTTTATTTCTGGGATCAGCGTTCTTGATGCTAATCAGAATATCGCCGCTCCCACGTTTCCGCGTTGCTCGCGTGCGGTCAGGGGCTGAAGAATCTGTGTGAGAACTCGTTTGTGCCACAATTTATTGAAAGAGGTATTTCACTCTCCACAATGCATCGTGTTCATAGTCTCCAAAAAGTGAGTCTTCACACACACTCTGAAGCCCCGTTGAGGGCTCCTAGACGTGCTGGCTAAAGCCCGCACACTACAACCCCAACCACAACGCCCCACCCGACAGCTCTCGCTTGTCTAGGTTCCGACTTCTACAGCTGGCGGCCCAAATTTCTAAGTTCGAACTTCTGACTTCTCTCAAACTTCTAATCTCAACTTAGTGGTCGGCTTCTTTGGCGTAATTTTTGTTCCACTCAGGGATTTCTACCACGATGTCGGTGGTGCCGTCGGGGACGGTTTGGCAGCCCAGGCGCGACTTGGGAGTGATGCCGGGGGCTTCGTCGAGCTCGTCGAGTTCGGCGTCGGTGGCTTCGTTGCAGGATTCGAGGCCTTGTTTGACCATAACGTGGCAGGTGGAGCAGGCGCAGACGCCACCGCAGGCGTGGTCCAGGCCCATTTTGAAGCCTTCGGAGATGTCGAGGATGCTGCCGGGAATACCGTTGTGTCCGTAGGGAATTTTTTCCGGGTCGACTTCGATAGTTTTGCCGCTGGGCAGGAATGTGACTTTATATTTCTGCGTGGCGGGCTTGTATTTGACTTCGTCGATGTAGGGGTTACTGCCGCCCATTTTTTCTTACCTCCGATGCAGCGAAACTTTTTATCATCAAGCTAAACTTTTCTGCCAGGACCTAGACTTCCGCCAGCTTGCGGCCTGCCAGGGCCGTTGAAACCGCGGAATTCATGAGCAATTCCGCGAGGTGTTCGGTGGCGTGATTTAATTCGTCGATGCGCTTGCGAATCAGTTTGTAATCGGTGCCGGTCACGGATTGTTTCAAGGTGGCAATGGCGGTCTCGATATCGGAACGCTCGGCGGCCGGAATTTCAGCGGATTGCGGATTGGCGAGCGCCTTGGTGGTCGCGGACAGGATGGCCTCGGATTCGGTGCGCGCTTCGATCAACTGGCGCTCGGCGAAATCCTGCTCGGCGTACTCGATGGATTCTTCGAGCATGCGCTCAATCTCGGTGTCATTGATGCCGTAGCTGGGCTGCACTTCGATGGAGTGCTGCTCGCCGGTGCGCATATCTTTTGCGGCGACTTGCAAGATGCCATTGGCGTCGATCAGAAAGCCCACCTCGATGCGCGGCAGCCCTGCGGGAGCAGGAGGGACCTTTAGAGTGAAACGCGCGAGCGAGCGGCAATCTTTGGCGAGTTCGCGTTCACCCTGCAGCACGTGAATGTCGATGCCGGTCTGATTATCGACGCCGGTGGTGTATTGCTCTTGCGCGCTCGCGGGGATGGTGGAGTTGCGCGGAATAATTTTAGAGACGGCGCCGCCGTAAGTTTCAATGCCGAGAGAGAGCGGGGTGACGTCGAGAAGGAGCATGTTGCTGACGCCGCGCTCGAGAATGTTGGCTTGTACGGCTGCGCCAAGAGCGACCACTTCGTCGGGATTTAGTTCAGTGTGGGGCTTGCGGCCGAAGAATCCCTGCACGGTGTGGCGAATTAAAGGTGTGCGGGTGGTGCCGCCCACGAGGACGACTTCTTCGATGTCTGCGGGCGCGAGGTGCGCGTCGGCGAGGGCTTGTTTTACCGGGCCCATGGTACGGTTTACGACATTTTGAATGAGGGCCTCGAAGTCGGCGCGCGAAAAATTGTGCACAAAAGTTTTGCCGCCGGGCAAAGCGAAACGCAGAGTGACGGATTCTTTCTCCGACAGCTCGTGCTTCGCGGCGATGAGTGATTTGCGCAAATCCTGGGCGAGCTCGCCGTGCGGGGAGAAATCAAGATCCTCGGTTTCGCGGATGCGTTTGTGCACGAAGGCCTGGAGCAGATTGTCGATGTCGTCGCCACCGAGATGGGTGTCGCCGTTGGTGGAAAGCACCTGGTAGATGTCGCCTTCGCTGGTGGAGATAAGTTTGAGGATGGAGATGTCGAAGGTGCCGCCGCCAAGATCGTAAACGGCTACGTGGCCACGTTGCTTTTCGTGCAGGCCGTAGGCAAGAGCCCCAGCGGTGGGCTCATTGACGAGACGCAAGACTTCCAGGCCGGCGATGCGGCCGGCGTCTTTGGTGGCTTGACGCTGGGCATCGTTGAAGTAAGCGGGAACGGTGATTACGGCGCGATCGACTGGTTCACCGAGAAAAGCCTCAGCCCAATTTCGCAATTCGCGCAGAATAAAAGCGGAAATTTCCGGGGGAGTAAACATTTTGTCGCCGAGCATTACGCGAATGACGTTTTTGCTTTGCGGGTCGATGCGAAATGGAAAAAGTTGCAGCTCGCTTTGCACATCGGCGGGGCCGCGACCCATCAGGCGCTTCACGGAATAGATGGTGCGCTCGGGCTGGGTGAGCAGGCGGCGGCGCGCGGCTTCGCCAACGATGACGCTGCCGTCGGGGTCAAGGCTAACGACGGAAGGGCACAGCGTGGAACCGTAGGGGCCGGAAATACACTTGGGCTGGCCGGTTTGCGCGTCCACGAGCGCGACCAGGCTGTTGGTGGTTCCCAGATCGATGCCGACGATGCGTCCCATTAACAGCTAGCTCCCTATAATTCTTTTTCCACGCCGGCAACCAGGTTGCGAATGTACGAGCGGCGGTTCAACAATTCATTCAAGCGCTGCAAGATCGCTTCGCGATCGGATTCGCTGGCGTTGGCGTCGAGAGCGGCGTCCCATTGCTGCGCCGCGGTTTTCATTTCGTTGTCTACTTCGTGAAGTTTTTTGCCGAAATTCTTTTCGGCTACGCGCAGTTTTATGGTTAGCACGTCCAGATTCGCACCAGCGGATTTGGCTTCGCGCAATTCGTCGAGCGATTCGTTTAGTTCAAAGACTTCTTCGAGCAACTCGGGCGGGGCTTGCTGCTTGTGCTCGCCTTCCTTGCGCATGCCTTCCAGTTCGAGCAGATATTCAACGCGTGCGACGGGATCGCGAAGGACGCGGTAAGCGTCGTTCAACCTAGAGCTGCGTTGGAGCGACATTTCTCGTTCGCGCTCGTCAGTATTCACAAAATTGTCGGGATGGAGCTTCCAGCTGAGTTGCAGAAATTTTTGTTCCAGGCCGTCCATGCCCATCCATAGCTTGCGGGGGAGGCCAAAATAGGTGAAGTAATCGGCATTGGCGGGGAGGGACTGGATTTTTCCGCACTGGGGACAGAATGCTGCGGCGTTTGTTGGAGTGTTGCAGCTCCAGCAGATGGTGGTGGAAACGGTGGCTGATTTGGGTGCGTTCATCGGTGATGGAAATCTGGAATCGGTTTTGACGGCGGATCAAATGCGCCGAAAAAGCCGGGGCCGAAAATCCCCACCCTTGAAAAAAGAGGGTGGGGCACCCTCCGCGTTTCTATGAGCGGCGAATGGGAGCGACCAAGCAGTTTCATTGATGTTCGGAAACGAACGGCACGCTCAGGCGGTAAAGGAGCTGCCACAACCGCAGTTTCGCGCTGCGTTGGGATTCTGAAAAACGAAGCCCTGGCGCATCAGCGTTTCTTCGTACTCGAGCGTAGTGCCGTTCAGATACAGAAAGCTCTTCGGATCTACGAATAAGCGCGCGCCATGCTCTTCAAAAACTTTATCGCGGTCGCGTGCCTGAGTATCAAGGCGCATCGCGTACGACAAGCCAGAGCAGCCGCCACCTTGCACACCCACGCGCAGGCCGCCGAGTTCCGTGGAAACGCCATCTTTCTCAAGGAGCGCGCGAATTTTACGCGCGGCGCGCTCGGTGAGCGTGATTTTCGCGATTGTGGGCGTAGCTAGTTCTGTAGCCATAACAAATCCCTTTCAGGGTTACTAAGACCGGCAGGCCAACTCGTCGCCTGAGCAGCCAGGCCTCGGTACTCTTAGAATCGCCCCACCTGCCACGGCAGGTAAACCCTTTGCAAAAACTGCAAAGGGTAGGCCACCCAGAGTCTTCTTAGTGCGCGACTTTGGCTACAGCGGCGACTTCGATGCCGTGCTTCTTTTTCCAATCGCCGATAGCCGCCTTGATAGCGTCTTCCGCGAGCACGGAGCAGTGAATCTTCACCGGCGGAAGCGCGAGCTCACGCACGATGTCCGTGTTCTTGATCGAAAGGGCTTCTTCGACGGTCTTGCCCTTGACCCACTCAGTGGCCAATGAAGAGCTGGCAATTGCCGAACCGCAGCCGAAGGTCTTGAACTTGGCTTCTTCAATGACCTGCGTGTCCGGATTGATCTTCATCTGCAGCTTCATGACGTCGCCGCACTCCGGGGCGCCTACCAGGCCAGTACCCACGTTGGGGTCTTCCTTCGGCAAGCTGCCCACGTTGCGGGGGTTGTTGTAGTGCTCGACTACCTTATCGCTATAAGCCATTAGCCATTGCTCCTTGCTAGATTAACTAGATTTCCGAAGCCAGCGCTCTTCACCGCTTTGTCAGAAAGCGACACGTTTGGCACAGAGGCCGAGCGCCCCGCAGTAAGCTGTCGCAGCGCGTCCTTGATAAATTCAGCTCCGACGCCCAACAATTTCAAAAAGGCGCGAACCTGCTGTAGTTCGTGAAACGAGCGTTCGCCCGCGGCAGCGGCATCTTCCCCTTCGCCGCCATAAGGCACAAAAGTTACGCGGAAGGCCGCGCCTGTTCCGCCGATTGACCGATGAATTCTAATTGTTCCTTCGTTCGCCATTGTTGACCCTTTCAGCTTTAGGCTGTTTGCCAGTTCATTTTAGAGATGTCGATACCTTCCTTGGCCATTTCATACAGGGGGGAGAGTTCGCGCAGTTTGGTTACCACCTGCACCATCTTGTCGATGACGTAATCGACTTCCTCCTGGGTATTGAAGCGGCCGAGGCCAAAGCGGATCGACGTGTGGGCTAGGTCTTCGCCGACCCCTAATGCTTTGAGTACATAGCTGGGCTCGAGGGTTGCCGAAGTGCAGGCGGAACCGCTCGAAACGGCTATATCGTTGATGCCCATGAGTAAAGACTCGCCTTCCACATAGGCAAAGCTCATATTGAGATTGTTGGGCAGGCGGTGCTCCATGGAGCCATTGACGAAGACTTCATCGAGCTTGGCTTCCAGGCCAGTCTTGAGTCGGTCACGCAAGCCGCGCATGCGCACAGATTCCTGGGCCATTTCCTGCTGACAAATTTCGCAAGCTTTGCCGAGCCCGACGATGCCTGGGACGTTCAGCGTGCCGGAACGCATGCCGCGTTCGTGGCCGCCTCCATCCGCAATGGCGGAAAGTTGCACGCGCGGGTTGCGACGGCGGACGTACAGCGCACCTACACCCTTGGGACCGTAAATTTTGTGGCCAGTGATGGCCAGAAGATCGATGTTGTCCTTTTGCACGTCCACGGGAATTTTGCCGACAGCTTGCACGCCATCGACGGCGAAGAAAATGCCGTGCTCCTTGGCAATCTTGCCGATTTCGGCGATGGGGTTGACCACGCCAATTTCGTTATTGGCGTACATGATGGTGATGAGAATCGTTTTTGGCGTAATGGCTTTGCGGACGTCTTCAGGATCAACGCGGCCGTCTTTTCCAACCGGCAGATAAGTTACTTCGTAGCCGTATTTCTCGAGGCGCTTGCAGGTGTCCAGAACGGCCTTGTGCTCGATGGCCTGGGTGATGATGTGATTGCCCTTTTCGCGGTACATTTCCGCGATGCCCTTGATCATCAAGTTGTCAGACTCGGTCGCTCCGCTAGTGAAGATGATCTCTTTCGGAGTGGCGTTGATGAGCGAAGCAATCTGCTGGCGTGCATTTTCCACCGCTTCTTCGCCGGCCCAGCCGAAGGCATGATTGCGGCTTGCGGCATTGCCGAATTTCTGGGAGAAGTAGGGCAGCATAGCTTCGAGCACGCGAGGATCGACCGGGGTGGTCGCGTGATTGTCCATGTAGATCGGTAAATTCACAGCCATAATTCTGTTCTCCTAAGTTTGCAATTCCACCAGCACGGGTTCGTGCTGCTCTTCGCTCATGTGAGAAATCGTAACGGTACTGAGTACGCTCAAAATGCTTTCATTGACGCGCCGCAAAGGCTCGCGAACAGAACACTTGTCGGCGGCACCGCAATTGCCGTGATTCGTGACGCAAGACGTAATTAATACCGGGCCGTCGATGGCCGAAATCACGTCCAGCGCGGTAATTTGCGAAGGCTCTTTGGCTAGCAGATAGCCGCCGCTGGCGCCATGTCTTGCCGAGACGATACGCTGACGGGCCAGCTTCTGAAGCACCTTGGCCATAAGCATTGTGGAGATGCCATATTCTTCGGCGATCTCGGTGGCGCTACAAGCATGCTGGTCGCGGTGCATGGCCAGATGCTTGACCGCGATCAAACCGTAATCCGCTTTTTTAGACAACTTGAACATATGATGTTGAAATCGACTTGAAAGCTATAGCATATAAGACTAATTCGGTCGCCTCATATAACCCCATATCAGACCGATTCAGTCGCAAATGGAGTTTAGTGCGGTTTGGCGGGGTTGTCAATCGTCGGTTTCCAATGATTGCGGCCAAGCCTAGTAGTTTCAATTACTTAACGATGTTCAAATTAAATGAAAAAGAGAGGCTGGCCTCAAGCGTTAGAAACTTAGCTTTACTCCGGCTGAAACGCTGCGTGGAAGAGAGACGGCTGTCCCCGAAAACAAGCTCGCGAAATTGATCACATTGACGCGGTCGGTGACGTTCGAAACCTGGACCTGCAAAGCGACGCTGCGCAGTTCTTTGCGGTAAAGCTGTACGCCAACTGCAACATCAAGCGAGAAATCTGGACGGATTCGCCCCCGGTCGAAATTCACGCGATCAAGGATCGCGGAGCCGAACTGGGCGAGCAGAAAACTCTGATCCTCACCCGAGCCTAAATCAGCAGGAAGTCCGCTGCCATATTGGGCGCTCGTGGCAATCCACAGGCGCTTGTCGGCTTGAAACCTCACGCGCGCCCGCGCGGTATTGCGCTGGTCCTGGGAGACCGCGAATTGACTCGCGTCGGTAAGCGCACCAGCGGCGTCACTGCCCAAAAACAATCCACCGGTGATGGGCCCGCTACCGATGCCGGACTGATTCGAATAGCTGAGATAGCCGGAGAAGCGCCACCATTCGGGGACTTCCAAGCGCAATTCTTCACCGAAGATGCGCGCATGAGAAAAAGCGATCGGAAAGCTGACACCGGTATCCAGCAGAGTGTCATCGTCGGGGTAATTATGAAAATCGCGCCGAAAAACATTGGCTTCGATGCGCAGTTTACCGAAGACAGATTTGGTGGCGCCCACCTCGTAGTAATTGCCACGCGCCGGGCGCACCGGCAGGCGTAAAACCACGGGATCAATGGAGTTCAACTGAGCAGAGCTAGCGAGGAGCAAATTTTCCATTGCGGGAGTTTGAAAAACGCGATCGTAGGAAGCGCGCAGCAGCAAATTTAATGAGGGTAGAAAACGGGAGACGCCAACGCGCGGGCTCCACGCCGATTCGTGCACCACGAATGCGTAATGATCGAATCGCAAGCCGGCGGAAATGTTCCAGTTGCCAAAGTGCATTTCGTCCTGCACGTAAGCGGAGGGCTCAATATCCCACTGGTGGTCCGCGAATTGAAATTGCTGCTGGGCACCGGGATCGAACTGCGTGAGGTCGGTAATGGTATAGCTGAGCGCTTCGTGCACGGGAGTAAAGAAACTGTCGACGCCGGTTTTCCAGTTGTGATGACCCTTATGACCGGATAAATCGGCTCGCGCATATCCCTCGCGGTAACCCCGCGATTGCGAAATGATGACCGGGGTGGCGGACGGATTCGAGGTGAGATCGGCGCTGGCATCGCGGACGCTACCTGACAAGCTGAGAAACAGATTGGGAGAAATGGTGTGCTGGAAGAAGACCTGGCCGCTGGTTTCCTGATTGGTGATGTCCTGACGCTGGCCGGCCTGCTGCTGTACCAATTCGTTTGGCACCAGGAAGCGTGCCGCGTTGTGAATGATGGTGAAGCGCAGACGATCACTGCCGGAAAAATCCCGCTCGTAAGAAGCTGAGAAGCCACCCGCGTTTCCGCGGTTGGTGAAGTTTTCGAGCACGGGCGGATCGAGATAGCGATCGGTATGAAAACCGTTACCGCTGAGCGAGAAACGGTTTTGGCCGAAGGCGTAGGAAACGGCTGCGGAGCTGCTAATGCTGGAAAAACTTCCGCCATTTATGTCTAGTTGACCGTGGAGACCGTTGGGCACATCTTTCAGGGTGGTTACTTCCACGACGCCGCCGAGCTTGCGACCGTATTCCGCGGGAAATGTGGCGGTCAGCACGCGCATGGATTCCACGTCGTCGGCATCGAACTCTGGCGCAAAGGCGGGAGAGCGATTCTGGGTCAGCGGCAAGCCATCGAAAATATATTGCACATCGTATTCCGAGCCGCGGGGATGAAGGACGCCATTGGCTTCGTATAGCCAGCCAGGTTGTTGATTGACGAGATCGCTTAGATTGCGGCCGGGCTGTGCGGCGATTTGCTGATCGATGGTTTGCCGGCCGACGGAATAAATGGTGCCGGTGCGGCTGGGATCGACGAGCGTGGCGGAATCGGTCACTTGAACCTGGGTAGCTACAGGGGCGACACCGAGAGTGACGGGGATGCGCACGGGAACTTCGGAGCGAACGTCGACGAGATTGGTCCAGGGGGCAAATCCTTCGGCGTTGATGTTAAGACGATAGACTCCGAAGGGAAGATCCTGCGCGGTGTAGTGGCCGTCCTGCGCGATCTTGAAGGTGCGATGTAGTTGATTGGCTTCGCTGAGCAGTTCGGCGTCAGCAGAAACTGCTGCGCCGGCGGGGTCGTGAACCTCGATGCGCAATTCTCCGCGAACGCGCTGGGCGTGGAGGGTACTCGCGGCGAGGCAAAGAATTGCCAGAGCGGCGAAGATCAGATAATGGAGTGGTGCGCGCATCTTTTGTCGTTTCGGTAATTGGGTTTCGATCTTTTCGATGCCTCGGGTTGCTGAACAGAGTTCCAAAAGACTTAATCGGCGATTTGCACTGCCACCCGCGCAGTGAGCTTTCTACGCGGCAACCTCGCGAGCCTTTTTTAAGTTAGCACGAAGGGCACCGCCGCTATGGGAGCCAGGCGACAAGCGGCAACTAAACAGCAACAATTAAGTGAGTGGCCGTTTGCTAATATTTGAGCTTTCGGGGGTTCACGCCCGAACCCGTTGGGGATTATGCGCCGCCTGCTATGCACGATTGGGTTTACGGGGAAAACCGCGGAGGAGTTTTTTGACTTGCTTCGCGGCGCTGGCGTCCAGAGCGTGATCGACGTACGGCAGAATCGCACCGGGCAGCTTTCCTCGTTCGCCAAATATCCGGACCTCGAGTTTTTCCTGTGGCAGATTGGGAACGTGGGATACCGGCACGAACCGTTGCTGGCACCGACCTCAGAGCTGCGAAAATCCTACCAGGAAGATAAACATTGGGCTGCTTACGAGGACGGCTTTTTAAAATTATTGAAGCAACGTGCTGTGCCGCAGAGTCTCGACGTGTCCGGCTGGCCCACTAATGTGGCACGGCTGTGTACCGAACTGGGGCCGGAGAAATGCCACCGCCGGTTAGTTGCTGAATTGTTGGCGAACAACTGGCGCACGGCGGGCGAGGATGTGGAAGTGCGACATCTGGTTTCGAGCACAAGACGTGGGAAGCTGGCGCAGCGCGGGATTGCGTCATGAATGCTAATGCAAATTCGCCAGTCGAGAAAAAATCCAGAGGCGATAGGCGCGATGGTGTGGCAATTACGGGGTGGGCGGCGGCATTAGGGTCGCGGCGCGTGCTATCGGAAGAAGTGGACCGGGCATTTGGGATGCCCATTGGGAAATTGCGAAGCCGCGCGGGAATTGAGTCCGTGTCATATGCCGCTGAGGGCGAGACGGAACTGACACTCGGCTCGCAGGCAATGGAGCGAGCGTTTGGTGTTGCGGGATGCCAGGCCGATGAAATTGACTGGATCATTGCGAGCAGCGAGACGCATGTCGCATATCCTTCGCTAGCCGCACAACTGCATAAAAGCGCGGCTGCTCGCGAAAAATGTGGGGTGCTGGATGCTGGTGGCGCTTGTCTGGGACTGCTGAACGCGATGGCGGTGGCGCAATCTTTCCTGGACAGCGGCCGGGCGCGAAGCGTTGCGGTGGTCACGGCGGATGTTCACAGCCGCACGTTGGTACCGGGCAGAGTCGCTGGGGAATTCGGCGGTTTGTTTGGCGATGGCGCGAGCGCATTTATTCTGCGCAATGATCGCGAAGATGAAAAATCCGCTGGCTACCTTTTGGGAAGATTTTTCTTTGGATGCGCCAATCAATACGCGGAAGCAATTTGCGTGGCCGGCGTTGAGAATGGTGGGTTGGCGGTGCGATTCGACGGAGAGGCGTTGTCGCGGGCGGCGATTACGCGCATGGAACGGACGCTGACGGAGGTTGAAAAGACTAGCGGAATTTGCCGGCAGGAGGTGGGGGCATTTGCTACCCATCAGCCAAATCCGCGGCTTGTCAAGCTTCTCGCCAAGCAATGCAATGTACCGGCGGAAGTTTTTCCAGAGGTGGCACGCAAGTCGGGAAATCTGGGTTCGTCCACCTGCGGCGTTGCGCTTCATGTCGCGCTGGAGGCTGCTGCGAAAAAACCGGCTTCGGCGCGCAAGCCGATTTTCCTCGCATCACTTGGCCCGGGACTTTTATACGGAGGGGGTTGGCTGACGCCCGGCGGCGTTGCAGGCATTGCGGCCTAAACTTTCATCGGTGTTTTGAATTTCGGACGACGATAGCGAACAGTGAGTTATTCAGTGCGTTGAAGTTCTAGTGGAGGACGAGCCGCGAGTTTTTCCGCTACCGCACGCATTTCATCGTGGATAAGACCATTCGTCGCCAGGATGACCGGCCCACCGAGGCCATACGGCTGGCCTGAAAAGTCGGTGACTTTGCCGCCGGCTTCTTCGACCAGCAAAACACCCGCCGCAGTATCCCAAGGCTTCAATCCAAATTCCCAAAAACCTTCGAAGCGGCCGGCAGCTACGCTGGCTAGATCAAGTGCCGCGGAACCGTCCCGGCGCACTCCGTGCGAGCGCATGGTGAAATCGCCGTAGTAACGGAGATTGGGGCTGGCAGTGCGTTTGTGAGTGGGGAAACCGGTACAAAGCAGGCTGGTGGAGAGCGAGGCGATTTTTGAGGCGTGGATTTTATTGCCATTGAGGGTGGCCCCTTGGCCGCGAGCGGCAGCGAAGAGTTCTTCGTGGATAGGGTTGTAAACGACGACGGCGATTAGCGAGTCATGCTGCGCGAGAGCCAGGGAGACGCAAAAGCAGGGATAGCCGTGTGCGAAATTGGTGGTGCCATCGAGCGGATCGACATGCCAGCGGTAGCCTGAGGTGGCCCGCGACTCGTGGCCTCCGCCTTCTTCGGCGGCGATGGCGTGGTCAGGGAATAATTTTGTGATGCGCGAGACGATAGCGGCTTCGGAGCGCTTGTCGGCTTGGGTGACGAGGTCGACTTCATCGCCTTTGTAAGAAATTTTTGCGGGGCGCGCAAATTCTTCGCGAAGGATTTGGCCGGCTTCGCGGGCGACGTCGATAGCAGGTTGCAGATAATTTTCAGGCATCAAGAAATTCGCAATAAATCTTTGCGGTTATTCAGCAGTGATAGTCTATCAGGGCCTTCTTTGCCAACCCTTACTTCGGGCCGGTAAGGTAGGTTTTTCGGTGGCGCACCTTGTAATTGTCCAGCACTTTGACCTGGATGCTCCGGTAAGTGTTGACGGGCCCGGGCGGATTTGGGTAGTAGCCCAGGCGATATTGGGTGCGCAGCTCGCGATCGATGCGATCGAAAATAATGTCGAGATCCTGGGCGGTATTGGGGAAGAAAATGGCCCCCCCGGTGGTGTCGGTGATGGTTTCGATGGCGTGCTCCCCGGCGGTGTTGCGGCCGCTTTCGTTCTTCACCGGCCGCACGATTATGGAATAGAGCAAAGTGTTGGCGCGCACGGCGGCTTTGCGGGCAGCCTCGAAATCCCACTGGCTGGTAGTTTCGCCACCATCGGTAACCAAAATAATGACGCGGCGGCGGTCTTCCTTGCGATGTTCGAGTGCCTTAGAGCCGAGCACCAGAGCGTCATAGATCGAAGTGCCGGAGCCATCGGGGATTTTTTGCACGGCGCTTTGCAGCACCTTGACGTTATCGGAAAAGCCTGCGATCTGCCTGACGTTTTCATCAAAGGCAAAGACGGAGAGGTGGTCTTCCGGGCGTAACACCTGAGCGATGAAGTGTGCGGCGGCCTGTTGTTCGAAGGAAATTTCCTTGTGAGCGCTAAGGCTAGCGTCGATCATCAAGGCGATGTCGAGGGGCAGCTTGGTCTCTGGTTCGAAGACTTCGATTTTTTGCTGCACACCTTCTTCCAATATCTGGAAGGCCTCGACGGGCAGGTCTGGAGCGGGCCGATTGTTGTCATCGAGGACGCTGACGAGCACGTTTACGAGATTAACGCTGACGCGGATGCGGCCTTGTTGCGGCGGCTCAGCATTGGAATTGCTATCGCGATTGTCTTTATTGACGGGCTCAGGCGGGCTGGTGTTATCCGGCGTGGAACTCGTGGAACCGGTGGAGCTGGTGGTGCTAGGCGTGGGTTTGGATTTAGGTTTTCGCGCCCAGGGAGGGCGGTCGGAGCTGTCCTGCGACGCGGCACTGGCGGCCACAAATAATGCCGCAGCGGCCAGGATAGCGAGTTGTTTTACGTTGAATCGGGGGGTCCGCATCAGGTAATGCCGCATCCGGTGATTAAGATGCAGGTTTCACCGCGGATGTCGCCGAAGGCACGGGAGGCAATTCTCCATCGGCCCAAGAAGAGCCGTCTTCGAAGTATTCTTTTTTCCAGATAGGCACAGTGCGTTTGAGGGTGTCAATGGCGTAGCGGCAGGCGTCGAAGGCGGCGGCGCGGTGCGCGGCGCTTACCACGATGTACACGCTGGTTTCTCCAATTTCGAGGCGGCCGAGGCGGTGGACCACGGCGATGCGATGGATGGAAAACTGGTTGTGGAGGTGCGCGGCGATCTCCTGAATTTTGGCCAGAGCCATGGGCTCGTAAGCTTCGTACTCAAGGTAAAGGGTGCGACGGTTTTTGGAGTGGTCGCGGACGAATCCGTCAAAGATGACGATGGCACCATCCCCATTGCCGCGAACATAAGCTCCCAGAGTGTCCCGATCTATGGGTTCGTGAACCAGCGAAGTTATATCGGTGGAGGACGTGGCCATGGGTATACTTCAGCCTCCGCTTACGGGCGGCAAGAAGGCAACTTCATCGCCGGTGCGAAGAACGGTGTCCCACGGGGCGAACTCCTGATTGCAGGAGGCTACCAGAGAAGAGCGATACTGCTGAAGTTCGGGGTAGCTGCTGACATAGCGGGCAAAAAGGGATTCGATATCGGCCGCGGGTGCAAGGTCTACGGCTTCGTGGGCCTGGCCGGCGATGTCTTTCAGGCGTCCGAAAAACAGGACCTTGACGCGGACCGATTGGGAAGCGGAAGGCACGAGACGATTGTAACCTGCGTGTCGAGATGGGACTAGTGGACCAGCTGTTTGGCCTAGGGTTTCCTTTGTGTTTGTCCGCCGTTGGCTCGGGTACAGCGCAAAATCATTTCACTGAGGACATGATGAATATTTTGATGACTGGAGCGACCGGACTGGTGGGAACGGCGCTGGTAAAAACGTTTGCGGGCGAGGGACATACGAGTTACCGGCTGGCGCGGGCGGAAACCAACAAGCGCAGCACCAAGGAGGCTGGGGTTTTTGATGTGCCATGGAATCCGAGTCGCAGCGAAATCGGGCGTTCTGGTGATTCAAGCCTGCTTCAAGTTCCAGCTGACGTGGATGCGGTCATCAATCTGGCGGGCGCGCCTGTTGTGGGTGGCCGGTGGACGAACGAGCGCAAAGCGGTGCTGCGATCAAGTCGCGTCGACACGACACGTGGACTGGTGAGTGCGATCGCAAAAATGGAGAAGAAGCCGCGAGTGTTGATTTCGGCGTCGGCCATTGGTTATTACGGCGACTGCGGCGACGAACTGGTGACAGAAAAGAGCGCGCCGGGCACGGATTTTCTGGCGGAACTCGCGAAGGAATGGGAAAACGAAGCGGTCAAGGCTGAGAAATTTGGCGTGCGAGTTGTGCTGCTTCGGTTTGGAATCATTCTGGCAAAACAGGGTGGGGCGCTGCCGAAGATGATGATGCCGTTTAAATTTGGATTGGGCGGGAAGCTGGGGTCAGGGCGGCAATGGACTTCGTGGATAGCGTTGCAGGACGTCGTAGCGATCGTCCAGGAGGCGCTTCGAAATGAAAGTTGGAAGGGGCCGGTGAATCTGGTCGCGCCTCAACCGATGCGCAATTCCGATTTCACAGAATCGCTAGCCAAGATCATGCATCGTCCAGCCATATTTTCCGCGCCAGCT
>Ga0193729_1000632_pt1 | contig 18512 bp, 14 predicted proteins | sample U1c2metaG_FD_143036 | JGI IMG/M metagenome (GOLD analysis project Ga0193729, IMG submission 143036) | Soil microbial communities from a riparian zone of the East river system, Colorado, United States - U1c2 | ecosystem: Environmental > Terrestrial > Soil > Riparian zone | place: USA: East River...
GCGGCTTCATCGATGTGGTGCAGCCCACGCAGCTCACCGTCCGCAGCAACAGTCCCCGCGGCTTTGCACTCGAGATCCTGACCGTCGCTCCCATGCTCTCATCGATGACCATCGAGGGACTGAACGCAGATCTCTCGTTGGGCGCAGACGGCGGCACCATCGTGCAACGATGGCAAAAGCCTCAGGTCGTCAATCTCTCATTGAAATTTCGCTTCACGCTGGCGCCGGGTCTCGCCGCCGGCGACTATCCGTGGCCGGTGCGCTTGGCGGTGCGGCCGCTCGACTAGGCGCAGTGATGATGACTGGTTGGTGTAGCGCTTGCCAGGACGCGTAAGTATGAATTTCCAGCCTACGAGCGCGAATGAGGCCACACGACCGCGGATGGCTTCGAAACTCGTCCTCCTGCACCGTGATGTTGAGCGGTCCAGCGTGAGGACCAGTACATCCGAGAACCGTCAAACTCACAGGCCGAGTACGAGGTTAGTAAGTCACCGTCACGGTGATCACGTCGCTGTAACTGCCGGGCGCCACATCCTGGGACGCGGGGATGAGGCCATAGAAGGTTTCAGTCACCACGTTGCTGCCGCCTGCGGCCACCAGAAATTGTCCCACACTGCCCGCGGCAGAGCCGCCGCTGCCATCGCCAATGATCTGGTTGTAGGCCGTGCTCCAAAAAATGTTGTAGTTCAGCGTATTGACCCCTGAGAACATTTTTCGCGTCGAATAGGTGCCGCTCAAACCGCTGCTCAAGGTCACATCGAGGGTGACCGGAGTCTTGCCGTTGCCGGTGCCATTGCAGGTGACCTGCAGTGTTCCTGTCGATGCGTTGGCCACAGCGCTCAAGGGATTGTAAATGCCGAAGGCGATGCCGCCCGCGCTAGCCGTGCAGTTGACTGTGACGGCGGCGCGTGAGAAAGGCGCCAATATAGCCATCAGGCTCAACGCGAAGATTGAGTGCCACGCTTTCATGGGTTACGCACTGCCGCGGTATCGGCGCCGGCATGGCACCGCACGGTACCCATGTCCGGCAGGGGATCGTCCGGCGGTGGCGGCTCCAAGCGGAAATGGCAGCGCCCGCCGCTCCAACTTGCCTCCGCGGCCATGCCATGGTCGTAACCGGTGACATACACCAGCCCGTCGAGCACCACTGGAAACTGCGCGCCCTTCAACGTCACCACCGCGCCCACGGGGACCGGCTTGCCGTCGTCGGTGACCAACCGAAAGGTGCCGCTGCGCACGCGCTCGACTGGGAAGCGCGCAATGACGCCGCTGCGATACGGCGGCGCCATGATGGTGCTGCTGGCGGCAATGCTGGTATCCAGCGGCAGATCTTCCGGCGTGATACTGATGCGATTGGCCTCATAGGGCCGTAGGTTGTAGAGCAAAGCCCTGCCGCTGCTGTCGGTGTGCGTGGTGAGTTGGTTCTCGACATACACCGGCACGTCGGCGAGACCTGCGACGTCCACCATCGCGAAGCTGCCATTCACGGAACGCGTGGTATTCAACTGGCCGTCGAGAAAAGTCATCGCGCCGGACAGATAGGCGCTGCGGCCATCGAAGCCCTGATTCCGCGCCACTTCCAGCTCCAGATCGGCGCTGTGAAACTGCTGGCGCCAGTCCGCGTCGTAATTGCCGGCTGTCGAAGCGCTCAAGCGATAGCCGCTGCCCGGGCCCACCGGGGGACTTTGCGTCAGCGAGGCGACGACTTCGTTGGCCGGCGCCCCGGTGCCGCTGCCGCCGACCGCTGCCAGCGTGGCCGCGCGACGGTCGCTCAAGGGCACCACAAATATCAAATAGGCGCTGGTTGAACTTTGCGCATTGCCCGAAAGATCCGCCGCGGTACGGATTCGGGTGAGCGTCAGATTGAGCGCACCGATTCGGCCGAAGCTGATGCTGTGAGTCAAACCCAGCGTCTGCTGCGTGGGCGAATCACGATAGGTTTGGCGCACGTAGGCGAGCGACAAGGACCCAAAGCGGCCCAACCCCATACCGGTCTGCAGCAGACTGCGCTGGCGCATGCGCATGGCCGGGTTCAAGGGTTCGCCCACCTGCGAGAAATCACTCGTTGCCCACAGGCTGCTGGCGATGAAACTGGTGTTGGTGCCGCGATGTTCAATTCCCACCCCGGAGAGCCAGCCCGATCCGCTTGAATCCCCGCCATTGGCAGCCGTGAAGTTGATGACGCCGATGCGCCCGACGCCGAAAACCGCATTGACACCGGCCGCGTGCGAATCGCCCGCCAGATATTCGCCATGCCATTCCAGCGTAAAGCTGTCGGTGACGCCGCGGCGATAGCTGACTTCGCCGAGCATGGGCCCGTATTGATTGCTCTCCAAGACATAGTCGTCGCGAATTTTGCCGAGATTGACCGAGTATTGGGTGAGCCCCTGCGCCAGCAGCGTGGTGCTCGAATAGAAGGATTGCGTGACGACTTGCTCGCGGCCGAGCGCATCGCGCACCACGACGCTGACATCGCCCGTGCCCGAAACCGTGGGCAGTCGATCTACGACAAAGGGCCCAGCCGGCAGCTGACTGCTGGTGACCAATTGGTTGTTGACGAAAACATCCACGGTCGACGGGACCGTGGCGGTGCCGGCGGTGGCGAGCAGCGGCGTCGTCAATAGATCCGGACGCAATCCGAAATTTCGGCTCCAGCGCACGCCCGCGTAGCGCAAGGCATAGCCCCAGCTGCCGCCGTCGCTGATGGCATCGCCGAGATTCAAGGTCTCGAGCGTCGCCGGGAAATCCCGGGTGTAAGTCGTGTCCAGCCTGACCAATTGGTTGTCGGTGCTGCCGTAGCCTGCGACTGCGGTGCTCGTCAGTACGCCGGCTCCGGCAAAGACGCCCAGTTCTGCAAAGGCGCCTCCGATGTTTTGACCGTCGATTTGCTGCGCCGAGAGTTGATAGTTCAAGAACGCGCCCGGCGATGCCGGCGTGACGTCGGGCGAGCGCCGCTCCGCCGCGCTCAAGTGCGTCGTGTCCAACGACGATGACGGTGCGGTAATGAGGACGCGCTGCGCGCTTTCGTCGATCGTCAGCGTACAGCCCTTGATGGCCCTCGGATCAAAAAAGCGCCGGCCCTCAAACAGATAGGGTGCCGTTTGCGGTACGTGCAGGCGCAGGCGCGCGAAATCGCTTTCGTCCAAATACAGCCGGCCTTCCGGGCCGCGCACGACGACGATCATTTCCCCAGGCTCGGTATCGCTCAAGGTCACTTCCATTACGGCTTCCGTCGGTTCGGGCGCACTTGCCGCGATCGCCGGGGCGGCAAGACAGAGCATCAGCAGCAGCGCGCCAGAATATGTCTGCAGCGCGTACGCGATCCGGATAAGCCTTGTTATGGCCACGCGCCAATCCGCGGCCCTTAGAGGTCGCTGGGCGCAACGTCGGCGGAAAAATCCCCTTGATCGCTATGCCCGCGGATCGGGATTGCTCCCTGCCTGCTCGCATCCGCCGGCGGAGTCAGAGTCCAGCTCATGCGGCTGCCCGGCAGCACGTACTTGGAAGTCACGCCGCGCAGCGGCATCAGTGAACCGGGAAACTGCGCCTCAAAATCGGAGATTTGCAAGTGTCCGCTGCCGCTGTTCGTCGCCGCGAGCTCGAGCTGGCCGTTGGGAAGCCAATGCGAGGCCCAGGCCACTTCTGCATTGGCCTTGCCATGCGCAGGCGCGACGAACACCGGGATGCTCAGGCGCAGCGCGACGCGCAGACCCGTGAAATCCTTCGGCGCTGCCTGCGGCACCTCCTCGAAGATGACGCGATACGTCAGCTCCTGGGCGGGATCCGGTTCGCGCCGCAACGCAACGCGAACGATTTGCTGACTGTTGGCGGCGATTTGCAGCACCGGCGGCGTCGCCAACAGTTCGCGCGTGTCTTCGAGTTGCTCCGCACCGCTTTTTTGCGACCAGCTCACGACGCGGACTTGCACGACGACGGGACTATCCTCGGCGTTCGTGATGGTGAGTGCTTCGGTTCGATGGCCGTTCGTGAGCTGCGCTCGAATGGGCGAGATATTGAAAGTACTGGCGCTCGCCGGAGCCGCCGTCGCGGCACTCATCAGAACGGCGGCAAGTAGCGTGCGCATGAAATCCTCGGGTACTAACTCAAAAACAATCGCCGGACTTCTTGCGGCGGCATCCAGCCGCCGCAAGACTCCTTTCATCAATACGAGACCGTGACCGTGATCAGGTCGCTGTAGCTGCCCGCAACTGCCGCTTGGTTCGTGGCGCTGTCGGGAAGCTGGCCGAAGACCTGCACGCCGGCTGCGGTGGCGACTCCCAATCCTGTGCCGGCAACCGTTGCCGAACCGAGCGTGCCGTCACCGAAGACCGTGGTGAGCGCGGCAGAGGTGTACAGGTTGTACTGCAGAGTATTGGCGCCCGAGGCCATCAATCGCTGCGCGAACGCGTCGCCTGTCGTGGAACCCGCATTGAGCAACACGGTGAAGGGGGTATTGTTCGTGCACTTGACGCTGATGGTGGTGCTGCCGAGCTGCGGGCCGCCGCCCGGGGTGTAGTTGGGGAATGCCAAGGGCACGGCGGTTGCCGAGCAGGTTGACAGCACTGTGGCGGTCACCGCAAAGGTCGTGGTGGTCGTCGCGGCTTGAGCGACGCCTGCAGCCAGTGATGCAGCTGCCAGAGTTGCGGTGAGAATCTTGCGCATGAAAAAACTCCTGAAAGGTTGTTGCTTAAGGTCATTGCCGGGAATCCCCGAGTGACGCTATTTTTGCCATAAGCACTTAATTCATTGTGACCGCCATCGCAGATCGGTCAGTTGAGGCTCAAGTTTTCGAGCAATCTGCCGAGCCCATCTCAATTTATGGGTGAATGGGATGAGGGTGGCGCCGCCGATGCGACGCGGCGCGCGGCGATTTGTGTGAAGCAATTCCGTATTGGCGCGCGCAGTGCTAGCATCCCTGCATCGTCCTTAAGGTGTGGCCTTTGGCAACATTGAAGCATCGTCTGAAGCTGCGCTTCGCGGTCATCGCCGCCTTGGCGCTCGTCATTGCGCAACTCGGCGCGATGGCGCATGCCTATACGCACGTGCCGGGAACGCGAGCTGCTTCAACGCAGCAGACGAGCCCCAGCCTTCATGATTTTTGCAGCGATTGCTTAAACTTCGCACCCCTTCTGGCAGCTGCCGGCGCTCCGGCTGTGCTGCCCTTTGCCCTGCCGCAGGGCTGCTGTGTTGCGCCGCAATCGCAACTCAGCTCTCTACTCGATCGCAAACTCCTCCTCGCCTTTCGTTCCCGAGCACCTCCCGCTACACGCTGAATCCCGGATGATTTTTCAGCCGCAGTTCGCTGCGGTTTAAACCTATTTGGCGTGGAGAGATCGATTCATGTTCAGTTTCAAATTATTCGGGGCGCCCGTGGCGCTCGCGATGGGTCTTGTGGTTTGCCTGCCGCGCATGGCGCAAGCGGACGTGTCTGAAACCCCAACTGCCGAGGCGGCCGGCAACGGTGGGCCGGCCGTCGACGAAGTCGTCGTGATCGCGCAGCGCTTGAATGAGGCGCGCAACGGCATTCAAACGCAAACCGGCGCGTCGATCTACACGATTAATGAAGCGGCGATCAACGCACAGCCGGGCGGCGATAATCAACTGCTCAATCAAGTGATCATGCAAGCGCCCGAGGTCGCCCAGGATTCCTTCGGTCAATTTCATGTTCGCGGCGAACATAACGGCCTGCAATATCGCCTAAACGGCATCATCTTGCCGGAGGGCATCAGCGTATTCGGCCAATCGCTCGATCCGCGCCTCATTTCCTCGATGACCCTCGTTACCGGCGCGCTGCCGGCCGAATACGGCCTGCGCACCGCCGGCATCATCGATTTGAAAACTAAAAGCGGCGTGATCGACCCGGGCGGCTCGATATCGATTTACGGCGGCAGCCACGGAACAGTCGAGCCGAGCTTCAATTACGGCGGCAGCGAGGGAAGATTCAACTATTTTGTTTCCGGGGACTTTCTGCGCAATGATCTCGGCATCGAGTCGCCCGACGGCCGCTCGAGTCCGGATCACGATCACACCACGCAGTATCACGAGTTTGCGTACTTGGAATACATTCTCGATGAGAACAACCGCTTGAGCGCTGTTCTGTCGAGTTCGGCGGGCAAGTTTCAAATTCCGAATCGCGGCAACCAGGTCCCCGGCATTACCAACACGGACGGCACACCGCTCACGGTCAACGGTCAGACCACGTACCCAAGCGATGCGCTCAACGAAAATCAGCGCGAACTGAACCATTTTGCGATCTTGAGCTGGCAGCACTCGCAGGGCGCTTTTGACGTGCAAACCTCCTTGACGGCACGCTACTCGAGCTTGACGTTCGTGCCCGACGCACTTGGCGATCTTTTGTTCAACGGCATCGCGCAAAATGCCTATAAGCAGAACGTGGCCTACGCGCTGCAGTCCGATGCTTCGTACAAATTGGACGAGGCACACACGCTGCGTGCCGGCGTCTTTCTGCAAAGCGATCATTCCAAGAGCTTGACGAGTTCGGCCGTCATCGCGCTCGATGATGCCGGCAATCAAGTGAGCGACGTTCCGGTCAATATCGTCGACAACGGCGCAAAGACCGAATGGATCGAGAGCGTCTACCTGCAGGATGAATGGAAGATCATTCCGGCCGTGACCGTGAACTACGGGTTGCGTTTCGACAAATTTACCGCGTTTGCTTCGGGCCACCAGGTAAGCCCGCGCGTCAACATCGTTTGGCAGGCGCTCGACGACACCACCGTGCACGCCGGTTACTCTCGCTATCTTTCTCCGCCGCCGTTCGAGCTCGTCGGGACGGAGACCGTATCGAAGTTCGTCAATACGACCGCCGCGGCGGCAGTGCTGCAGGCGGACACGCCGCAAGCCGAGCAGGCCAATTACTACGACGTCGGCGTTCAGCAGAAAATTACCGATCAGATTACCGTTGGGCTCGATAGCTACTACAAGCAGTCGCACAATCTGATCGACGAGGGGCAGTTCGGCGCCCCTATCATTCTGACGCCTTTCAATTACTCTTACGGCAAGCAGTACGGCGTCGAATTAACCAGCAGCTATACCGCCGATGCCTTTACGGCGTATCTGAACCTTGCTTGGCAAAGCGCACGCGGCAAGAACATCGATTCGGCGCAATTCAATTTTGGCGCCGATGACCTGGCCTACATTGCCGAACACTACATCCACTTGGACCACGAACAGCGCGTTACCGCATCCGGGGGCGCGTCGTATCTCTGGGGTCATACGCGATTCAGCGCCGATTTCTTGGTCGGTTCCGGACTGCGGGCGGATCTAACCTTGCCGGACGGCAGCACCATTCCGAACGGTGCGCATTTGCCGTACTACGAGCAGGTGAATCTGGGTGCGAGTCATGTTTTCCACTTGGGCGACGATGCCGGCACGCTGACCACACGGTTTGACGTCATCAACGTGTTCGACAAGCGCTACGAAATTCGCGACGGAACGGGTGTCGGCGTGGGTGCGCCCCAATTCGGACCGCGGCGCGGACTGTTCTTCGGGATTTCAAAATCCATATAGACAGAGACATGGGCAAGGGCCCGAGCTTTGAGCTCGGGCCTATACCGTCTCCAGCGCGGCGCCCAGGTCTGCGATGAGATCGTCCGCATCCTCGATGCCGACCGAGATTCGAATCAACGCATCGGTTATCCCGAGCCGATCGCGCGTTTGCTTGGCGACGCCCGAATGCGTCGTGCTCGCCGGATGCGACATCAGAGTTTCAGTGCCGCCGAGGCTCACCGCCAGCTTGATGACTTGCAACGCGTCCAGCAGCCGAAACGCCTCCGGCTCGCCGCCCTTGACGGCGAAGCCGAAAGTCGAACCGGCGCTCTCGCACTGCCGCTTGAACACGGCGCTGCGCGGGTCATCGGCAGCCAGAAAACCGAGATAGTTCACCGCCGCAATCTTCGGGTGCTTGCGCAAAAAATTCGCCACCAAAGCGGCATTTTCCGCCGATTTGTGCATGCGCAGCGACAGCGTCTCCATGGAACGCATGATCATCCAGGCGGTATTCGGATCAAGCTGAGTGCCGAGCGCTCCGCGTAATTTCTTCACCGGCCCAACCGCATCGCGCGAACCGACAACTCCGCCGGCGACCAGATCCGAATGGCCCCCCACGTACTTGGTGAGTGAATACATGACCAAGTCGACCCCATGCAGCAACGGGCGCTGAAAAACCGGCCCGAGAAAGGTGTTATCCACCGCCACCGGCGGCCGGCCTCCGCTCTGCCGCGAGCCGATCATTTCCGACACTTCGCGCATCAACTTCAGGTCGACCAGGCTGTTGGTCGGATTCGCCGGAGTCTCGACGATGATGAGACAGACGCGGCCCTTGGATTCGGCGGCTTTCTTGGTCGCCTGCGCGGCAGCGTCCAACACGGCGCTGCGATCGTGTCCCAGATTGAATCCGACTGCACTTACCCCGAAACCGGGCAGTGTCTTTTCGATGAGGGTCTCAGTGCCGCCGTACAGGGGCTGGCTCATCAGCACGACGTCGCCGGGGCGCACATGAGTCCAAATGACGGTTGAGATCGCCGACATGCCGCTGGAGAACACCGCCGCGGCCTCCCCTTCCTCCCAGAGTGCCAAACGATCTTCGAGAACTTCCAGATTCGGGTTATTGAAGCGCGAGTAAACGAGACCCGATGATTGGCCTGCCAGAGGCTCGCGCCTGCCCGAGGTATAGTCGAAAAAATCCTTGCCGTCCTGAGCCGTTTTGAAGACAAAAGTCGATGTCAAGAAGATCGGCGGCTTCAGTGACCCTTCCGACAAGCTCGGGTCAAACCCAAATCCCATCATCTGGGTTTCAGGCTTGAGCACGTGATTGCCGATTTTGCGCTTATGATACGTGTCGTAACTCACGCTGCCCCCAAAAAGTTAAATCGTGGCCCGCAATATAACACCGTGTTACTCCTAGTCATCGCCGCCGGGACGTTCTTGAGCACGCTCATGGGCGGCCTGCTCGCACTGCGCCTGCGCGACCGGCTGCATCTCATCTTGGGTTTCAGCGCCGGCGCCGTCATCGGCGTTGCATTCTTTGATTTGTTGCCGGAAGCGGTCAATTTCGGCGTGAAATTCCACTCTTCAGCCACGATTCTATCGTGGTCTGCTCTGGGCTTTTTGTTCTACCTGGTGCTGGACCGGATTCTGCTGTTTCACGGCGATGCCGCGCCTCGGGGCCGATTCGCCGCCGCCGTCCTGTGTCTGCATAGTTTACTTGATGGCATCGCCATCGGCCTCGCCTTTCAGGCATCCCAAGGGGTGGGCATCGTTGTGGCGATTGCGGTATTGACCCACGACTTCTCCGATGGCATTAACACCATGAATATCGTGCTCAAGAGCCAGGGTAGCCGTTCTGCAGCGCTGCGCTGGCTGCTGCTCGACGCCGCGGCACCCGTGATTGGGGTGGCATCGACCAACTTCTTTACCCTTCCCGGCACGGCATTCGGCACGGTGCTCGCGCTATTTGCGGGGTTTTTTCTTTACATCGGTGCGAGCGACCTCATCCCCGAAAGCTATCATGCGCATCCGAAGTTTCTCACCACGGTCATGACTCTCGCCGGCGCCGCGGTACTCTATCTGGCGATCGCACTAATTGGTCAATAGATCGCGCGACGCCGCACTTCCGGCCGAAGCGGCAACGATGCTGGCAATGGCCGTCCATTGAACCAAAGTCAAACTCTCGTGCAGAAAAATCAGGCCCGCAACCGCGCCCAGCGCCGGGTTCAGGCTCATTAGCACGCCGAAAGTGCGAGTCGGTATTCGCGGCATGGCAAACATTTCCAGCGAATAGGGCAGCGCGCTCGAGAGCACCGCCACGCCGACGGCGATCGGCAGAATTGCCGGCGCGAACAGCTGCGCGCCACTGTGGGCAAACCCGATGGGCACGATGACGAAGGCGCCGATCACGGTTCCCAAGGAGGTGATTTGGCCGCCGTGTGCCGTGCCCGCTCTGCGCCCAAAGACGATGTACAGCGCCCAACATGCCCCGGCGGCGAGAGCGTAGGCGATACCGAGGCCCGACAGCGGCGCCCCGCCCAACCCCAAGGGCAGCAATGCCGCCAAGCCCAGTGTTGCCAGCAAAATCCACAGAAAATCGACGGCACGCCGCGATGCAAACAGTGCCACGCCCAAGGGGCCTGCAAATTCCAGCGCCATCGTGATGCCGAGGGGGATATAACTCAAGGCCAGGTAGAAGAAGAAGTTCATCAAGCCCATGGCAACGCCGTAGACGACGACGATGCTCAGCTGCCTTGGTGTAAAACGCATATGCCACGGGCGCCACACCGCGAGCAGGATGATCGAAGCGATCGCCAGCCGCAGTGCCGCGGTGCCGCCGGCACCGACGACCGGGAACAATCCCTTGGCGAGGGTTGCACCGAGCTGGAAGCACGCCATGGCGACCATCAACGCCGCGAGCGGCACGGCGATGGGATAAATTTTGGACGGGGTCGTCAACTTCCGACAGTGTCGTCCTGCGGATTTTCCGACAGATGCAGGTGCTTCATGACACGTTTGAGGTTCCGCCGTATCTCATTCAGATGCCCGATGCTCACCGCGGTTTTCAATGCCTCTTTCAGCGGCTGCAAGGGATAACCACCGTAGGCGCCGGCGGTCGGTATGTCGTTGGTGACCGAAGACCTGCCGGAGAGTGCGACATTGTCGCCAACGGTGATGTGCGCGGTGACGACCGAATTGCCGCCCGTGACGAACTGCCGTCCGATTTTGGTCGATCCGCCCATCATGAAGCCCGCCGTGAAAAAGCCGTTCTCGCCGAGGTCGCAGTTATGCGCAATATGACAGATGTTGTCCAGCTTGGTCCCGGAGCGAATATGAGTCGACGTCAAAGTCGCGCGATCGATCGCGCAATTGCTGCCGATTTCCACGCCGTTGCCGATTTTGACGTTGCCCAAATGCGCAATCTTTCGCGGCCTGCCGTCGGAATCCACCGCATAGCCAAAGCCATCGCTGCCGATGCTGGTGTGCGGATGAATCTCGCAATCTTCGCCGACCTCGCACGCCGCACCAATAAAAACATGCGGGTGCAGGATGCTTCGCGCGCCGATCTTTGCCTTGCTCTCGACCACGCAGTGCGAACCGATCAGGCATCCATCGCCGATTTCCGCTCCTGCGCCGATGACGCAATAAGGCCCCAGGAATGCACCCTTGCCGATGATGGCGTCGCAATGCACGACGGCTGTGGGGTGATGTTCGCCCCATTGAGTGAATCGCCAGGGCTTGCTGTCGAAGTACCTCAGCAGTATCGCCATGCCCATGGAAATGTTCTTCACCGAGAAACAGCAGCTGTCCGCGTCCTCGACGGCGCAAATGCGATCAGCCATATTCACATGGACGATAAGAATGGCCGGTTTGTGGCGCCGCGCCTCGGAAAGTTGCGCCACATCAGTGACATACACCAAGCTTTGCGGCAACGCCTCTTCCGGAACGTGGCAGTGCGTGGCCGCGATTTCCAGATTCCCGTGAAGAAATGTAAAGATGTCCGAGTGGTGATTCTTGATGGCCTGAGCGCTTAGCATGCTGCTTCTTCTCTTAAGAATCTGGGTGAATTGATCTCTCTATCGACAAAACAACCCGGGAGAGTACCATCGTAGCCGAGCCTGCGCGCGAACTTAACCGATCGATCGAACGGATTTCGCGCAATAGTGTGCCGTCGGACACAGTTGAGCTGGCCCGAACTTTGCTTGGCAAAGTCCTGGTTCGTGAATTCGACGGCCGCATCGCGGCCGGGCGAATCGTGGAAACCGAGGCCTATTTGCAGCATGATCCCGCGTGTCACGCATTTCGCGGGATGACGGCGCGCAACCGCTCCTTGTTCCTCGAACACGGCCATGCCTATGTGTACCTGTGTTATGGGACCTCGTACATGCTGAACGTTTCGAGTGAAGCGGGTGGCATCGGCTCCGGTGTACTACTGCGCGCACTCGAGCCTCTGTACGGTACCGAACATATGCAGCGCAATGTCAGCCACGTCAAGCCCAATGACTTGACGCGGGGCCCCGGTCGGCTGGCGGCCGCGCTGCGGGTCGATCGGCGTCATGATGGTCTGAATCTATTTACCAATAAGCAACTTTGGATCGGCAACGATGGTCATGAAATCAAGTCCATCGGCGAAAGCGTGCGCATCGGCCTGACCAAGGCCGCTGACGAACGACTGCGATTCTTCGTCGCAGGCAGCCGTTATTTGAGCGGCCCACGAAAGCTCAATCAACCTACGGAGACGTGATGCGTGCATCCTTGATCGTCGGCGGGCTGATTTTGGCGTCGCTTAGCGCCTTTAGCCATGGCGCCTGTCCTGCGCGGGTGAGTACCGAGCTGAAGGTGAGCGGGTCCACGATCTGCGTGCTCATGGACGATTCTGCCCTGCCGAAACAGCAACAGGTATTGCGCACCTGGATTGACCGCTCTGCACGCATCGTCGCCGACTACTACGGTATGTTCCCGGCGCCCTTGGTCGTGATCAGGCTGCAGGCGATGGATGGCAGCGGCGTGGGTGGCGGCCGCACCACCAATGATTCGGGCCTGATGATTCAAATGCGCGTTGGCCGCGAAGCAACTGCGGAAACGCTGGCGGCGGATTGGGTTCTGGTGCACGAAATGGTGCATCTGGCGCTGCCGGAAGTCGGCCGCAGGCACAGCTGGCTGGCCGAAGGCTTGGCGACCTACGTCGAAGGCGTCGCGCGGGCTCAATTCGGCAATCGCGACATCGCGGATGTGTGGGCTGAGGACCGCCATTCCATGCCCATGGGGTTGCCTCGCGCCGGCGAAGGCGGCATGGATGAATCTCCCAGTTGGGGACGCACGTACTGGGGAGGCGCGCTGTACTGTCTTCAGGCGGACGTGGCCATACGCGAACAGACCGCCAACAGAGTCGGCCTGCAAACCGCACTTCGCGCCATTTTGAAAGAAACGGGAGGATATGCGTTCGACAGCGATATCGTTGATGTGCTGCGAATCGGCGACGCGGCGACCGGCACCCATGTCATGTACGGGTTGTACCAGCAAACCAGGGCGACGCCGCAGACGCCTGATCTTGATTTGCTCTGGACCCTACTGGGGGTTCCAAATGACCCCAAAACTGAAGCATTCGATGATCACGCGCCGCTCGCCGCGATTCGTATCGCGATTACCGCGCGGCCGGGGAGCGGCGAGCCCGGGGGCCAGGCACCTGCTAATGTTCGGAAAAATTAGGCTCGCGCTTCTCGAAAAAAGCCCGCACGCCCTCGACGCAATCTTGCGTCTCTAAAGTCATCTCCTGCGCGCTGCGCTCGGCGCGCAGTTGCTCTTGCAGCGAGTTATTAAAGGTCGATGCATGCAAGGTACGAATTTGCCCGAGTACCGCGCACGGACCGGTCGCGAGCCGGTGAGCGATTGTCTGCGCGCGGACGACCAGTTCTGCAGCAGGTACCACCGCATAGGCCAGGCCCCACTCGAGCGCGGTTTTCGCATCAATTCTTTCCGCGAGCATCAAAGAAGATAGCGAGCGGCCCGCACCTATGCGTCGCGCCAGGTGAAAAGTGATCCCCGCATCCGGCACGAGGCCGAGACGCGCGAATGACGGCAGGAAATAGGCACTATCGGCAGCGACGATGATGTCGCTGGCCAGCGCAAGACTCATGCCGGCGCCTACGGCGGCGCCATTGACCGCCGCAACGATCGGAAACCGAAATCCGCTCAAGCGCAGAATCAACGGATCCATGAAGCGGCGCATCTCGAAATGTGCCCGCTGGCGTGCTTCCGCGGTTTTTAAATCGATGGAATGAAGGTCGAGGCCGCTGCAAAACACATCATTGCTGCCGGTGATCACCACCGCCTTTGCGCCGCCTTCGCCCTTTTGGATTTGATCGAGGGCGAGATGTACCGCACGAATAACGGTGATGTCGATCGCGTTGCTGCACGCCGAGCGTTGCAGTGCCAAGGTCGCGACTCCGTCAGAAACCGTGAACGACAATGAACCCATTCGTCTGTCCTCCTCGCTTTCAGCGCCAGCTAGCCGATGCCCTTGTAAATCATTGACTTATTTAGCAAAGACAACCTAAATCAGGTGTCCGTACCGTGATCATGCCCCCTACCAACCGTCACCGCAAGGAGACGGTGCTTCTAATAGCGCGGGGCCCGGCAGCCGCCATGGCGCGTCGCCGCAACCCTCTACGGAGGCCGCCGGTTCCATTCGTAGATGGCTAATGGTTGGGCTGCTAACGTTGCGTGCGGGCGTTTGATCCCGCAAGATTCGCGCTCCAAAACCCCTTCCTTTCCGGAGATCGCTGATGTCGACACGTTGTTGGCGCAGGAGCGCGCGATTCGTTATGCGCAGTGTGATGCTGCTGGTGGTTGCAGGTACGGTCCCGGCATTTTCCGATCCTACTCTGCCCAACGAAACGCCCGCCACATTCGTACCACGCGTCGATAGCTTCGACTACACCAAGCGCGAGGTCATGATTCCGATGCGCGACGGAATCAAGCTGCAGACTGTCATTCTGATTCCGCGGGGCGCGCATCGGGCGCCGATACTGCTGAGCCGCACGCCTTATGGTGCGACTTCCCGAATTGCCAAGAATGCCAGTGAGCATCTCGATGCTCTCCTCGACAACAATGACGTGGCCGATGTAGCAGTGCTCGACAGCGGCTACATTCGAGTGGTGCAGGACGTGCGCGGCAAGCACGGCTCGGAAGGCGATTACGTCATGACCAGGCCGTTGCATGGTCCCTTGAATCCGACCAGCGTCGATCACTCCACCGACACCTACGACACCATCGATTGGCTGATCAAAAACCTGCCCGAAACCAACGGCAAGGTCGGCATTCTGGGCATTTCGTACGACGGATTTACATCGCTGATGGCGCTGGTCAACCCGCACCCAGCGCTGCGCGCGGCAATTCCCATCAACGCCATGGTGGATGGATGGATGGGTGATGATTGGTTTCACAAGGGCGCCTTTCGGCAGGACTCTTTGACCTATATCCACGGTCAAGAATCCACGCGCGGCAGCGATATTTCGTGGTGGACGGATCATTACGACGACTACGACACCTGGCTCAACACAGGTTCGGCCGGCGAGATGGCGCGGCGCCACGGCCTCGAACAAGTGGGCTTCGCCGCCAAGGTCATGAATCATCCGGCGTACGATGAATTCTGGCAGGATCAGGCCCTGGACAAAATCCTCGCGAAGCAAAACGTCGCTGTGCCCGTCATGCTGGTGCACAGCCTCTGGGATCAGGAAGACATCTACGGCAACATCGCGCTTTACAAGGCACTCAAGGCGCAACAGGCCGATACCTCGAACATCTACCTGGTCATCGGCCCGTGGTTTCATCATCAGCAGCGGCTCGACGGCAGCGCCATCGGGCAGATCCGCTTCGGCAGCGACACCGCGGAATACTTCCGCAAGAATCTGGTACGGCCATTCTTCGATCACTATTTGAAGGACGATGCCCCGCCGCTGCACATCGCGCAGGTAACGGCCTTTGAGACCGGGACGAATCGCTGGCAAGGTCTCGCGACATGGCCGAGCGGTTGCGACTCCGGCTGTGCCATTCACAGCCAGAAACTCTATCTGCGCAGCGGCGGCAATCTTCGTTTGAGCGCGACACTCGACTCAAGCTCCGCCCCCCGGGGCGGCGGCGCAGCCGACTTTGAATCCTATGTCGCGGATCCGGCCAAGCCGGTGCCGTACATACCGCGGCCCATCCATATCGGCGGCGATGCGGGCGCGATCAATTGGCAGACGTGGCTGGTCAGCGATCAGCGCGATGTCGCCTCGCGCACCGATGTACTGAGTTTTTCCACGCCGGTACTGACGGAGGCGCTGAAGATCAGCGGCGAGCCCATCGCCAATTTGATTGCATCGACCACGGGAAGCGATGGCGACTTCGTGGTCAAATTAATCGATGTGTATCCGGACGAGGTGGGCCGCCAGCCGCAGTTGGGCGGCTATCAATTGATGGTTGCAGCCGACATTCTCCGCGGCCGCTACCGCGATTCCTTCAGCAATCCGAAGCCCATCCCCGCGGATCAACGGCAGGTCTTCCGCTTCGCGCTGCCCACCGCCAACCATGTGTTCTTGCCGGGGCATCGCATCATGGTGCAAGTGCAATCGAGCTGGTTTCCGCTTTATGACCGAAATCCGCAGACCTATGTCGACAATATCTTTTTCGCCAAGCCCGGCGATTACAAAAAGGCGACCATCAAAATATTCGACGGCGGTTCTGCGGTGAGCTTCGTCGATTTGCCGGTGGTGCAGACGGCTTCGCGATAGTCGGTGCTTGAAGGGAAGCGGCCGAGTACTGACTCGGCCGCTTATTGAGCCTAAATTGCGCGGGCCGCCTATTTGTCGCGCTCGCCCTTCTTCTTTTCGTCATTAGGGTTCGGACGTTGCGGCTTCTGGGCTGTTGGCGGTTTGGTCGCGCCTTGTTGACCGGCCGGGGGCAGTGCCTGGCGAGCGGCACCGGTCGGCTGCCCCGGTGTTCGCACGAATCCATTCGGCTGACCAGGCTGACCACGTTGGGCCGGCTGTCCCGCCTGTCCCGGCTGTCCCGGCTGTCCCGGTTGTCCCGCCTGTCCCGGTTGTCCCGCCTGTCCCGGTTGTCCCGCCTGTCCCGCCTGTCCCGGCTGGCCCGGTTGGCCTTGGAAACGCTGCGCGCCATTCTGCTGACCAGGCTGGCCCGGTTGTGCTTGGAATTGCGACCCACCACTCTGCTGCCCCGCTTGTCCCGGTTGCCCCACTTGTCCCGGTTGGCCGCGTTGTCCCGCCTGTCCCGGTTGCCCCACTTGTCCCGCTTGTCCGGTCTGGCCCGGGAAACGCTGTCCGCCATTCTGCTGTCCGCCGTTCTGCTGCCCGGGCTGGCCAGGCGTACGCGCCGCGCCCGCAGGCGGTGTTGCCGCGCCGCGCGCGCCGATGATGCCCGGCGCATTGAACGCGGCAGGTCTTGGCGTTGCCGCAATGGCAGGATGACCACCGTTGATTCGCGCCGCCAGCGCGGGATTTCTGATCGCTTCTTGTACGTGTTGGTGTTGCATTTGCGTGGCCGGCACATGCTGTTCCGCTGCGGCCGCTCTTTCCTGCGGAGTCCAGTTCGCACGTGTGCCGCCGGCCCCGCCGTTGTAGCTCACCCTATTGACGGTGACATTGTTGACGACTGTTTCGTTGTAAGTGTTGTGAATGACCGTCACGTTCACGTTGTTGACTGCGCGGTTATAGGCGAATCGGTTGCCCTCCCAGCGCCCGCCGGCAAAACCGACGCCGACGTAGCCGTAGCCGTAATTGACGCCGCCGTAGTAGCCGATGTGCGGGCCCCAATAGCCCCTGTGGAACGCGTAGACCCCGCTTGTAAAGGCCCAGTAACCGGGCGTCCACAGCACGCCGACTCGCGGAGGCTGCACCCAAGTACCCGGAACCCAGTAGTACTCGCCTGCGCCCCATGCCCAGTATCCGGGCGTCCACATGTAGCCCTCTTCAGGGCAGGGCGGTTGTTCGTAGTCCGGCAACGGAGGCGGTGCCTCGTTTGCCTGCGCTTCCACATCACCCGACGGCTCATCATAGGCGGGAGGCGGCGGGGGTGGTGGCCGTTCGTAGACCCGCGGAGGGGGTGGGGGTGGCGGCGGTGCTACCACGCATCCTCCCAGCAACGTCGCTGCAGCCAGGGCCAGCGCCGTGCCGGCCATCGAACATCTTGAATTCAAAGGATTTTTTGAGGTAAGCATCAGGGCCCGCCCATTTTGATGTTGATACTCCAGCGTACTCACAAGGACGCTGTCCATGAAACACTAAACGTCACAATTCACAGATTGGCCACTTCTGTGAAGGGAATGTAACGCTCGGAAGGGTAGAAAGCCTCGAGGCTACGAGAAGAGCAGTTGCCTCGCGGCGACTTGCCCTTCCTGACGGGGTGCTCGAACCGATCAACATCACGATGCGATGCTACCGGTGGGCGCTGGACGACATCCGATTTTCCGGCCGACGAGTGCGAATGAGGTGTCACGACGGCGGATGGCCCCTAGAAACTCCTGCACGTGATGTTGAGCGGTCCGCGCGACGGGACTAGGGAATAGGAAGCTTCAGGGGAACTGCTCTTCGTTCCCCTGAAGGTTCCTATCCCCTAGGCCATTCCGAACCGCTCAAATTCACAGTGCCGAGGTCCTATGTATCGATGGCGCGCTTGTAGGTTTCGGGCAGAAACAGCAGTCCCAAAACCAAGGTAATACTGGCCACCACAATGGGATACCAGAGCCCATAGTAGATATTGCCGGTTGCCGCCACCATCGCAAATGCCGTGGTCGGAAGAAAGCCGCCGAACCAGCCGTTGCCGATGTGATACGGCAGCGACATCGCGCTGTAACGGATTCGGGCCGGAAACAATTCCACCAGCAGCGCGGCAATGGGTCCGTACACCATGGTCACGTACAACACCAGGACGAACAGGATGAGCACCACCATGGGCTTGTTAATCGCCGCGGGATCCGCTTTGTACGGGTAACCCGCCGCCGA